>Ga0209980_10000089_pt1 | contig 43293 bp, 43 predicted proteins | sample CR02metaG_FD_183611 | JGI IMG/M metagenome (GOLD analysis project Ga0209980, IMG submission 183611) | Deep subsurface microbial communities from Mariana Trench to uncover new lineages of life (NeLLi) - CR02 metaG (SPAdes) (version 2) | ecosystem: Environmental > Aquatic > Marine > Ocean trench...
CCGTTCGAGTACTTGCTGCTGCGCCAGCCGCCACGGGCCTGGATCCCCGAGGACAGTCTGCTGGTGGTGCTGGCGATGTATGCGGATCTGCAGGACGAAAACGCCGACTCCGATGCTGAGCGGGGCTATCTGCGAAACGTCCTGCCTGCGCCGATGTATCGATTCCTGTATCCCGCGGGTACCCGGTGGGATGCCCCCCTGACCGGTCCGGCGGTCAACCCGCCGTCACCACCGGCGGCCGAGGTCTACGACCTCAGGTCGATTGCCGGGGCCGTGGGCGACACGGATCCGGTGGCGCCCGAATACGAACCGGAAATGGCCGTGGGCAGCAACAACTGGGCGCTGGCGGGTCGGCGAACCGCACACGGCGGCGGCATGCTGGCCAGCGACATGCATTTGCGGCAGCGGGTCCCCGCGGTCTGGTACCGGGCGCGCTTCAAGGTAGCCAATGTACGCGGCAGGAACCTGGATGTCACCGGCGTGACCTTGCCGGGTACGCCGTTGATGATTGCCGGCAGCAACGGGCGGGTAGCCTGGTCCTTTACCAACAGTTACGGAGACTGGACGGACCGGGTAATCCTGGAAAGTCATCCTGAGGATGATGGACGATACCTCACTGCCGATGGTTATCGCGATCTGCAAATCCACCGCGAGACGATCCGGGTCAAGGGCAGCGAGGATGCGGTCCTGGAAGTGCGCACCAGCCGTTGGGGACCGGTCATCGGGCGCGACCGGCAAGGCCGGCTGCAAAGTGTGCGCTGGCTCGCGGCGATGCCGGATGCGACCAACGTGCGGCTGCTGGAAATGATGTTTGCCGACAGCGTCGATGAAGCGCTGCGGGTCGCGCCCGAGATCGGCATGCCGCAGCAAAACCTGGTGGTTGCCGATGCGGATGGCAATATCGGCTGGACGATCATCGGGAAAATCCCGCGCCGCGAGGGCGGTTTCGATCCCCTGCTGCCGGCGTCGTGGGCGCGCCCAGGGACCGGCTGGAATGGCTTGATCGGCGCGCTGGAGTACCCGCGGGTGGTCAATCCCGCCTCCGGGCAAATCTGGACTGCGAATTCCAGGACGGTCGGCGATGCGGAACTTGCCCTGATTGGCGATGGGGGTTATGGACTCGGGGCGAGGAGCCGGCAGATTCGCGACGGCCTGGCTCCGCTGCAAAACGCAACCCCGGGTGACTTTCTAAAGATCCAACTGGATGACCGGGCCTTGTTCCTGGATCGTTGGCGGCGCCTGGCGCTGGATCTGCTGGCAATGCCAGGCGCCAGGCAGACCGCGCAGCGGCAACTGGCGGCAAGCGTTCTGGCGGACAACGAGTTGAGGGCGTCGACGGGTTCGCAGGCGTATCGCCTGGTACGCGAATTCCGGAATCTTTGTTTCGGCCGTGCAAGGCATTTTCTGACCCTGGAGGCCCGTCGGGCCGACCCGGATTACCGGCCGCGCCTGAGCCGCAGGTTCGAGGGGGCATTGTGGCAATTGCTCGAGCAGCGGCCGCGGCATTTGCTGGATCCGCAGTACGATTCCTGGCCGGATTTCCTGCTGGCCGCACTGGATGATTCTGTCGACAGGCTGGATTCGGACCGGGATGGGCGGCTGGAGACCTGGGGCGATTACAATATCGTTCGCATCAACCACCCGCTGGGCAAGATACCCTTGCTTGGCGCATATCTGAACATGCCGCCCCATGCGGCGGCGGGAGACACCTTCATGCCGCGCGTGCAGAGCGCAAATTTCGGCGCGTCCGAACGCTTTGCCGTTGCCCCGGGGCGCGAAGCGGAGGGTTATTTCCATATGCCGGGTGGTCAGAGCGGACATCCTCTGTCGGCATATTATCGCGCCGGGTTCCGCGCCTGGGCGAACGGTGAACCGCTACCGTTCCTGCCCGGCGAGCCGGCACATACCTTGCAGCTGCTACCGGTTAGCCCGCTGCCATCAGATCTTTCAGGTCGGCAATGACCTGCGCCGAGTGAACCTCCGGGTCGACTTTTGGATAATGCTTTGCCAGTAATCCGTCAGGGCCGATCAGGAAAGTCTGGCGCTTCGCAAAGCCGACGCCGCCACCGACGCCCAGGTACGTTCCATAGAGGCGGGAAATCTCGCCATCGTCATCGGCCAGCAATGAAAAAGGCAGGCTGTATTCCTTGGCAAATTCCTGGTGCGACTCGACATCGTCCATGCTGACGCCCAGCAAGGCGACATTCATTTTGCGAAATTCGAGAATATCGTCCCTGAAAGAACACGCCTCGGTCGTACAGCCGGGCGTGAAATTCTTCGGATAAAAATACAGGACTACCCACTGGCCGTCGTAATCATCCAGTTGGTGCCAGTCGCCGTTCTGGTCTTGCAGTTTGAAAGCCGGCGCCGGTTGTCCTTCCGCGGGGCTTTCTGCGGCCACAGCCGGCGAAAGCAGACACAGGCAAAGCAGGGTCGGCAGGATTGATTTATACACTACAGGCCTCCACGATAGATGTTCGATTCCAGCATCGGCGGTCAGCATAACCTATGCGCTGGCCCGCCGCGCGGCTGGCAGACCCAGAGTATAAATGCAGGCGGATCGATGGCGAGTAAATCAGGTGACGAAACCGGCGCGTGGATGACGGCTGCCCCGGGGCAGCCTTTGACACCGGGCCGAGCCACGCTGAAAGCGCTGGGCCCGATGGATGTCGAGCTGGAGGTGATCGCCTGCGGTCTGTGTCACAGCGATTTGCACCTGGTCAATGACGATTGGGGAATCAGCGAGTATCCGCTGGTTCCCGGTCATGAAGTGGTCGGTCGGATAGTCGCCGCGGGCAAGGAGGTCAGTGACCTGGCAGTCGGTCAGCGAGTCGGCGTGGGCTGGTTATGCGGCGCCTGCCTGGATTGCCGGAGTTGTAATGCCGGTGAGGATAATCTTTGCGGCGAGCCCAACAGAACCTGCGTAGCCAATGTGGGTGGATTTGCCAGCCGGATTCGGGTTGATTCCCGGTTTAGTCACCCGATTCCCCGGGGCTTGGGCGATCTCCAGGCCGCACCGCTGCTGTGCGCCGGCGTAACGGTATATTCGCCGCTGAAAAGGCTGCTGCCGCGGGCGGGCCGGGATGTCGGCGTCGTTGGCATCGGTGGCCTGGGGCACCTGGCTGTGCAGTACGCCAGCCGCATGGGCCACCGGGTGACCGCGATCGTTCGTGGGCCGGGGAGGGAAAAAGATGCCAGGAACCTGGGCGCGCAATTTTATCTGGACAATACCGATGGCGGGCAGACGGCCGCGGCCGAAGCGGCTTTCGACCTGCTGCTGGTTACGGTCAGCGCGGACCTGGACTGGTCGGTCTATATGCGCCTGTTGAAGCCCAATGGCACGCTTTGCCTGGTCGGGATGCCGGCAGCGACGATCACCGTTGAAACCGACAATTTTGTTGGCGAACAGAAAATCCTGACCGGCAGTTCCATCGGTAGTCGCGAGATGACCCGGGAAACGCTGGATTACTCAGCCGCCAACGAGGTTTATCCGTGGGTCGTTCAGATGCCGATGGACCAGGTCAACGAGGCGCTGAAAATTCTTGCGGATGGCGAGGCACGCTATAGAATCGTGTTGACGGCATAGTAATGGTGGCTCGTATCGAGAGATCAGACAAAATGGGTTTTTGCCTTGGTTGAGGACAGACCGCAACTCAAGAAGGGACTGGTCCTGCCCGGTGGCGGCGCTCGCGCCGCTTACCAGGTCGGCGTGTTGAGGGCCATCGCCGAGATGATTCCGCCGGGCTCATGCAGCCCGTTTCCAATCATTAGCGGTACATCGGCAGGCGCCATCAACAGTGCGGTGCTTGCCAGCAACGCCGACAACTATCGCCTGGCGGTCGCGCAAATGGCCAGGGTCTGGCGGAATTTCCGCGCGCACCACGTTTACCGAACCGATGCCTGGACCATGCTGCGCACCAGTATGCACTGGTTGCTGACCATCATATCGGGTGGCGCATTGCTAAAAAACCCGGACTGCCTGCTGGATAGCTCGCCATTGCGTGAATTGCTGGCTCGCGACGTGGATTTCGACAAGATCGCCACGTCAATCGAGCACGGGTCGCTGGAAGCGCTGGCGATCACCGCATCCGGCTACGGTTCCGCGAAATCCATTTGCTTTTACCAAGCCGGGCCCGGTCACCGGCCCTGGCACCGCACCCGCCGTGAGGGCAGGGCGGGCAAAATCGGTCTCGACCATTTGATGGCCAGTGCGGCGATGCCGGTCATCTTTTCGCCGGTACGCATCGGCGGCGAATATTTTGGCGATGGCGCGATGCGCCAGGCGACGCCGCTCAGCGCCGCAATACACCTCGGCGCCGATCGGTTGCTTGCGATCAGCGTGCGGGACGAGAAGGGCGAATCGCCACGCGATCGGGAATGGGACGTCTCACCCAGCCTGGGCCAGATCGCCGGTTATATGCTGGATACGTTGTTCATGGACGGCCTGTACGCCGATCTGGAAAGAATCACCCGGATCAACAATCTGCTCGAGCATCTGCCGGAGCAAAGTGCGGTGTCGGGTGGCAGATTGCTGCGCAGGATAGACTGCCTGGTCATGGTACCCAGCGAGGATATCCGGGAAATTGCCCTGAAACATGCGCACGAATTGCCGCGTTCGGTGCGTATGCTGCTGCGCGGGATGGGCGCGATGAATCGTGGCGGCAGACAGCTGATCAGTTATCTGTTGTTCGAAGGCGGTTTTACCCGCGACCTGATCCGGCTCGGTTATCGCGACGGCAAAACGCAGGAGGAATCCTTGCGGGCGTTCATTAATGACGAACCGATGAGAAGTTTGACCGCGCCCAGCATCTTGCGCGCAGATCTGTCAGGTGAGGAAAAGAGCGCCGAGGCCGAGGAATGACATAAATCCGACGACATCGGTAATCGTCGTAAGAACCACGCCGCCGGCCAGCGCCGGATCGACATCCATGCGCTTGAGAACGAGCGGCACGATAACACCGGACGCGGCGGCTACCAGCAAATTGATGACCATTGCCGCCGCGATAACCGCGCCGATCCGCCAGTCCTGGAACCAGAACACCACCGCCAGTGCGACCACGATCGCCCAGCCGATCCCGTTGAGCAGACCAACGGCGGTTTCCTTCAACATCAACCAGCGCGCGTTGGATTTTTCGACCTGGCCGAGCGCCATTCCCCTGATCATCAGGATCAGCGTCTGATTGCCGGCGACGCCACCCATGCTGGCCACGATAGGCATCAGTACGGCGAGTGTGATGACTTCCGCCAGTGTCGCCTGGAACAGGCCGACCACCCATGCGGCAAGAAAAGCGGTTGCCAGGTTAATGCCCAGCCAGACCGCCCGGCGGCGCGAACTGGTAAAAACGCCGGCAAACATGTCGTCCTCTTCATCGAGGCCGGCCATGCTCATCAGCGAGTGTTCGGCTTCTTCACGAATGACGTCGACGACATCGTCAACCGTGATGCGTCCGAGCAGGCGGCCATCTTCGTCAACGACCGGCGCCGAACGCAGGTCGCGATCCTCGAACAGCCCGGCGACGTCTGTCGCGGGCGTCTCGGGCAGGATGCCCGGCCGGTCTTTGTCGATCAGATCCGACACCATGGTTCGTGGATCGTTGGTGATCAGGCAACTGATATCGAGACTGCCGAGATAGTGGTCATTGCGGTCGACGACGAAAAACAGGTCGGTGCCCTGGGGTATTTCCTTGCGCTGGCGGGTGTAACGCAAGACAACCTCCAGGCTTACGTCCGGCCTGACGGTCACGGTGTCGGTGTTCATCAGGCCCCCGGCGCTGTCTTCCGGGTAGGCCATGACCGTGCTCAGGCGCTCGCGATCCTGATGGTCCATTGAGCGCAGTATCTGCAAGGTGATCGTTTCCGGCAGATCGGCGATCAGATCCGCAAGATCGTCGACCTCCATGCCGTCGATTGCCGCCAGCAACTCTGCCGCATCCATGTCCTCGATCAGCTTGCCGCGGACCTCGTCATTGAGCTCGACCAGGACATCGCCCTCGATGTCCTGGTCGACCAGCTCCCAGACGACTTCGCGCTCGGCCGGCGGCAGCGATTCGAGCAGGTTGCCTATTTCCGCTGGATGCAGCGCATTGATCAGGCCCGCCACCGGTTGCAGGCCACCCGATTGCAACGCCGAGCGCAGCTTTTGTAGACGGGTTTCCGCCGCTGTCAAGATCTCTGCCGTCATGCTGGAATCCTGTGATTGAATCGCTGTCCAGGCATTGCCGAACGCATGCGCAGTGTAACTAGGATACGGGGGGCAGGTCTAACCAGCCATCGTCAGCGAGCTCGGCAAGGGCATTCAGGCGGCAGCGCCATCCCCGGCCAATTCGTTGTGTCGGGTCAGGACATTTTGGTACCTGGCGGAGAACCGGCCGGCCAGCTTCTCGCAAATGTAAACCGACCGGTGTCTCCCCCCGGTGCAGCCGATCGCGATGGTCAGGTAATTCCTGTTTTCGCGGACGAACTCGGGCAACCAGTTTTGCAGCAAACCATCGATTTCGTCCAGCATGCGGCCAACCGATTCCTGCGCCTCGAGGAATTCGATGACGCCCGGTTCCAGGCCGGTCAATTCGCGCAGAGCGGGCTCCCAATGAGGGTTCGGGAGACAACGGACGTCGAAAACAAAATCGGCATCGCCCGGTATACCGTGTTTGTAACCAAAAGACTGAAACAGCAGCGACATTCTTCCCGCTGCCCGCTGGTCAACCCGCTGGCGAACGATTTCCCGCAATTGGTGCACGCTGGTCCGCGAAGTATCGAGCACCAGGTCGGCTGCATTGCGCACCGGCGCGAGGATTTTCCGCTCCCGGCGGATTGCCTCGCGCAAACCGGTCATGTCGTCGCTAAGCGGGTGCCTGCGGCGTGTCTCGCTATAGCGTTTGAGCAGAACGCCATCGTCCGCATGCGTAAAAATCAATTCGCAGGCAATATCGCTGTTCTTGAGTTCACCGATCAGCTCCGGCAGTTCGGCAAGATCCTCAGCCCGGTTTCTCGCATCTATACCGATGGAAATCTTCTGGTCCTGTTGATTCCCGGACTCCCTGGCGCTGGCGACCACGTTGTCGACGAGTTTTACCGGCAGATTATCGATGCAGTAATAGCCGAGGTCCTCCAGCATATTGAGCGCGACACTTTTGCCGCTGCCGGAGAGGCCGCTGACAATAATCAGGCGCATGCCCCTGTCCCGGTCATGGCTGGCGTTCCTGCCACGCGCTGGCGGTCACGATCAGCATTTCGTGCAGGGAGCTACTGTTATTGCACTCGCGCAGTTGGGACTGCAGCTGAGGATCGCTAAGCACCTCCGCGACGAGCGCCAGAATACCGATACTTTCATCCCCGTCAGGGAACAGGACAGCAAGCGCGAGATCGACAGGCTTGCCATCCGGCGCGTCGTAATCGATGGGTTCGATCAGCTTGGCAAACGCGGCACAGGGCTGTTTCAGCCCGCTTGCGCGACCATGCGGAATCGCAATCCCGTTATTTAGCCCGGTCGAGCCCAGCCGTTCGCGGCCGGCCAGGCCGCTAAAAATTTCGTTTGGCGGCATACCGGCGGAATCCGAATTGCCAAGCAATTCGCTGAGAATTTCGAACAAATGCTTCCGGCTGCGCGCACCGACATTGCATGCGACGCGATCAGGCGGGAGTAGTTGTTTTACATCCATAAGTTGCCGACCGGGCCGGGTTGATAGCCCGGATTATTCATAAATAAACCGGGCTAGAGATATCGCGTTTTCTGCGCTTCCCTGGCGTGATGATCCTGAATTTTTTCCTTATGTTTCTTGACCTGGCGGTCGAGCTTGTCGATCAACCCGTCGATGGCCGCGTACATATCTTCCTGCACCTCGTCCGCAAACAACGTTGCGCCGCTGACCTGGACGGTCGCTTCCGCCTTGTGGCGCAATTTTTCCACGCTGAGAATGCAATGAATATCGGTCACATTTTCAAAATGACGTTCGAGCCGTTCCAGTTTGTTGTCAACGTAATCGCGCAATGCGGAAGTGATATTGATGTGATGACCTGTAATCGACAATTGCATGCTTCGCTCCTTGCAAAAAATCCATACCAGTATTTTTCAACGAGACGCCAATCGCCGGCGTTCGCTTGAAGACGGAATATTCATCGCTTCGCGATATTTCGTGACTGTTCTGCGAGCGACGTTTATGCCGTCTTCATTCAGTACCTTCGCAATCTTGTTATCGCTGAGTGGTTTGTTTCTGTTTTCCGACGCCAGCAGTTTCTTGATTTTCGCGCGCACCGAGACCGCTGACTGCTGACCGCCGTCGTCTGCAGACAGGTGGCTCGAAAAGAAAAAACGAAACTCGAAAATACCGCGTGGCGTGTGCATGTATTTGTTGGTGGTAACTCTGGAAATGGTCGACTCGTGCATCTCTACCGCCTCGGCGATATCTTTCAATATCAGGGGCTGCATATGTTCCTCGCCATGCTCCAGAAAAGGGGTCTGTCTTTCAATTATAGACGTTGCAACCTTGAGTAGAGTTTCATTCCTGATTTCGAGACTCCTGACCAGCCAGCGGGCTTCCTGGAGCTGCGTTTTCAGCGCCTGATGATCGTGTCCGCCCCGCAACAAACGGGCGTAAGTCTGATTGACCCTCAGTTTGGGGGAAACAGCGGAGTTGGTTTCCACCAGCCAGGTATTGTCCTGTTTCCTGACAAATACGTCCGGGACGATATATTGGGGTATCGTGCTTTGCACCGCGTAGCCGGGTTTCGGCTGACAGGCGCGGACTGCCGTCAAGGCGTCTTCAAGAAGATTTTCGCTGACCCGCAACATTCGCCGCAAATGGTCGAAATCCAGTGACGCTACCAGGTCGAGATGTTCCGCCACCAGGCGGTGTGCGAGCTCCAGGCCGGGCGTGTCCGGCCGGAACTGGTTGAGTTGCAGGCGCAAGCATTCCTCTACCGACCTGGCACCTATTCCGGCAGGGTCAAATCCCTGGACCAGGCACAGTACTTTTTCCAGTTCCTGCTTGTCCGCAACGATTTCCGGAAGCAGAATTTGCTCTAATTCGTCCAGGGTTTCGGTCAGGTAGCCATCGTCGCCGATCGCATCGATGATCGTTCTGCCAATCGCTTGTTGTTTCGGCGATAAATGCTCCAGTCCCAGTTGCCAGAGCAGGTGCTCACCGAGAGTTTCCTGGCTGCGGTCGATGATTTCCGGTGTGGGCAAAAAATCGTCGCTGTTCCAGTTGGATGAAGCCGGGCCAACGTAGTTTTCATCGCGCCACTCGCCTACTGCCACATCCGGGCTGGCCGGCTCGGCAGGAGCGGCCGGCTTGGTTTCCTCCGGTTCTGCGGTGGTGCTTCCGGGATCCTCCCCGGTCTCGAGCATGATGTTCTTTTCCAGCGCTTCGCGGATCTTGGCCTGAAGGTCCATCACCGGTAGTTGCAGCAATTGTATCGCCTGCTGCAGCTGCGGCGTCATGGTCAGCTGTTGGCTGATTCTCAGTTGCAAAGACAGCTTTACCATTAGCCGGGTCGCCCCCATGCCTCGCTACGAACACCTGAGTCCGACAGGCCCCTAGAGTCGGAACGATTCACCCAAATATACTTCACGCACTTCCCGGCTGGATAATATGTCATCCGTATCTCCCTCCGCGATGACCTTTCCCTGATGCAGAATATAGGCTCTTTTGCAGATTCCCAGTGTCTCTCTCACATTATGGTCGGTAATCAGTACGCCAATGTTGCGCTCGGTCAACTGGGTAATCACTCTTTGAATATCGAGAACCGAAATCGGATCGACGCCGGCGAAGGGCTCGTCGAGCAATATGAAGCGGGGCCGCGCCGCCAGGGCACGGGCAATTTCAACGCGGCGGCGCTCGCCGCCGGACAGGCTGATACCCATCGAGTTCCGGACCGGCGCGATATGCAGGTCTTCCAGTAATTCCTCCAGCTGCGATTCGCGGCTGGCTCGATCGAGATCCGCACGCAATTCGAGGATCGCGGTGATGTTTTGCTCGACCGTCAGCTTGCGAAATATGGATGCTTCCTGAGGCAGGTAACCCAAGCCAAGCTGCGCGCGTTTGTGCAGCGGCAGCCCGGTCAAATCGGTATCGTCCAGCATGATGCGCCCGCGGTCACAAGGGATCAGGCCAACGATCATGTAAAAGGCCGTCGTTTTGCCGGCGCCGTTCGGTCCGAGCAATCCGACGACCTCGCCTTCCGACACTTCCATCGAGACGTCGGCAACAACGCAGCGCGAGCGATAGCTTTTGGTCAGGCCAGTCGCGACGAGCTGGGTCACGGTTGATCCTCCGACGCGGGGGGAGACTCTGCAGTGCTGGTTTCGGTCGATTTTTTATCGTTGGTCTCTTCCGGGGTAATGGTGATTCGAACCCCCTGGGAGTCGTCATCCGGCGAACCGGCAACAAGCTGTTCCGCATTAAAGTCGTACAGCAGAGTGCTGCCGCTGATTTCGCTGATCCCTGAACTGAGTACTGCGTCGCCGGTCAGGGTCAGGGTTCCGGACTCACGGTTGTAGATCAATTCATTCGCCCGGCCGGTTATTGCCTCGTCGTTTTCACTGGATTCCCAGTTTATGGTCGCCGGTTGACCGCTGATGCTGGCGCGAACCAGGCGATGATCCTGGAAATCGATAACGGCTTTCTCTCCGGAAATCAGCGCTTCTTCCGTACTGATTTTCACGTTTCCGGTGAAAACCCAGGCGGCATTTTCAAATTCCAGTTCTGTCGCCTCCGCCAGATTCGCGCTGACACTCATGTCGCCCTGGCTTATAGTGACGTCCTTGAAAACCAGGTGGCCGGTGTCACGATCATAGGTCGAAGAGGCGGCTTGCAGGTCTATGGCCTCCGGGATCTGCTGGCTATAGCCAGCGGAGGCAATCAGGACAAACAGCAACAAAGGCCGGGATTTAGGGTTCAAAATGCGCATTGACCACCGATTGTAGCTCGACCGTGTTGGCCTTCAAGTTCGCGATCATTCCGGTCGCCGTCAGCCGGTAGCCAGCCAACTCGACAATCACGTCGGCGTCGGTACTGGCGATGGAATTGACAGGGTCGAAAACCAGCTTGCTTGTCCTGATCAGGCGCATGGCGTTTTCGCCTTTTTCACGCGCCTGCACATTGTCTCGCAACACGATTTTTCGGCCATCGTCCATAATCTCTCCCTCGTTCGCGCTCAGCTCCCAGCCCTGGTTTTGCTCGCTGCCCGGGTAGCTGATCCGCACCATGCTCAAGCGCACCAGCTTGCTGTTTGGAAACTGTTCTATACGGTCCGCCTGCAGGCGGTACAACGGCTTTCCCTGGTTGTCGCTCTGTTCGAGTATAGCGTCTGTCAGGTAGTAACCTGCAACCGCGCGGTCTACCGATTGTCCCGGTTCATCGGGGATCGGCGAGCGGTCCAGAAACTGGCGGCTGAATGCCAAAGCGGCAAGCAATATTACGAAGGCAATTATTCCCCTGAAGTTCACTGGCGATGACTTTCCCGGGCTGCACGGATCAGGTCGCACGCTTCGCGTACCGCGCCGTTGCCGCCGCTTTTTTGACTCCGCCATTTCGCACAGGCTAGAAGCGTCGCGTGCGCATCGGCTACACAAAGCGGAAGGGAGACTGCCTGCATGGCTTCCAGGTCGGGAATATCGTCACCCATGAATGCGCATACATCGCTGCCCAGGCCCAGTTCTTTCAGTAGTTCACGGGTAGTTGCAAGCTTGTCGCTACATCCTTGGTAGACATGCGTGACACCCAGTTCGCGCATGCGGCGAGTAACCGCAGCGGACTGCCGGCCCGAGATGACGGCTACCTGGACGCCCGCAGCCAGCAATTTCCTGATGCCATAGCCATCGCGCACATGAAATGCCTTGGTTTCATCGCCATTAACTGAAAAATAAAGACGTCCGTCGGTCAGCACGCCATCGACATCCAGAATCAGCAGCTCGATGGATGCCGCCAGTTTTTCAAGGTCGGCGTTCATCAGGCTACATTATCCCCGCGCGCAACAAGTCGTGAATGTTCAATGCGCCGATCACCTTGTCGTTTTCGTCGACGACGATCAGGGCAGTAATCTTGTGGGTATCCAGCAGATGGACCGCTTCCGCCGCCAGCATGTCAGCGCGCACTGTCTTGCCGTTTTCGGTCATGACTTGTTCGATCCGGGTCGCGTGTATATCGACAGCATTGTCAAGGCTGCGTCTCAGGTCACCATCGGTGAACACGCCCGCCAGTTTCCCGTCCTTATCCACGATCGCCGTCATGCCCAGGCCCTTGCGGCTCATTTCCAGCAGGCCCTCGCTCAATGGCGTACCGATGGCCACCCTGGGTATCGATTCGCCGGTATGCATTAATTCTTCGACATGCAGCAACAGGCGTCGGCCCAGGGTCCCGCCCGGGTGCGAGCGCGCAAAGTCCTCTTCGGTAAAGCCCCTCGACTCGAGCAACGCCAGGGCCAGGGCATCACCCATCGCCAGTGTCGCCGTCGTGCTCGCCGTCGGTGCCAGGTTCATCGGACAGGCCTCTTCGGCGACGCTGACATCGAGGTTGATGTCCGCGGTTCTTGCCAGCGTCGAGTCGGGGTTGCCGGTCAGCGTTATCAGCGGTACGGCGAGCCGCTTGATCAGCGGCAAGATGGTAATAATTTCCTTGGTCTCACCGGAATTCGATACGGCCAGCACCAGGTCTTCGCCGGTAATCATGCCGAGGTCGCCGTGACTCGCCTCGCCGGAGTGAACGAAAAATGCAGGGCTGCCGGTGCTGGCCAGCGTCGATGCAATCTTGTTGCCGATATGACCGGACTTACCCATCCCGGTCACGACGATGCGCCCGCGGCAGTCGATGCAAAGTTGGCAGGCCGTAGAGAACTGATCGTCAATCCGCTCCGCCAGCGCGGTCACGGCCTGCGCTTCCGTCGTCAGCACCTTGCGGGCCAGCGACTGAACTTTGTCTTTATCTATCGTTGACATGACTCATCCAGACTGTCGCACACTGCGGGCTCAGTCCATAGCCCCTTTGATGATGTAGACCTGATAGGCGACAAACGACATCAGCAACAGGAATCCTTCCACCCTGAAAACACGGCCGCGACCGCCAAAATTGTACGCGATGGCGAAAATCACCAGGGTCAGGCCCACCATCACCGGCAAATGCAGGATCAGGACTTCGGCATCGATACTGATCGGGCTGGTGGGGCTGAGGGATGCCGCTACGCCGATCACGGCGAGCAGGTTAAACATGTTCGAGCCGATAATATTGCCGAAGGCAAGATCGTGCTCGCCTTTCATCGCGGCGACAATGGAGACTGCGAGTTCCGGTAGGCTGGTACCGACCGCGACTACGGTCAGCCCGATGATCAGGTCCGATACGTTAAGAACGTGGGCAACCTTGATGGCTCCCCAGACCAGCACCCAGGCGCCGCTGAGCAGAACCGCAAGTCCGAGGAGAAACCACGCCAGCGCCGTCGGTGTACTGACGTCTGCAGGAATCTCGGCCGCGTACTCGGCGCTCATCGGATCGCCCGCCGCCGAACGGAAACCGAGGCCCGCCATCCAGTGCAACAACAAACCCAGGCCCAGCAGCAACACGACGCCATCGGTGCGGCTGATATAATTATCCAGAAACAGCATGACACTGAGCAGCGTCACCGCCAGTAACGCCGGTATTTCCCTGCGCAGGGTTTCGGACTGGATACGCATTGGCCGGGCCAGGGCAGTAGCGCCGAGGACCAGGCCGATATTGGCGATATTGGAGCCGATCGCGTTGCCAATGGCGAGACCGGGATTGTCCCGTAAAGAAGCGATCGCGGATACCATGATTTCGGGCGCCGAGGTGGCGAAGCCAACGATCGTCAGGCCGATCAGCAACGGAGATACGCCGATATTTCGTGCCATCGCCCCTGCGCCGAGGACAAAACGATCCGCTCCCCAGACCAGCAGCACGAAGCCGGCCAAAATAGCAATGACAGTTAATAGCATTTTTAGTGTCTGTTTCTTGCGCGAAAGCCATCAATGATACACTGCCCCAGGTCAGCCGGGCACGATAAATATGGATTGGGCGACGGTTCGCCCGCCGTTTTTTTTGATATTAGTCTCCCCATTTCCCTGCTAACCGCGATTCAGGCTCGGGGACGAGCGGTTCAGGGTTTATACAAGGTTAATCATGCAGGCAAAACAAGTTGAAGAACTGATAATTGCCGGGCTTGCGAACGCCCGCGTAGAGGTCGAAAGTGACGACGGCAGCCATTTCACGGCGCTGGTCGTTGCGGCAGAGTTCGACGGCCTGGCAAAAATCCAGAGGCACCAGCTGGTTTACGGCACGCTGGGCGAGCTGGTCGGCCGGGAGATTCACGCACTATCCATCCGCGCCCACAGCCCGGAAGAATGGGTAGCGCTGCAGGCAGCGCAGAGGGGCTGATTCTGGATGCCCTGCTGATCAATGGCGGCAAACGGCTGGCAGGCGAGGTTCGCGTTTCCGGCGCAAAAAACGCCGCCTTGCCGATACTCGCGGCTACCTTGCTGGCTGACGAGCCGGTCCGGCTGGACAATATCCCGCACCTGAACGACGTGACCACCAGCATCGAATTGCTGGGGCGCATGGGTGTTCGCGTCACGGTTGACGAGAATATGTCCATCGAGGTCGACTCGACGACGATCACCGAATTCGAAGCGCCTTACGACCTCGTCAAGACCATGCGGGCCTCTATCCTGGTGCTCGGCCCGATGCTGGCGCGCCATGGAAAAGCGGATGTGTCCTTGCCCGGTGGCTGCGCGATCGGCTCAAGACCGGTGAATATCCACGTCGAGGGTCTGCGTGCCATGGGCGCCGATGTGGAGATCGACAACGGTTACATCCGTGCCCGGTCCGCAAGGCTGCATGGTGCACGATTGGTTCTTGAGACGGTAACTGTCACCGGCACAGAAAACCTGGTGATGGCCGCCACACTCGCCGATGGGCAGACGGTCATTGAAAATGCGGCACGCGAACCGGAGGTAGTGGATCTGATCGACTGCCTGAATCAAATGGGCGCCAGGATCACCGGCGCCGGCACCGGCACGCTGGTCATCGAGGGAGTCGAGCGCTTGCACGGTACCGATTATCGCGTGTTGCCGGACCGGATAGAGGCGGGTACTTACCTGGTCGCTGGTGCGATCACCGGGGGTTTGGTGCGGGTCAGGGATGTGCGGCCCGAGCACCTGGCAGCCATACTCGGCAAACTGCGTGAAGCAGGGGCAACCGTAAACACGGGTGGCGACTGGGTAGAGGTTGATATGCGGGGGAAGGTGCCCAAGGCGGTCAACCTCCGCACCGCGCCGTATCCAGCGTTTCCCACCGACATGCAGGCGCAATTTTCAGCGTTGAACGCGGTGGCCGAGGGTACCGGCACGATCACCGAGACCATATTTGAAAATCGCTTCATGCATGTTCTGGAGATGCAGCGCATGGGTGCGGACATTCGGCTGGAAGGAAATACGGCGATTTCCCACGGCGTCAAGAGATTGACCGGTGCGCCGGTCATGGCGACCGACCTCAGGGCATCGGCAAGCCTGGTACTCGCCGGGCTGGTCGCCGATGGTGAAACCCGGGTGCAACGTATTTACCACATCGACCGTGGCTACGAACGCATAGAAGAAAAGTTAGGCCTGATCGGTGCCGACATACGAAGGGTTAGTGACTGACCCGCGTTTCCCCAAGCGGCTACCGCCCGGGCGGCATGCGGGTCAAGGCAGCGGCGGTCTTTCTTCAATCTTCGCCTGAATCTGAAAGTCGCGCCCGTCTCTGACCCCGTCGATCATGATTACAGATCCGGGGCTAAGCCCGGCAACCAGGTTCAGCGCTTCCCGCGATGCAGCGATTGCAGAGCCGTCGATATGAGTAATAATGTCCCCGGGCCGCAAGCCGGCACGGAATCCTGGTCCGTCACCAGCAACATCGTATAGCTCGATACCGGTGGTGTCGGGAATGCCCAGGTCCGTCGCTCGCTGCGGGCTGAGGTTTTGCGGTGAAACGCCGAGCCATCCGCGAATGACGCGACCGTTTTCGATGAGTTGCTGGCTCACGCCGCGAACCAGGTTGACGGGTATGGAAAATCCTATGCCGTCCGGCATCAGGCCGGCAGACAGCACCGCTGTATTGATCCCGACCAGTTCGCCATCGGTGTTTACGAGTGCGCCGCCGGAATTGCCCTGATTGATTGCCGCATCGGTCTGAATAAAGTTCTCGAAGGTAAACAGGCCGAGCTGGGCGCGACCGGTAGCGCTGATGATGCCCTGGGTAACGGTGTGCCCGAGACCGTAGGGGTTGCCGATCGCCAGTACCACATCGCCAACTTTTAGCTGGTCTGACCGGCCAAGTGGAATCGATGGCAGGCCATCCAGCGGTATTTTCAAAAGGGCCAGGTCGGTGTCGATATCGGTGCCGACCAGGACGGCTTTTTCTTCGCGTCCGTCGAGCATCTGAACGCTGATCTCATCGGCGTTCTCAATGACATGATTGTTGGTGACGATATATCCATCGCTGCGAATAATGACGCCCGATCCCAGGCTGCGCTGCGGCCGCCTGGAGGCGCCGGCCCCGCTGTTACCGAGGATTCTGCCCACGGCGTCCTGGCGATCGGTTCGGCTGACCACGCGTAAGGTATAGACATTGACGACCGAGGGTATCGATGCCGAAATACCATCGGCAAAAGAATTCTGCTCGTTACCGGGCCGGCCGGACCCGTATCCTTGCCCAGGCGCCTGCAACAAATCCGGCCGGAACCAGACCAGGATGAACGCGATCGCCAGCCCAAGTATTATGGATTGAGCCAGAAAGACCGCGTGTTTTGCCCATCGTCTGTTCATCAGGTCCATGCCCGCCCGGGGCCTTGTTGATCTGCATCAAGTATTGCATGGTGACGCATCGTCAGCTATTGACAGCCAGTGTATAATGCGCCAACCGAAAAAACCCGGGCGCACGAATCTGCCTGCGGCCAGTCGGAAATCAAAAAAAGCCAGGCGCCAAAAACCAGGGAGTTGCACGCATGACTAGTGACGTTGATCTCAGCAGACGTCATTTTTTGATCGTGGCCACGACAGTGACAGGCACTGTCGGCGCTGTCTTGGCGACCGTGCCATTTATTTCCAGCTGGAAGCCCAGCGCCAGGGCGCAGGCGGTCGGCGCACCGGTCGAAGTCGATATTTCGAAGATCGACCCGGGATCCATGGTGGCGATTAAATGGCGTGGCAAAGCGGTTTGGGTGCTGCACCGGACGCCACAGATGCTTGCTACTCTCGGCAAGATCGAGGACCAGCTTCGCGATCCGTTTTCGAACGAACCACAGCAGCCTGCGTATGCGGCCAATGAGCAACGCTCGATCAGATCAGAATTCCTGGTGCTCGTGGGCGTATGTACTCACCTCGGTTGTGTGCCGCTGGAGAAATTCCAGCCGGGTGACCCCGAAGTGGGCGCCGACTGGCTGGGCGGGTTCTTCTGTCCTTGCCATGGTTCGAAGTTCGATCTGTCCGGCCGCGTCTACAAGGGTGTGCCCGCGCCAACCAACCTGGTCGTTCCGCCACATCGATATGTCGGCGACGCGACAGTCCTGATCGGCAACGACAGTGGAGTGACGGGATGAAATCGGAGCGAACGCCCGCGCTCGAGCGAGTGACCGAACGCATGCATGCCCTGTTGATCTGGATCGACGCGCGCTTTCCGCTCAGCAAGATGTGGCGTGAGCATGTCTCCGAATATTATGCGCCGAAGAATTTCAATTTCTGGTATTACTTTGGCTCGCTGGCGATGCTGGTGCTGGTGCTGCAGATTATCACCGGTATTTTTCTGACGATGAGCTACAAGCCTTCCGCAGCCGAAGCCTTCGCTTCGGTGGAATACATCATGCGCGACGTGAACTGGGGCTGGCTGATTCGCTATATGCACTCAACCGGGGCATCGGCAATCTTTATCGTGGTCTATTTGCACATGTTTCGCGCCGTGCTTTATGGCTCGTACAAAAAACCGCGTGAGTTGCTCTGGTTGTTTGGCATGCTGATCTACGTCGCGCTGATGGCCGAGGCCTTTTTTGGCTATCTGTTGCCGTGGGGGCAGATGTCCTACTGGGGCGCGCAGGTCATCGTTTCGCTGTTTGGCGCAATACCGTTCGGCATCGGCGAAGCTTTGGTGGAATGGGTGCGCGGGGATTATTTTATCTCCGACATAACGCTGAACCGATTCTTTGCCCTGCATGTCATTGCCGTGCCATTTGCCCTGGTCTTCCTGGTCATCGCGCATATCCTCGCGCTGCATGAAGTCGGTTCGAACAACCCTGACGGTATCGAGATCAAGGAGAACAAGGACGCCGACGGCATCCCGCGCGACGGCATTCCGTTTCACCCGTACTACACGGTAAAGGACATAATGGGCGTAGCGGTCTTTTTGGCGCTGTTTTCCGCCGTGGTTTTTTTCGCGCCGGAAATGGGCGGTTATTTCCTCGAGCATGCCAACTTTGAACCGGCGAACAGCCTGAAAACTCCCGAGCACATCGCACCGGTCTGGTATTTCACGCCGTTTTACGCCATTTTGCGCGCCGTGCCGGACAAGCTGATGGGCGTGTTGATGATGGGCGCTGCGATAGTGATGCTGTTTATCCTGCCCTGGCTCGATCGCTCGCCGGTCAGATCCATTCGTTATCGTGGCTGGATCTGCAAGCTTGCAGTGACCTTGTTCGCGATCAGTTTTCTGGCTCTGGGCTACCTTGGCTTGCAGCCGGTGTCGGCGACATTCACCCTGGCTGCGCGCGTTTTCACAGCGATCTATTTCATGTTTTTCCTGCTGATGCCGTTTTACACGCGTTGGGACCGAACTAAACCGGTGCCGGACCGGGTGACTTTTCATGATTAAGGGCAGATTGATTGGCGTTATTGTCTTGGGCGCACTGGTTTTATCGTCGCCTGCTTTTGCAGCCGGCAGCGGTGGGGCGAAAATGGAACCGGCCAACAATGTGCTGGGCAATGTGCGGTCGTTGCAGCGTGGAGCAAGGAACTTCGTCAATTACTGCATGGGTTGTCATTCGGCCAAATATGTCCGCTACAATCGCCTGGCTGATGACCTTCAGCTTAGTGAGCAACAGGTCACCGATAACCTGATGTTCGTTGGCGAGAAACTGCTGGATACCATGGACATCGCCATGGACCCGCTGGACGCGGGGCGCTGGTTCGGGCAGGTGCCGCCGGATCTAAGCCTGATCGCGAGGGCCAAGGGCACCGACTATGTGTTTAATTATCTCAAGGGATTCTACCTGGACCCCGATCGTCGCAACGGAACCGACAACCTGTTCCTGCCCGGGGCGAGCATGCCGCACGTGCTGTGGGAGTTGCAGGGTCTGCAAAAACCGGTTTACGAGGCGATTATTGACCCCAACGGCAACGTACACAAATTTATGGTTGGTTTCGAACAGGCCACTGAAGGACTGTTGAGCCCGAAAGAGTACGATCAGTTTGTACGCGATCTGACTAATTTTCTTGAGTACATCAGTGAGCCGGTAAAGCTCGAGCGACAAAAACTGGGCGTCCGCGTGCTGTTGTTCCTGTTGCTGTTCTTTTTGTTTTCCTACTTGTTGAAGCGGGAATACTGGAAAGACATCAAATGACCGTTTGCCGGGTTTGTAATCGCGGCCTGTTCTCTATTTTATTTTCTGGAGTTTGTTATGGCATTAGTGGCTAACCGCCGATCCGTTATGACCCTGTTTTCCAAGTCCGTGTGCGTACACAGCCACCGCGCCAGGATTGTGCTGGCGGAAAAAAGCATCAGCGTCGATTTGATCGATGTTGAAGGGCCAGAGCTTCCCGAGGATTTGCTCGACCTGAACCCCTATCACAGCCTGCCCACATTGGTCGACCGCGATCTGGTTCTGTATGACTCCAGGGTCATCATGGAGTATCTCGACGAACGTTTTCCTCACCCGCCCTTGATGCCGGTCGACCCGGTCAGCCGTGCCCAGTTTCGGCTGGCCTTATTCCGGATTGAAAAAGACTGGTACGAACTGGCGGACAAGATAGAAAGCAGCGGTGACACCAAATCGGCCAACCAGGCGCGCAAGCAACTGAAAGAAAGTCTGCTATCGAGCGGAGAAATTTTTGCGACGAAGCCGTTTTTTATCAGCGACGATTTCTCCCTGGTCGATTGCACGGTCGCGCCGATTCTGTGGCGTCTGCAGCATTTTGGCATCGAGTTGCCGGGCAACGTAAGGGCGATTCAGCAATACATGGACAGAATTTTCTCCCGGCCGTCTTTTCAGGCCAGCTTGTCCGAACTGGAACAGGAAATGCGGTTGTAACCCGTTTTCCGGTCAGGGCCAAAAGGACAATCATCTGGTGAGTAACCCCGAGCCATCGAGGCGACCCTACTTGCTGCGTGCAATGTACGAGTGGATCGGCGACTGTGGCTATTCCTCGCATATCGTCGTTGATGCGCTGGCGAAGGGCGTGGTCGTACCTGCCGAAAATATTGAAAATGAAAAAATCGTTCTGAACATCGATGGCAATGCGGTCAGGAATCTTTCTCTGGGTAACGAAATCGTCGAGTTCGATGCACGTTTCCAGGGTAAAAACTGGCATGTATCGCTACCGGTGTCGGCAGTGCAAGGCATTTACGCCAAAGAGACCGGTATCGGAATGATTTTTAGCGACGACGAAGACCCCGGTCCGCCGAAACCCGATACCCCGGACCAGCCAAGGACCGACAGTCGGCCGACACTCAAGATCGTGCGCTGATTCGCGACCCCTGGCGACATGCGGGTTAGTGACCGGGCTGGTCCGGGTACATCTTGCCCGGGTTCAGAATATTCAGCGGATCCAGTTGGTTCTTGATGCCACGCATGACCGCCATCGTCTCGGCGTCAACTTCCAGACCGACAAAGTTCCGTTTTACAAAGCCAATGCCGTGTTCGCCTGACAGGCTGCCGCCCAGCGACAGGGTCAGCTCGAATACCTCGGCCAGGCATTCGTTTGCCGCCGCGGTTTGCCGCTCATCGGCCGGGTCGTACAACAAGTTGACATGTATATTGCCGTTGCCTGCATGGCCATAACTGACGATTAACAGTTGGTGTGCGCGAGCGAGCCGGTCGAGTGCGTCGATAAGCTCGGCCATCCTCGACACCGGCACAACGATGTCTTCGTTGATTTTTCCCGGCGCCAATTTGCGCAGCAACGGTGACAGATTCTTGCGGGTCTGCCACAGTACCGCCGCCTCTTTGGCGCTGCCCGCCTGCAGCCATTCAAGCAGACCGTCACACCGGGCCGCGGCCTCGATGGCGTCAACCGACTCTTGCAGGCCATTGACGGTGCCATCCACATCGATCAGCAGCAAGGCACGGGTCTGGGCGGGTAGCGGGTTTCGGTCCAGCCGGCCGATCGCGCGGATGGCGCCAGAATCCATGAATTCCATTGCCCGAGGTTGACAAGCCTGCGCCATGATTCGCGATACCGCAGCGGCCGCTTCCTTTATCGACGTATAGCTCGCGCGCAATGTCGTTTCGGCCGCCGCTGCCGGCGTCAGCAAAAGCGTAGCTTCGGTAATGATTGCCAGGGTGCCTTCCGATCCGATAAGCAGGCGCGTCAGGTCCAGGCCGACTACGCTCTTGGTCGTGTAGCTGCCGGTCCTGATGATGTTGCCTTGAGGGGTCACCGCGGTCAGGCCCAGGGTGTTGTCGCGCGGAGTACCGTATTTGAGCGTTCGCGGACCGGCGGCGTTGCAGGCGAGGTTGCCGCCGATGGTCGAGAACCCGGCCGAGGTCGGGTCGGGCGGCCAGAAAAACCCGTGTGGCTGCAGGTGATTTTGCAGATCCTGGTTGATGACACCCGCCTCGACGACGGCGACTCGATTGGCCGGGTCCACACTGAGTATTCGGTTCATGCGCTCTAGCGAAAGGGCCAGCCCCCCCTGTGGCGGGATCGCACCTCCGGTGGTGCCGGTGCCCCTCCCGCGCGGGCAGACAGCGATCCGGTGCTCGGCGCACACGCCCATGATCGCAGCGACTTCAGCCGTGCTTTCGGGCAAAGCGACGGCCGCCGGCAACGATCGGCGCCGGCTGTTGTCATAGCCATAGGCCCAGCAATCGGCCGGGTCGGTCAGTATTTTTCTGCTGTGGTGTTGCCCCGAAACAATCCTGAGCTGTTCGATGAATGCCGCGGGCAAGTCAGCCGTATGGCTAGTCCTGGACACCCAGCAGCTCCCGGTCGATGAGATCGCACAGGCAATGGATGAAGACCAGGTGAACCTCCTGGATACGTGCCGTGTTCTGTGCTGGAACCCGTAGCTCGATATCATCCTCGCCAAGGATGCCGGAGAGGTCGCCGCCATCGCGCCCGGTCAAGGCAACGATTTTCATACCGCGTTCGTGTGCGGCCACACAGGCACGGGAAACGTTTTCGGAGTTACCGGATGTGGAGATTGCCAGCAGGATGTCCCCGGGCTGACCCAGTGCCCGAATCTGCTTCGAAAAAATATCGTCAAAGCTATAATCGTTGGCGATCGAGGTCAGGGTCGAACAGTCGGTGGTAAGCGCAACCGCCGGCAGACCCGGACGTTCCATCTCGAAGCGGTTGAGCATTTCGGCGGAAAAATGTTGTGCGTCGCCGGCCGAACCGCCATTGCCGCAACTGAGTACCTTGCCATTGTCGAGCAAGCTCCGGGTAATCAATGCCGCGGCACGGCTGACCAGTGGCGCCAGATCGCTGGCCTGGCGTTTTATTTCTATACTGTCGGCGAAGTGTTGCCTGACTCGATCCTCACTGTTCATCGCTACTGGTTCCGGTTCTGGTCAATGAAAACGGCATGGCTTCACCGCCGCATATAGTCTCATGAATTGCCCCGGCTTACTCATCCTGAAATGCGTCGGCTACCCAGCTGATCTGCGGCTCATTCAAGGATCCGCCGATCGCGATCACATCGAAGCGCAACGGCCACTCGGCCAGCGCCGGGTTTTCCTGCAGGAATTTCAGGGCGGCCCGGCGTATTCTTTGTCTCTTCCGAAAACCGATCGAGCAAAGGGCATCCTCGACGCCGCTCGCGCGATAACGCACCTCGGTCACGACCAGCGTGTCGCCGTCCCGCATCAGTAGGTCTATTTCGCCAACGCGGCAGGAGAAATTACTGTTCAGCAGGACCAGGCCGTGTTTTTGCAAATGGCTGAGCGCGATCGCTTCCGCGCCACCGCCATCCCGTTGCTGGCTGGTCTGCATGGTCCGCTAGTTTCCGAAACTCTGGTCATCGTCGCTTGCAGCGGGCTCAGCCACGACAGACGAATCGACCATGCCGGGGTCGGCGAAGTTACTGGTCAGCGCCGGCAACAGCCTGGGCTCGCCGGCGTTGATTTCCGCCCATTCGAGGTCACGCCGGATACGTCGGTCCGAGTCCAGCCACAAGGTGCCGGTCATGCCCGCCATTTGCTGATCGCCAAATGAGCCCCGGTGCAGCATGGGCACCATGCGGTAGGCATCGAATCCCATCGCGAACAGCCGGCCGCGGGCCGCCAGCGACGGCCACACCCGGTGTATGGTGTTGCTGAGCTGACCTTGCAACAGGTCGGGGTCTATCATCCACGGCATATCGGCGAAGGACACGCCGTCCAGCAGCCGGTTGCCGTCGGTACCGGGACTGAAAATTGCCGAGGTGCTGAAAACGGGCAAATCAGCGGCGTAATGATATTTGAGCTGGGGCCGGATTTGGTGCCCCTGAGCGGGCCTGGCCGCGAGAAAAATGAACTCTATGTCCTGCCGGCGCCTCGGTTCGAACTCCAGGCCGATCCCCAGTGTGGACTGCAGACGGCTGCGCCTGGAGTAGCTGTCGCGCAGCATCAGCAAGCGCCTGATCGTGGTGGAGAAATCCTGTGCGCTGACATCGTAGGCAAGGTAGTCGAGCAATTCGCCGCCCTGGACCTGAATTTCCTCCCTGAAGGCTTTGACCAGCCTCATGCCCCAGTCGTTATTGGGGACCAATGCCAGGCCGCGGGTCAGGCCCTGGCCGGCAATACGCCTGGCCACCGCCCGTGCTTCGTCTTCCGGGATCAGCGCGAACTGGTAAAAACCGTCCGCTGCAATGACGTTGCTTTCGAGAAAATTCAGAGCCAGCATTTTTATCTGTGAGACATAATTTTCAGCGACGGCGGCAACCGCCGGCCGCGTCAGGGGGCCAACGACAAAATCCGCGCCCTCTACGATGGCGAGGTGGTATGCCTGTTCGGGGCCAAGCTTGCTGACATCGTAGATACGGATATCGGGGCGCATGCCGACATCGGTTTGTTGAAAATAGGCGGCCATGAATCCTTCCCTGATCGCCAGTGCCGCTGATTGCCGTCGGCCGCTCAATGGCAACAACAGGGCGATCTGCTGCGGGTACTCGGTGAATATCCGGTACGCCTTGATGACTCGCAGCAGCAAGGGGCCATCAGCCGGGTGACCGGGGTAATGGTTGCGCCAGACGGCGATCGCGGTTTTGAATAAGAACGGGTTGCGGTCCGCCAGTTTCGCCGTTGCGGCAAGGTTCAGCCAGCCGGCAACCAGCGGGTCTTCCGCAACCGTCAGGTCATCCTGAATCGCCTGCAACGGCACTTGCTGCAAACCGTTCCAGATTTCCTGCCGATTGTTGTCGCGTGCATTGTCGTTGGGCAGCAAGGTTTCACGATATCTCAAAAACCCGATTCCGTTGCTGGGCTGGCCAAGCTGGAAGCTGCTTTTCCCGCGCAACAAATAGGCCCAGGCCTGGTCCTCGCGCGATAACTCGATCGGTAACCGGCCGAGGAATTCGACCGCCGCAACCGGTTCATAGCGCAATAGCGCGAGGCTGGCGCCGAGCAAGGCCCAGCGGCTCAATGCATTGCCCTGCAGTGGGCCGGTTACGCGTCGCAGCGCGTCGTGTGCGCGTCCGTCTTCACCGCTTTGATACAGGGCGAAGGCGGCAGCCACCAGGTAACGGTCCCGGCCCTGGCCCCTGGTGCTTTGCGCCAGGCGCAGATAAAGGGTTGCTGCTTTCTGGTAGTCTCCCCGCTGTTCCAGCCGCGTCGCCTGCGCGCTAAGCCGGCCGGGGTCGCGTACGCCACCGGTGCCGGCGCAGGAAACTGACAGCAACGCCACGATCAGGACCAGCCATCCTTTGATAGTTTTTTTATTCACTTGCATGGCCGGTTTTCCTCAGGGCAGGATGACGTCTTGTACCATCTTCAGCGGGGGATTATATCGTGTCGGAGCAGCGCGGCATTCTTTATGTGGTCGCAACACCGATCGGCAATCTGGGTGATATCAGTTTGCGGGCAAAAGAGGTGCTGGCCTCGGTCGACCTGGTAGCGGCTGAAGACACCCGCCACAGTCGCACATTATTGACTCGCCTGGGGTTGGAAAAAAAGCTGATTTCGTTCCACGAACACAATGAAATAGCCCGCACCCCGAAGATTATGCGGCTGCTGGCAGCCGGCCATTGCGTTGCGCTGATCAGCGACGCTGGCACGCCCCTGCTCAGTGACCCGGGCTATCGCTTGCTAAAAGCGGTGCGTGAGCAGGGGCTGAAAGCTGTGCCGGTGCCGGGCCCGAGCGCGCTGACGGCCGCGCTCAGCATCGCGGGACTGCCGACCGACCGGTTCGTATTCGAGGGCTTTCTGCCGGCGAAAAGCGGAGCCCGCACGAGGCATCTGAGATCATTGCTTGCCGAGCCCAGGACGATGGTTTTCTACGAAGCCCCTCACCGGTTAAAGAAAGTCCTCGATGACATGGCGCAGATTCTCGGCGGCGATCGGCTCGCCTGCCTGGCCAGGGAAATGACCAAGAAATTTGAAACCGTCTATTACGGTACGCTGGCCGAACTCGCCGCGCGGGCGCAACGCGAAAGCGATATGGGGCGTGGCGAACTGGTCATCGTGATCTCGGGCGCGGACAGCGCCGCGAACGCCGGGGCGCTGGATGTCAGTGCGCTGCTCAACGAGTTGCTGGCCGAATTACCACCGGCCAGGGCGGCCAGGGTAGCCAGCCGGGTAAGCGGATTGCCGCGTAAGGAGGTATATGCGCTGGCCACAAGGCTCGCCAAAAAACGATAGACGACGGCGTCCGAGGATAAACGCTTGAGAAATTGGCCGCGCGGCCTTACCTTTGTTGCGGGGAGTCGGCCAGGCAATCGCTGTACTATCGTGCAGAGGAAAGTCCGGGCTCCACAGGGCGAGGTGCCAGGTAACGCCTGGGGGGCGTGAGCCTACGGAAAGTGCAACAGAGAGCAGACCGCCTAAGCGCTTCGGCGCCGGCAAGGGTGAAACGGTGCGGTAAGAGCGCACCGCGCGGGTGGCAACATTCCGCGGCACGGTAAACCCCACCTGGAGCAAGACCAAATAGGGGAACAGGCATTTTGCCACGCGCGGCCCGCGCGGGTTCCCGGGTAGGTTGCTCGAGGTCTGCGGCGACGCAGATCCCAGATGAATGGTTGTCCAAGACAGAACCCGGCTTATCGGCCGGCTCCCCACTGTTTTTTGCCGACATCTGAAAATCTGCCGATCTGTAAAAAAAGAAAATCCAGCAAAACGCTTAGATTCAGCCTGAAAAAGCATTCGTAAGTTACTGATTTTCGGTCTGTCAGGCGCAGCTCCTAGCATGAACTGTCGCTCCTAAGTTACTGTCTTAGCTAAAAAAACATGACTTTTCACTGTTGACAGCCAATCGATGCGCTCCCTATAGTGTCGCAGAGTGGGAAAAAGTGGGAAATCTAGGGATTTCCAGCCACGGCAACAGGGATTACAGATGTTTCGAGGGGCAAACAAAGTCACCGTCGACAGCAAAGGTCGCCTGGCGATACCGACCCGCTATCGAGAGCGGATCGACCAGCGCAGCGATGGCCAGCTGGTGATCACCGTAGACCGGCAATGCCTGCTGATTTACCCGTTGCCGGACTGGGAAGAAATCGAAAGAAAACTGATTCGCCTGCCCAGCCTTCATCCCCAAGCTCGCCGTCTTCAGCAATTCATGGTCGGTTATGCCAGCGATGTAACGCTGGATTCGCATGGCCGCGTTCTGTTGGCCAAAGAACTCCGGGAATTCGCCGCCATCGATCGGCAGGCGCTGTTGATTGGTCAGGGAAACAAATTTGAATTATGGGATGAAGCGCGCTGGAGCCAGCGGATTGATGAATGGCTCAAGGATGAGGCGACCGGTGAATCCGGTTTGCCGCCTGAACTCGAATCGCTGTCGTTGTAACGGCCTGTGACAAAAATGAATTTGCACAAACCGGTGCTTCTGGACGAAGCGCTGGAGGGGCTGGCAATAAAGCCATCCGGGACCTACCTGGATTGTACTTTTGGCCGGGGCGGGCATAGCGAAGCCATCCTCGGGAATTTGGGTAAAAAAGGTCGCCTGATCGCCATCGACCGGGATCCGGAAGCGGTGGCAGAAGCTCAGTCAGGCCTGGAGCATGATCCCCGGTTCAGCATTTGCCGGGGAACGTTTGGGGAGATAACCGACATCGTCCGGCGGCAAGGCATGACTGGTTTGGTGGATGGAGTCCTGATGGACCTGGGCGTTTCGTCGCCGCAACTTGACGACCCGGCGCGCGGGTTCAGTTTTAGCTCGGATGGTCCGCTGGATATGCGGATGTCGCCCGATGAAGGGATTAGCGCCGCGGACTGGCTCGAGCGGGCGGAAGCAGGGGAAATTAGCCGAGTGTTGTTTCGTTACGGTGAAGAGCGGCAGGCGAAACGCATCGCCCGCGCAATCGTCGCAGCTCGTCTGGACGCGCCGATACGAACGACCAGCCGCCTGGCGGCAATCATCGAGCCGTTGGTGCCGGCGCACAGACGCAAGCGTCATCCGGCGACAAAAACGTTTCAGGCGATCCGGATTTTTATAAACAAGGAGTTGCAGGAACTCGAAAAGTGCCTCACGCAGAGCATCGATTTGCTGGCCAGGGACGGCCGGCTTTGCGTGATCAGTTTCCATTCGCTGGAGGACCGCATCGTCAAGCGGTTCATGCGGGACCAATCCCGGCCCGATCCGGTTTATGCCGGCCTGCCGGATATCCCGCCACGGGCGCAGCCAAAATTGGCGCGGGTTGGCAAGCCGATCAAGGCGCAGCCGGAAGAAGTGGCGGATAACCCCAGGGCGAGGAGCGCGGTGTTGCGCATCGCGGTGAGGCTGTGATGCTGGCCAACCGCAGGTTCGACTCCCTGATGCTGTTCGTTCTGTGGCTGGCCATCGGTATCTCGGCCATTGTCGCCGTATATGCGCGGCACGAATCCAGGCTGTTGTTTTCGGAACTGCAAAAACAGGAAGCCGCTCGCGACCTGCTTGATATCGATTGGGGACGGCTGCAACTCGAACAAAGCACCTGGGCCACACATGCGCGAATCGAGCGTATGGCGCGCGAGGAACTGGGCATGGTGGTGCCGGGCGCGGAACAGTTGCTGGTGGTCAAGCCATGAAGCGCAACAGCAAGCAGGTATTGTATCGGCAGTTCCGCTGGCGGGCCTGGCTGGTCATGACCGTGTTCGCGCTGGTGTCGCTGGTGATTGTCGGTCGCGCCCTGCAATTGCAGGTGTTGGATAAAGAATTCCTTGAACGGCAGGCGGATGCGCGCCATCTCAGGGTAATCGCACTGAGTGCGCATCGTGGGGCCATTCTCGATCGTAACGGTGAAACCCTGGCGGCGAGCACGCCGGTTGATTCGGTCTGGGCGGATCCACCCGCCCTGGCGCGCTCCAGCGAGCGCATCGGCGAACTGGCAAAAATACTCGAGCGCAGCCCGGAAAATCTTTTGCGCCAGATCACCAGCAACCTGGAGCGCGAGTTTGTTTTTCTGCGCCGCCACCTGTCGCCGGACCGGGCAGCTGCCGTCATGAACCTGGAAATCCCCGGGGTCTATTTGCAACGTGAATATCGCCGCTATTACCCGGCCGGAGAAGTGACCGGGCATGTGCTCGGTTTCACCGACATTGACGACCGCGGTCAGGAGGGCCTGGAGCTGGCGTATGACCAGTGGCTGGTCGGCGAACCGGGGGCCAAACGAGTCATCAAGGACCGGTTGGGGCGCGTGATCGGCGATGTCGAGAGCATCCGTCCGGCGCGACCGGGCAAAGACCTGGTCAGCAGTATCGATCTGCGGGTCCAGTACCTGGCCTATCGCGAACTGAAAGCGGCAGTCCAGCGTCACCAGGCACGATCGGGGTCCGTGGTCGTCCTGGACATCGCCAGCGGCGAAGTCCTCGCCATGGTGAATCAGCCCGGTTATAACCCGAACGACCGCTCGCAGTTTTCTGCTTCGCGTTACCGCAACCGGGCGGTAACCGATATTTTCGAACCTGGATCCAGCTTCAAACCCCTGGTTATTGCGGCGGCACTGGAAAGCGGGCAGTACACGCCGCACTCGCGGATCGATACGTCGCCCGGTTATGTCACGGTAACCGGCAAGACCATCGAGGACTCGAGGAATCTCGGGGTTATTCCGATCGGGACCATCCTCGCGAAATCGAGCAACGTGGGCGCGACCAAGGTGGCCTTGTCGCTGGACGCCGAGTTCTTGTTCGGGATCCTCAGCCGCTTCGGCATCGGCCGGCTCACCACCAGCGGTTTTCCCGGTGAATCGGCGGGCTTGCTGAACGATTACAGCCACTGGCGCGAGATCGGCCAGGCGACGCTGGCCTATGGATACGGCTTGTCGCTGACGCCGCTGCAGCTGGCGCAGGCATACGCAGTCTTGGCGGCAGACGGGATCCGGCGACCTGTGTCCTTGTTGCGAACCGATCGGCCCGAAGCCGGTGAACGCGTGCTTGCAGCGGAGACCGCGATCGCCGTGGTCGATATGCTGGAGCGGGTAGTCAGTGCCGGCGGTACCGGCAGGAAAGCGGCCGTGCCCGGTTACCGGGTCGCGGGCAAGACCGGCACCTCATGGAAATTCCAGGCGGGTGGGTATTCGACCGACCGTTATATTGCCGTGTTTGCTGGCCTTGCGCCGGCCACCGATCCACGGCTGGTTATCGTCGTCCTGATCGACGAGCCTGGCGGTGAAAAATACTATGGCGGCGATGTGGCCGCACCGGTTTTTTCCGCGGTCATGTCCGGTGCGCTGCGCTATTTGGCCGTACCGCCCGATGCGCTGACGCCATACCGGCCGGAACCGGGCGCGATCATACAGGCTCGCGTGCAGCCCGCTGCCGCGGCGGCGAGAGCCCGATGATGGCGGCGCCCGCAAAAACCGGAATCTCACTGGCCCGGTTGCTTGGCATCCCGGAGGACAGGCTGGCAGCCAACCCCGTGATCGCCGATATCACGCTGGACAGCCGCGAGGTGGTCGCGGGTAGTCTGTTCCTGGCCTGTGGCGGCACTCATTCTCATGGTCTGGATTATCTCGAGCAGGCGCTCGCGCGAGGTGCGGTCGCCGTTGCCTGGGAATCCTCGATCGGTATCAGGCCGCCATCGGTCGACACCAGCGTGCCATTGCTGGAGGTGCCTCATTTGAGGCGCCGCCTGGGGCGTATGGCGGAGCTGTTTTTCGATGCTCCATCGAAGAAAATGGAGGTCACCGGCATTACCGGGACCAACGGCAAGACCACTTGCGCGTGGTTGCTGGCTGGCGCTCTGGATGCCTGCGGGCAGTCCGCCGGCATCATCGGCACCCTGGGGCACGGTTTTCCGGTGGCCCTGTCGGTGGGGGAGCTGACCACGCCGGACTGCATCGGTGTGCACCGGCGGCTGGCTGAACTGCGCGGACTCGGAGCCGCTCATGTGGCGATGGAAGTGTCCTCGCACGCGCTGGACCAAGGTCGCGTCGACGGCGTACATTTCAGCGCCGCGCTGTTTACCAACCTCAGTCGCGATCATCTGGATTACCACGGCGACTTCGCCAGTTACGGGGCTGCCAAGGCCAGGCTGTTCCTGAACCCGGAGCTGGATCGCGCCGTCATCAATGTTGACGACCCTTACGCCGAAACCATTATCGACCAGTTGCAACACCGGATCAGATTGCTGCGCGTCGGATGTACCGCGGATGCGCACGGGCGCGGGGAATTTCTTCGCATCGAGCGGGTCGGGGAAACAACCCAGGGGTTGGAGATCGGCTTTAGCAGCAGTTGGGGCGAACTGAGCCTGAGTAGCGGTCTGCTTTGCGATTTCAATGCCAGCAACCTGGCGCTGGTCCTGGCGGCCCTGCTGGCCGACGGGGTTGCGGCGGATGACGCCATCCAGGCGTTGGCCGTGGTGGCCGCGCCGCCGGGGCGCATGGAGGTAGTCAGCGGAAGCGATCGATGGCCGACTGCCATTGTCGACTATTCGCATACCCCGGACGCGCTGGAGAAAGCGCTGTCCGCGTTGCGCCGGCACGCGACGGGACAACTCTGGTGCGTGTTCGGTTGCGGCGGTGAGCGCGACCGGGGGAAGCGCGCCTTGATGGGTGATATTGCCGCCAGGTTTGCGGATCAGGTGATCGTCACCAGCGACAATCCCCGGGGCGAAGATCCGCTTGCCATCATCGCCGACATAAAGGCGGGTACCGCCGACGCCGGCCATGTGGCCGCGATCGCGGATCGCCGCGAGGCCATTGCCACGGCATTGGAAAAGGCCGGACCGGATGACATCGTGCTGGTTGCAGGCAAGGGCCACGAGACCTGTCAGGAAATTGCCGGTCAGAAGCTGCCGTTTTCCGATATTCAGGAAATTCTCCAGGTTCTGGAAGAGACCCGATGATTGGCGGATGCTTGCAACGAATCAGCACACAACTCGCCGGCCAGTTGCATGGCAACGACGCGAAATTTGCGGGCGTATCTATCGACAGCCGCAAACTGTCCGCCGGCGAGCTGTTCGTCGCAATCGAAGGCGAGCGTTTCGACGGTCACGATTTCGTACTGGCAGCCGCCGACACGGGGGCAGTTGGCGCGCTCGTTCATCAGTTACAGGAGGTCGCCGTGCCACAGGTCTGCGTCGGCGATACGCGGCTGGCGCTGGGGCGGCTGGCGGCAGCATGGCGGCAGGAATTCGACATTCCGGTGATCGCCGTAACCGGCAGCAACGGCAAGACCACGGTCAAGGAAATGCTGGCGTCGATCATGGGGCGGCGTGGACCGGTACTCAGTACGCGCGGAAACCTGAATAACGAAATCGGCTTGCCCCTGACTTTGTTGGGGCTGGCGGAGGAGCATCGCTTTGCGGTAGTCGAGATGGGTGCGAACCGTCCTGGTGAAATAGCCGGGCTGACGGCGCTTGCCTGCCCGACGGTTGGTCTGGTCACCAACGCCGGCAGTGCGCACCTCGAGGGTTTTGGCAGCCCGGCAGGGATCGCCCGGGCGAAAGGCGAGTTGTTCGATGGGTTGCCTGCCGATGGCACCGCGGTCATCAACACCGATCAGGAATACGCCGGGCTCTGGAAGGCGTTGGCCGGTACTCGGGAGATCATCAGTTTTGGACTGGGCAGGGACGCCCGGTTCACCGCCAGCGAGGTGTCCCAGGGCGTCCGCAAGGGACAACCGTGGCTCAGTTTTTCCATGGCCACGCCGCTCGGCAGTTTTCCGCTTGAATTGAACTTCGCCGGTGCGCATAACGTGATGAATGCGCTGGCCGCGGCGGCCGCGGCATCCGCGGCGGGCGCGGGTATCGATGATATTCGCGATGGTCTGCAGGCTGCCCGGCAATTGGCCGGACGCCTGCAATTGCTCGGTCGAAAAGACGGCGGGTGGCTGATCGACGATACCTATAACGCCAACCCGGTATCCGCTCGGGCTGCCATGGAATTCGCGGCCAGCCTCGATGGGCGGCACTGGCTGGTCCTTGGAGATATGGGTGAACTCGGGCCGGATTCCGAGCTCATGCATCACGAGCTGGGGCTGGCCGCCGGCGAACTCGGCTTCGATCGGATTTACTGCTGCGGTGAATTGGCAGCCAGGGCGGCGGCGGCTTTCCCGGGCGAGAGCCAGTGCTTCGACCACCTGGACGCATTGATCGACGCGCTCGACAGGGATTTGCCGGTCGGGCCGGCAAATGGCGGCGGCGAGCAGGTTATTCCGTTGCTCAAGGCGTCGAGGAGCATGCGTTTTGACAGGGTCGTCGATGCGCTTTGCAAGAACGCGCCGGCAATCGGCGATTCTCAGGGAGAATAAAAGGTGCTGCTGTATTTAACGGATTATCTCAGCCAGCTTTATTCGGGCTTCAATCTATTCGGTTACCTGACTTTTAGGGCGATACTCGGTGCGCTGACCGCGCTGAGCATTTCTCTGCTGGTGGGCCCCTTGATGATTCGGCATCTGAGTATTCGCCAGATCGGTCAGCAGGTTCGCGAGATCGGCCCGGAAACCCACTTGCTCAAGGCGGGTACGCCGACCATGGGTGGCGCCCTGATTCTGATTGCGATCTCGCTGAGTACGCTGTTGTGGTCCAGGCTCGATAATTATTATGTCTGGGTCGTACTCGGGGTGACGCTTGCGTTCGGCACCATCGGTTTCGTCGATGACTACCGTAAATTGATTTTGAAAGATTCGCAGGGCCTGTCGGTCAGGGCAAAATTGTTCTGGCAGTCGGCGGCCGCGATCACGGCCGCGCTGGTCCTTTATTACAACGCGCAGGACCCGGCCATCGAGCATGCTTTGCTAATCCCCTTTTTCAAGGATTGGCTCATTCCGCTGGGCGGTTTTTACCTGGTGTTTACCTACTTCGTCATCGTCGGTACCAGCAACGCGGTCAATCTCACCGATGGCCTGGATGGCCTGGCGATCATGCCTTGCGTGCTGGTCGCCGGCGCGCTGGGAATTTTCGCTTATGCATCGGGCAATATCGTTATCGCCGAGTACCTCGGTATCCCGTACATCGCCGGTTCGGGCGAAATGATGGTGTTCTGCGCTTCGCTGGCCGGCGCCGGGCTGGGCTTCCTTTGGTTCAACACTTATCCGGCACAGGTTTTTATGGGCGATATCGGTGCGCTTGCGCTGGGCGCGGCCATCGGTGTCGTTGCCGTCATCGTGCGCCAGGAATTAATCCTGCTGGTGATGGGTGGCGTGTTCGTGATCGAAACGGTCTCGGTCATGTTGCAAGTGGCTTCGTTCAAGCTTACCGGCAAGAGAATTTTTCGCATGGCGCCGCTGCATCACCACTATGAGCTCAAGGGATGGGCGGAGCCCAAGGTTATCGTCCGGTTCTGGATTATTACGGTGATCCTGGTGCTGGTCGGGTTGTCGTCGTTGAAGATTCGCTGACAGGTTTTTCCAATGCTGGGAAGCGGGCAAAAAAATAACTTGATGGCGGGCGCCGAGGCGGTCGGAAATGGCGTGCGCTGCCGCAGCCTGGTGCTCGGGCTCGGCGTCACCGGTTTGTCGCTTGCCCGTTTCCTGTCGGCGCAGGGCGATACGGTGCTGATCGCCGATACCCGGGAGCAACCGCCGGGACTGGAGGCATTGCAAAAAGAGCGTCTGGATGTCGAACTGGCGCTGGGCGCATACCCGGTCGGCTGGCTGGACCGGGTCGATCGTATTTTTGTTTCGCCGGGCGTTTCCCTCGACCACCCCGTGTTACTGGAGGCTAAGACACGGGGCATGCCAATGAGTAACGACATCGGTCTGTTAGCGCAACGGGCCCGCGACACGGGCGTGCCGCTGGTCGCGATCACCGGCTCCAACGGCAAGAGCACGGTCACGACCATGTTGGCCGCGATGCTCGAGAAGGCCTCGGTCCGGATAGGGACCGGCGGCAACCTGGGCAAGCCTGCACTCGAGTTGCTAGGTGGAGACACCCCCGAACTGTACTTGCTGGAACTATCCAGTTTTCAGCTTGACCTGGTTTCCGGTCTGCAGGCCAAGGTCGCGGCGTTGCTCAATCTGTCGGCGGATCACCTGGATCGGTATGCAGACTTTGCGGCCTATGCGGCCAGCAAGGCGAGGATTTTCGAACGCTGTGAAAAGGCCATCGTCAATCGCGACGATGCCACGGTGATGTCGCTGCTGCCGCCTGGCTGCGAGTACCTGAGTTTTGGCCTGGATGCACCGGGCGGGGATAATTTCGGGTTGCTGGGCAATGGCTTGAATGATGCAGATTGTTTTCTTGCGCGCGGCAACGAAAAGCTGCTCGCCGTAGCCGAGCTACCCCTTAGCGGCCGGCACAACCTGGCCAATGCGCTGGCGGCGCTGGCGATGGCCGATGTCTTGTCCGTGCCCATGGATACCTGTGTGCGTGCGCTGCGCGTGTACACCGGCCTGCCTCACCGGACCCAGCTTATTGCCGAACAAGATGGCATTCGCTGGGTCGATGATTCCAAGGGGACCAATGTCGGCGCTGCGGTCGCCGCGGCCGAAGGCCTGCAAGGCCCGTTGCTGCTGATCGCCGGGGGTCAGGCCAAGGCCCAGGATTTCGCCCCGCTGGCGGTGGCGCTGGCCGGCAAAGCGAGGTCCGCGATCCTGCTCGGCCAGGATGCGCAGGTACTCGCCGAGGCCCTGTTGCCGATTTGCCCGGTCAGTCATGCCGGCAGTATGCGTGAAGCGGTTGAGATCGCCCACGCGCAGGCGCGCCGCGGGGACACCGTGCTGCTGTCGCCGGCTTGCGGCAGCCAAGACATGTTTGCCGATTTCCGCGAACGCGGCCGGGTTTTCGCGGCCGCGGTGGCAAAGGTGCTTTCGTGAACGCGCCGGCGATCGCCCTGTATAACGCCGGGCTGCCACGGCGAACCAGCCTGGACCCAGTGCTGGTCGGGCTGGCGGCGACCCTTTTACTGCTGGGCCTGGTCATGATGACGTCGGCCTCGATAACCATTGCCGAAAGCGAAACCGGCAATGCCTTTTATTACCTGCAAAAACAGGCGATGTTCCTGTTGCTTGCGCTCACCGGCGGTTTCATGGCGATGTTGATCCCGACCCAGGTGTGGCAACGGACCGGCCCGTTGTTGTTGCTGTCCGGGCTGGCGTTGCTGGTCCTGGTCCTGTTGCCGGGGGTCGGCAACACGGTCAACGGGGCGACTCGCTGGATAAGTTTCGGGCCCGCATCGCTGCAGGTCTCTGAGCCGGCCCGCTTGTTGATCTTGATGTACCTGTGCGGCTACCTGGTACGGCGGCGCGAGGCCCTGCAGACGAATTTTACGGGTTTGGCCGGGCCGGTTTTCCTGGTCGGCCTGGCCTGTGCCCTGTTACTGGCGCAACCCGACTTTGGTGCGGCGACGGTGCTGATGGGAACGACTCTGGGCCTGCTGTTTTTAGGCGGCGTGCGCTTGCGCGATTTTCTGATGCTGTTTGTCGCTGTGATCGGCGCCCTGGCAGTCCTCGCAATCTCGACGCCATACCGGCTAAAAAGACTCACCGGATTTCTCGACCCTTGGGCGGACCCGTTCGATTCCGGGTTTCAGCTTACCCAGTCGCTGATCGCCGTGGGTCGCGGCGAATGGCTGGGCGTCGGGCTCGGCAACAGTGTGCAGAAAATGTTCTACCTGCCGGAGGCGCACACCGATTTCGTGTTCGCGGTGATTGCCGAGGAGCTGGGGTTTGCCGGCGTGTTGCTGATCGTTTGCTTGTTCCTGCTGGTGGTATGGCGCGCTTTCTGGCTGGCACGATACTCGGCGGAGGCCGGCCGCTATTACCAGGCCTACCTGGCTGCCGGTCTGGGTATCTGGCTGGGTCTGCAGGCATTCATCCATATGGGCGTCAACCTGGGGTTGCTGCCCACCAAGGGGCTGACTTTGCCGATCCTCAGTTACGGCGGCAGCAGCCTGCTGGTGACCTTTGTCGCGCTCGGGTTGTTGCTGAGGATTCGCCTGGAACTGGGCCAGGTCGGCGGCGCCGGCGGCGCCCGCAAACGGCAGGTTGCCCGCAGCCGGAGGCCTCGCCGATGAGCGGCCCGGTCATGATCATGGCGGGGGGCACGGGTGGCCACGTGTACCCGGCGCTTGCCGTCGCCCGTGGCCTTGCCGCCATGGGCAGGGATGTCGTTTGGCTGGGTACGCGGCGCGGGCTTGAAGGCAGGGTCATCCCGCAGCAGCAAATACCGATCGAGTGGATTTCGGTCTCCGGTCTGCGCGGTAAAGGCGTGGTCAGCTGGTTGCTGGCGCCGTTTCGATTGCTCAGAGCGCTTTTTCAGTCACTATCCATTCTGCGAAGAACCAGGCCGGCGGTGGTGCTGGGCATGGGTGGTTTTGTTGCCGGCCCCGGTGGGCTGGCAGCCCGCCTGCTCGGTCGCAGGCTGGTCATTCACGAACAAAACGCGGTCGCCGGTCTGACCAACCGCTCGCTCGCACGAATTGCGGATCGTGTTCTGGAAGCTTTTCCGGGTAGCTTTCCAAACCCGGAGCGCATCGGCTCCGGTGTCGAGACGGTCGGCAACCCGGTTCGCGATGAAATACTTTCGTTGCCCGAACCGGGCCAGAGAATGGCGGGGCGGAGCGGCAGCCTGCGCCTGCTGGTGCTGGGCGGCAGCCAGGGTGCGTTGCGTCTCAACACGATGGTGCCGCTGGCGCTGGCGCAGATGGATCGCGGCAGGCGGCCGCAAGTCTGGCATCAGGCCGGCGCCATGACCCTGGAACGGGCAAAGGCCGCGTACCGGCAGCATGACGTCGATGCGCGGGTGGAACCGTTTATCGAGCAAATGGCCGATGCTTATGGCTGGGCGGACCTGGTGGTTTGTCGTGCCGGTGCACTGACCATATTCGAGCTGGCGGCCGCCGGGCTGGCAGCGGTGCTGGTGCCGTTCCCGTCAGCCGTCGACGATCACCAGAATCTCAATGCCAAATGGCTGGTTCGCGCGGGGGCCGCGGTACTGCTGCCCGAAACAAACCAGTCGGCAGATTCGCTGGCCGCCCTGATTTTGAGATTTTCCGGCGACCGGCAGAGCCTGCTTGAGATGGCCGGCCGGGCCAGGGCGCTGGCTGCTCCTGGCGCCTGTGGCAAGGTCGTGCGGGCGTGCCTCGGCGCGATAGCCGATGGGCCGGGTGATTCCGCGGACCGGCGGAAGGGGACCCCATGAACACCCGGATGCGGCGGATCAACCGGATTCACTTTGTCGGTATCGGCGGGGTCGGTATGGGCGGGATCGCCGAGGTGTTGATCAACCTGGGTTACCAGGTTCAAGGCTCGGACATACGCCACGGCCGGGTCACCCAACGGCTCGAATCGCTCGGCGCGAGTATTGCGATCGGTCACGCGGCTGAAAATGTCGGTGCCGCGGATGTGATCGTCGTATCCAGTGCGGTCAGTGCAGGCAACCCCGAGATCGTAGCGGCCAGGCAGCGGCGCCTGCCGGTCGTACAGCGTGCCGAAATGCTGGCTGAGTTGATGCGTTTCCGCTATGCGATCGCGGTTGCCGGCACCCATGGCAAGACCACGACGACCAGCCTGATCGCGTCGGTGCTGGCCGAAGGCGGCGAGGATCCGACCTTCGTCGTCGGTGGATTGCTCAAGAGCGCCGGCACCAATGCCCGCCTGGGTACCGGCCGCTACCTGGTTGCCGAGGCGGATGAGAGCGATGCCTCTTTTATGCATCTGCAACCGATGCTCGCAGTGCTTACCAATATAGACGCCGACCACCTGGAATCCTATGGCGGCGATTTCTCCAGGCTGCGGCAGAGCTTTATCGAATTTATCCATAACCTGCCTTTTTACGGGCTCGCCGTACTCTGCCTGGACGACGAGGGCGTTGCCGATGTAATCGATGAGATCGCGCGACCGGTGACGACTTATGGCCTGAGCGCGGCTGCCGATGTGCGGGCGGAGAATGTCCGGCAACAGGGTGCGGTTTGCAGTTTCACTGCCCTTCGGCCGGACCGGGAGCCGCTGGCGATTACCCTGAATCTTCCGGGTGTGCATAACGTCAGAAACGCCCTGGCCGCGATCAGCGTGGCCCATGAACTCGATATCGCCGACGATGCCGTAGCCCGGGCATTGCGGGAATTCGCCGGTATCGACCGGCGCTTCCAGGTCCAGGAAATACAGCTGGGCGGCCGCCGGGTTCTGCTGATCGACGACTACGGCCACCATCCGACTGAAATCAGCGCAGTATTGGAATCTATCCGCAGTGGCTGGCCGGGCCGGCGCCTCGTGCTCGCCTACCAGCCACACCGTTATACCCGGACCCGGGATTTGTTCGCCCGGTTTGTCGAAGTCTTGTCCGGCCCCGACGTACTGCTGTTGTGCCCGGTTTATCCTGCCGGCGAAGAGCCGATAGCGGATGCTGACAGCGAGGCGCTGGCCGAAGCCATACGCTCACGCGGAGAGCTTGAGCCGATCGTGTTGGGCGGACTCGATGACTTGCCCGGGATGCTGGCGAAAATCGTCGCCGACGATGACATTCTTGCACTGCTGGGCGCGGGTGATATCGGCACGCTCGCCGCAGACCTGCAAAAGCAGTCGCACTGCGATCTGTCGACTGTGGAAACCGGATCATGAATGCGCTGGCCGGCATCTCGATCCGCGGCCGGATACGGTACGACGAACCGATGAGCCGACATACTTCCTGGCGTGTGGGCGGCCCCGCCGATATTTATTTTCAACCGGCCGATGTGCAGGACCTGGCCGGTTTTCTGGCCGGGCTGGACGGCGGCACCGAAATTCACTGGCTCGGCCTCGGTAGTAATTTGCTGGTTCGCGATGGCGGGTTGCGCGGGGTCGTAATCGCGACTCACCCCGGTCTGTCAAACCTGCAGCGGCTCGAGGACGGGTTGGTGCGGGCCGAGGCCGGTGTTGCCTGCGCCAAGCTGGCCAGGCAATGCGCCCGCTGGAAACTCGGGCCGGCCGAATTCTTCGCCGGGATACCGGGCACCGTTGGCGGGGCGCTGGCAATGAACGCCGGGGCCTTCGATGGCGACACCTGGCAACGGGTTGCCGCGGTCGAGACGGTCGACCGGGCCGGCCGGATTCGGACTCGGCAACGGCTTGAATTCGAGGTTTCCTACCGCGAAGTCGAAATGCCTGCCGTTGAATGGTTTGTCGCCGGCTTGTTCGATTTCGAGGAACAGGCGGATGCCAGTGTAGCCGGAATTCGCAGATTGCTGGCGCGGCGCAAGGAGAGTCAGCCGATCGGCCTGCCCAGCTGCGGCTCGGTTTTCCGCAACCCGCCGGACGACCATGCGGCCCGCCTGATCGAAGCCTGCGGGATGAAGGGCTTGCGCCTCGGCGGCGCGGAGGTTTCCGGCAAGCACGCCAATTTCATCATCAACAGCGGCGATGCGACCGCGGCGGATGTCGAACGGCTGATCAAGAAAATACAGGACCAGGTACGCGTGGAGCAGGGCGTGGAGCTGGTGGCCGAGGTCAGGATTGTGGGAGAGACTCTTGCAGACTGAATCGCGTACAACGATCGGCGATGCAGAAGCCTTTGGCCGCGTCGCCGTGGTCTACGGCGGACTCTCGCCCGAGCGGGAAATTTCCTTGTTGACCGGTGAGGCCGTGCTCGCAGCGTTGCAGGTCAAAGGCGTGGACGCTCACGGCGTCGATGCCGGCATCGATTTGCTCGAGGTGTTGGGGAACGGCCGTTTCGACCGGGTCTGGATCGCGTTGCACGGCCGCGGCGGTGAAGACGGCAGTCTGCAAGGTGCGTTGCAGCTCATGGGCCTGCCATATACCGGCAGCGGCGTACAAGGATCGGCGCTGGCAATGGACAAGTACCGCAGCAAGCTGCTGATGATCGGTTGCGGTTTGCCGACGCCGGCGTTTCGGGTACTGGCCGGCGCGGCCGATCTGGATGGCCTTGCGGACGAACTCGGTTTGCCGCTGGCGATCAAGCCGGTCTGCGAGGGCTCCAGCCTGGGGATGGCCAAAGTCACCGATGCCGCGGATCTGGAGGCGGCATACGAGTTGGCTTGCCGGCATGACGATTGCGTCATCGCGGAGCTATGGCTGGATGGCGGCGAGTACACGACCGGCATATTGCAAGGTGAAGCCCTGCCGATCATTCGCATCGAGACACCCCGCAGTTATTACGATTACGAGGCCAAGTACTTTAGCGACAGTACCCGGTATCACTGCCCGGCGGGCCTGTCCGCCGAGCAGGAACTTCGTTTCCGCAAGATGTCCCTGCAGGTCTTTGCCGATATCGGCGCCGAAGGATGGGGGCGCGTCGATTTCGTTCTCGATGACCGAGGCGAACCGCAGATCCTGGAAATCAACACCGTGCCGGGAATGACCAGCCACAGTCTCGTGCCGATGGCGGCGGCGCAGCAGGGAATCGATTTTCCCGAGTTGTGCTGGCGCATCCTCGAAACCAGCTTCATTGCCCGCCAGCCGGCAGGGGGTGGCCATGCATAACAGGCGCAATCGCAAACTCCCGCAGCAGGAAGCGTTGATCGACTGGGTTGCGATCAGGCGGTTTGCGTTGGCGGGCGGGACCTTGCTGGCGATCACCGCCTCGGTGATCTTCGTGTTCTTGCTGCTGGACCGGCCGGTCGCAACCATCCAGGTGGATGGTCCGTTCGCGAGAGTCAATGCCAGCCAGATCGAGGCCGAGGTTCTCGCGAACCTGCACGGCGGCTTCATATCGCTGGACCTCGATAGTCTGTCAGCGACGATAAGGCGGTTGCCATGGGTGGACCGGGTTCGCATCAGGCGGCAGTGGCCGAACGGTTTGCACATTACGCTGCTCGAGCAACGCCCGGCGGCTCGCTGGGGCGAATCGGGTCTGCTCAATGTCCGCGGCGAGTTGTTTATAGCTGACAGCCGTCATGTGCCGGCTGGCCTGCCCTTTCTGGCCGGACCGCCAGGAACGGAAGCCGAAGTCGTCGATCGTTTTCTCGCGGCGCGTTCATATTTATTGCCGCATGGACTGGATGTCGTAGGGCTGGTGCGCGACCCGCGCGGCGCCTGGGACATGACGCTCAGTAATGGTGTCGTCATCAGGTTGGGGCGGCACCGGGTCGACCAGCGGATCAGGCGCTACGGCGACCTGGTGCTGGAGATTGTTGGCGCCGATCCGGGAAGCGTCGAATACGTCGATATGCGCTACAGCAACGGGTTCGCTATCGGCTGGCGTAAACAGGATGAGGCGGTTGTCGCCGCCCGGTTAACCGCACACAGCGGCTAAGGAAAAAGAATGTCGAGAAAAGGTGACAGAAATCTGATTGTAGGACTGGATATCGGTACCTCGAAGGTGGTCGCAATCGTCGGCGAAATTACCGACGAAGGCGGGGTTGAGGTGATTGGGATTGGCACCCATCCGTCCCGCGGGCTGAAAAAGGGTGTGGTCGTGAACATCGAGTCCACCGTCCAGTCGATTCAGCGTGCGGTGGAAGAGGCCGAACTGATGGCTGGTTGCGAAATCCACACCGTCCATGCGGGAATCGCCGGCAGCCATATCCGCAGTCTGAATTCCCACGGCATCGTCGCTATACGCGACAAGGAAGTGACCCGCAGCGATGTCGAGCGCGTGATCGAAGCTGCGCAGGCCGTCGCGATACCGGCGGACCAGAGAACGATTCACGTTTTGCCGCAGGAATTCATCATCGATCACCAGGAGGGCATACGCGAACCGATCGGCATGTCCGGGGTCAGGCTCGAGGCCAAGGTTCACATGGTGACCGGTGCCGTCAGCGCGGCGCAAAATATCATCAAGTGCGTGCAGCGTTGCGGTCTGCAGGTCGAAGATGTGGTTCTCGAGCAGCTGGCATCGAGTTACGCGGTACTGACCCAGGACGAAAAAGAGCTGGGCGCCTGCCTCGTGGATATCGGTGGCGGCACCACCGACATTGCGGTTTTCAGTGGCGGCGCTATTCGCCATACGGCGGTGATCCCTATAGCCGGAGACCAGGCGACGAACGATATAGCGATCTCCCTGCGCACGCCCACCCAGTATGCGGAGGAGCTCAAGATCCGCTACGCCTGTGCCCTGTCGCAACTGGCCAACCCGGACGAAACGATCGAGGTGCCCAGCGTGGGCGACCGGCCGCCGAGGAGACTGGCGCGGCAGACGCTGGCCGAAGTCATCGAGCCGCGCTACGAGGAATTATTCATGCTGGTCCAGGACGAACTGCGGCGCAGCGGCTTCGAGGAGCTGGTCGCCGGCGGCATCGTTCTGACCGGTGGCAGCTCGAAAATGGAAGGCGCGATCGAACTCGCCGAAGAAGTGTTTCACATGCCGGTGCGCCTCGGCATACCGCAATTCGTTCAAGGTTTATCGGATGTGGTTCGTAATCCGATTTATGCCACCGGCGTGGGCCTGTTGCTATACGCGCAGGAGGCGCTTGCCGACAAGGCGGCTTCTTTGCCGCTCGGTGGCGGTCTTGCGGATGTCTGGGAGCGCATGAAGACATGGTTCCAGGGAAATTTCTAGATGATATTTTTTGTGTTGAGTGCTGATGCTAAGGAGGGGAGTGATGTTTGAGTTAATGGATTCGTACAGCCAAACCGCTGTTATCAAGGTTATCGGAGTCGGTGGTGGAGGTGGCAATG
>Ga0209980_10000092_pt1 | contig 43183 bp, 37 predicted proteins | sample CR02metaG_FD_183611 | JGI IMG/M metagenome (GOLD analysis project Ga0209980, IMG submission 183611) | Deep subsurface microbial communities from Mariana Trench to uncover new lineages of life (NeLLi) - CR02 metaG (SPAdes) (version 2) | ecosystem: Environmental > Aquatic > Marine > Ocean trench...
AGTTTTCTGGAAGATATCGGTCCTCAATGGACCGTATTGGATCAGTGTGTGGCGCGGCTGACAGGATTCGAACCTGTGACCCCTGGTTTCGTAGACCAGTGCTCTATCCAGCTGAGCTACAGCCGCTCAAACTCAGTGGCCCAACAAGGCTAACTTGATGGACCACTCCATCTGACTGTTCGACCATTAACGCCACGAGTACCTGGCGTCGCGAGCGCCCAACGCTCATGTTTTCAGCGCAGTCGCATATTGTACTGTTCAGGACAGACCTAAGCCTAGTGGTTCCAACAAGGTTAGTTTGATGGACCACTAGAGAGCCGGGCTAAAAGATCGATAGCGCGGCGTGATCGTCCACGTATGCTTGCAGACGCGCTTTGTAGCACTCGGCAACGCGGCGCGTCTGCCGCCCGCCCCCTTCCGGAAAATCTAGCTGCTTACCGTCCAGAAGTCGTAAACCGATCACCGGCATCACTTCGCGCGTCGCGCTCGTAATGAAGCACTCGGTTGCTTCAACGAGTTCATCCACCGCAATATCTCTTTCCTTAGTTGGCACGCCTTGCTCCCGACAAGCTTCAAGCACAGCGACTTTCGTCAAACCTCGCAGGTTTCCAGCCGTCTCCGCGGGCGTGACGATTTTGTCATCGATGACAAAGAATACATTGCTATTGGATGACTCTGTAACCAAACCGGCGTCGTTCAACATGACACAGTCGTCTGCGCCCAGCGCACGGGCTTGGATGATTCCCAGAATATTGTTCAGATAATTCCCGCCCTTGATATTCGGATCCAGGGCGCTAGACGGATTTCTCAGAACCTCAGGAATTGCCAGCCGCACCCCCTGGCTGTAGAACTCCGCTCGCCAGTCACGAAGTTCGTCGACAATAATCACATAACGAGCTACAAGTTCCGGGTTCGGATACAGGTCCACCGGTCCCTCACCACGGGTCATGATGTAGCGCACATAGACATCCCGACCACGCTCGGCTGCGTTTGTCATCAACACGGTCTGACGAATCTCTTGTGTCATCTGTTTCTTTGTCAGCCCTAGCTGCATATGAATCAAGCTGGCGGAATTCTCAAAGCGCGCCCAGTGTTCATCGTAAAAGAGCGGCACTCCACCATAGGTCCGGAAGACCTCGTAGATCGAATCGCCATAGAGAAAACCGCGATCCATGACCGGAATTTGGGCGTCGGCGGTGCGAGAGATCACTCCGTCGACATTCGCCATGCTTTCAAATCCTTTCACGAGATCGCTCCAACTCTCACGACCCAAAGATTACGCGAAGGACTGACTGGTGGTCCAACAAGGTTATATTGATGAGCTCAGCGAGTCGTGAAGCGGTTGACCGCTAGGCGCGCCTCGCCGGTAATGGCGCGTCCTTGCCAAGAGGTGCAACACCACGGACGACCGCTTCACGGCTCGCCCGAAGGGAGCTACCCAGATGATCCAATACTGCGTTGCAGTCCTTGGAAAGGACATGCCATTCCCTGCAGACAGCGCCTTGTCTTGGATCATCTGGGTAGCTCTGAACTCATCAATATAGCCTTGTTGGACCACTAAAGGCTAGGCGAGAACGGGTAGACTGACCTTGATGACTTCGGTCTCGGCAGTAGCGCACTCGACCCGATAAGCACCTACACCGATCGGCACGACCGCTGACTCACCGCGATCGAGATCACCGATCGGCAAGCCTGCCGTGGTCAGGAATCGAGCTCGGCCATGTATCGCGTGTAGACAGTGGGGTGGTTCTGCAGGGATATCTACGGGACTCGAAGGCTTCGGGCGCAAGTGTTCGATTCGAAAAGACGCCGAGTCAACAGAGCAAAGTACGCCGGGTCGCCCTGCGAGAGGCGTGGGAACGACGAGATAATCATCGGCTTTTGTTCCGCTCAGATTCAACGCGTCGATCGCAGTACTGACGTCGACTTCACGAATCGGAAAACGCACGTTATCCCAGGCACGAAATGTCGGGCCGGGCCGACGAATCTCTAGAGCCAGAATTTCTTTTCCTTCTGGATTGCCCAGCGCGTGCACCTCGGCAGAGGGGCTGCGACCCGTCGCCGCCACGATTCTCGCCGGGTTCGCGTTATAGATGACCTGCCCGGCGCTGACTGGTATCGCGTTCATCGAATCCAGGACACGCCAATATAAGCTCTTCAACGCCGCCAATAGCCTCAAAATCTCATCCCGATGCGGATCCGCTCCACGGATGAAGGACGCAATTCCCTCGACGCCGACTTCGCGTCGAGCTAGCCACGGCGCAACGACTGCCTGCAACTCGCCCGGATCTTGCGCTTCCCCCAGCAACGACAGAACGGTTGCCTGTTGTCGGCGCCCTTCGATGAGCTCTTTCTTGAAGAGGTCGGGATCCATAGCCTCACGGAAACCCAACCGGATCGTAGCCCCCGGCTCAGCTTCGATGATGATATAGACCTCGGTGTGTCCCTCCGGGTGCCCCTGAACCGACAATAGTTCTTTAATATTCAGCGTCTTAGGAAGAAGGGGCATACATGGGCCGAAACGTTCGGCGAATTCGCTGCCCAACACTTCCACCGCACAGTGCCCGAGCAACCCGGCAAGACTGATTTCTGAGCCATCCTCAAAACGCAGGCGGCTGGGATACTGGCGGGCTTCAGGGTCTTGATCGTAGGCGGCTATCTCGAATGCCTCCCCCAGACCCATACCGGTTGCTGCGCGTTGATCCGGAAGCGGTGCGAGCCGTTTGAACTCCCGGATACGGGTACCGCCCCAGGGTCGCTCCACGAAGTTGTTTCTCAGGGGTTTCAGAATCCTCGCAGCCACACGGGCCAACGCGTCACGATCGCCGTTGAGCAGAGCTTGAGCCTCAGTCAAAGTTGCCCGCAACCCCTTGTCCTTCATAGAGAAACTACAAAATGACGTCATCAATGCTTGCGCAAAACGTGACCCCGTACCAGGCTCGGTCGTGGCAATTCGCGTAGCATCCTCAGCATTGTAGTGGACGACTGTCAATATCCTAAGCCATGTCGAACTCCCGGGAAGTGGCCAAACAAGCCTTCGACTTGCTTCAGAAAGCGCTGGAGGAGTCCGAAGCCCGTATCGCCGAGCTGAGCGAGGAGTTACGGCACAAACGGCCGACCAAAAACGGGTTACAAAAAAGGCTTGACATCCTCACACATCGACTGGAAAACTCGAATGAGAATCGCGAGCGCTGGAAAATCGAAGCCGGCCACCTCGAAGGATTGGTGGAGCACGCCAATGTCAAGGTCAACCAACTTAAAGCGAAATTGGAGATCGCGGAGTCCGGCCCGGACCAGGTAACCAAAAAAGAGATCAATTACTGGCGAGCCAAAGTCGAATCGTTCGACACACAGACCGCCGAGTACAAGGCACGCATCGTGACGTTACGGCAAGACGTCAACGACCGGGATGACGAACTTCGTGATGTTCGAGCCGCGCTCTCGTCCCATGATGCGGCAGCGTCGACTGCGCAACATCACGCGGAAGCTCAGAAAGCCGAGACGAGCCAGGAGCAGGAGCTCCTCGCTCAGATCAACGCGGCCAGGGAGAACGCTGAAACAGCGCGTACGCAGAATGCGCGTGTAGTAGAGACGTTGGAGAGACAACTCAAGGAACGAGAAGCGAAGCTGCGGGAGCTGACTGCTCGGATCAATACTGCAACCGAGGCCACGAAGACCGCTAAAACTGAGCGCGCGCAGGATGTGCGTATAGCAGCGACGTTGGAGAAAAAACTCAAGCAACGAGAAGCGAAGCTGCAGGAGCTAACTGCTCGGATCAACGCCGGAACCGAGTCCACGAAGGCCGCCAAAGCCGAACGCGCGCAGGATACGCGTACAGCAGCGACGTTGGAGAAAAAGCTCAAGGAACGAGAAGCGGAGCTGCAGGAGCTGGCTGCTCAGATCAACAACGCGATGAAGGCCTCGAACGCCGATAAAGCCGACCGCGCGCAGACTTCTCGCGCAGCAGCGGCGTTGAACGAACAGCTCAAGGAACGAGAAGCGGAGCGCAGAGAAGCGCAGGAGCGCGCAGAGAACCTTAGCGAAGTCGCTAATGAGCGACTCGATCAGCTCAATAAGATCCGGGAACAGTGCGAGGAAGCCGAGGAGCGCCAGGAGGAAGCTGAATGGCGCCTCGGCAAAGCCCAGCACTTCGAACGCCTCGTACAACGACGCAAGAACCTGATCTCCTCGCTGATCGCAACGATAAGATCCAAAGCGAAGGCCAACACTGCTTTGAAAGCAGGCTTGGATAGCGTCAGAAGACACAAGGCCTCTGCAGAGGAGTCCGAACAAAAACTTCTCGCACAAATTGAGCAGCTCACAGCGGAGCTCGGCGCAGTCAAGGAGACTAATGCGTCGACCAAGAATGCCAGTCAGCGTTCCCAGGACACGGTGATTTCGAAGAAAGAAATTACAGAAAGCCGCGCGCGACTCAGCGAACTCAAGGAGCGTGTGAATACGCAGGCCGAACTCATCACATCACTGGAGGACGATCTTCAGCTGTCCAAGTTGATTCAGCGTGATCTCAGCAACAAGACGGCAGATGCCCAGACAGAAGCCCAGTTGGAGTTGACTCAACAGCAGAAGGTGTTGGCTTCGAGCCAAAACGATCAGGAGAAGAATCGCTTGGTCATCGAAGCGTTGGAGCGAGAGATCACCGAACTACGCAACAAACTGGCGACCGAGGCTAAAGCCGACGGGAATTCAGCGGGTACGGATCAAGGTCCGTCGAGTAAACTCATCGAGAAACTCGAGAAGAGCGAAGCGAAAATACGAAAACTTACCGAAGTGGCTAAGGCCTGGAAGCGCAAGTACGATTTCTTGACCACCGATGCTCCGGCGGCCTATCAGACTCAGGCTACAGCGGATAAGTGATCGAGCCTTAAGTGCAACTGAGGTTCTAGATCCCGACGCAACTTCGATAGTTCCTGGACCGTGCTGAGCTCGCTGAGCCGTGTGACCTCCAAGTTCTCAAAGCCGCACGGGTTGATCCGCTGAAAGGGCTCAAGATCCATATCAACATTGATCGCGATACCATGATAGGAGCAATGCCGCCGAATCCTCAATCCTATTGCCGCGAGTTTCCGCCCGCCTACATAGACTCCTGGCGCATCACGGCGCCCATACGCCTCGATGCCGTAGCTCGCAACGGTGTCGATCACTGCAGCCTCCAGCGCTTGCACTAAACCGCGCACACTGATTTTTAGCCGTTTCAAGTCTAGAAGCGGATAGACCACGAGTTGTCCGGGGCCATGGTAGGTCACCTGGCCACCGCGATCTATCTGCAGAATGGGGATTTGCCCGGGCATCAATAGATGAGAGCGATCGCCATTTAGCCCAAGCGTAAAAATCGATGGGTGTTCGACGAACCAAACCTCATCGGGTGTCTCAGCGTCACGCTCGTCGGTGAAGCGTTTCATGTCTGCCCACACTGCAGGGAGAGGTTGTAGGCCTAAATCTCGGCAGACGAACGAGATCACAGCACCATCATGATGTCGTCGCTGGCGCTGAGTTCCCGCTAGAGGGCATCGATCTGCTCGGGGCTCTGTGCATGAATCGTTATTGTGAGCGAAGCTCTCTAGTAAAGTACCCTCGCACCTGAGGGTTGGAGCTCATTGGAGCCACAACGTGACTTCGTCCTTGATACGCGTCCAGAGACTAGCCTCCGGTACCTCGTGCAACGCCATGAGCGGCATGTTCGAAATCTCTACATCATCCAGGGTAATTCGGACCGATCCCACTTGAGCGCCAGCAGACAACGGCGCCATCAATTCCGATCTCAGATCCATGATCGCCTCGAGCGCATCATATTGGCCACGCGGAACAGTAACGTAGAGATCCTCAGTCAAACCCAATGAGGCTTCTGGCGGGGTTCCCTTCCAGACGCGAGCCGTCGTGATTTCTTCTCCGCCACTGTAGAGCTTGTGTGTCTCATAGAAACGAAATCCATAGTCCAACAGGGCTTGGCTAGCATCTTCCCTCGCCTCTGGACTTGCCATACCCGTGACCACCGAGATAAGGCGCATGCCGGAACGCTCGGCAGAGGCAACCAGGCAGTAGCCTGCTGCATCCGTGTAGCCGGTTTTAACGCCATCGATCGAATCGTCCCTCCATAACAGAGAATTGCGATTGAATTGCCGAATACCGTTATAGGTGAACTCTCGCTCAGAGTACCAACGGTAATACTCTGGAAATTCGGAGATGATTGCTCGTGCGAGTATCGCGACGTCGCGAGCGGTAACATAATGTCCTTCGGCCGGAAGTCCGGTGGTATTCATGAACGAGGACCCGGTCATTCCGAGCAACTCCGCGTACCGGTTCATCAACCCTAGGAATGCTTCCTCGGAACCCGCAACGTGTTCAGCGAGCGCGACACTAGCATCGTTGCCGGATTGGATGATCATGCCGCGGAGCAGATCCTCGACCGAAACCCGCGTATTCACTTCGATAAACATGCGTGAACCGTCGGTTCGCCAGGCTTTCTCGCTGACGTGTGCCTGGTCCTGCAGCGTGATCTGGCCTTGCCGCAAGGCGTGAAAGGCCGCGTAAGCCGTCATGAGCTTGGTCAGGCTGGCAGGCTCTACTCGCTCGTCGGCGCGCGCCTCCGCGATGATCCGCCCACTGGAGAAATCTATGAGCTGGAAGCTATCCGCCCCGATCTGAGGAGGTGCGGGAATGGGAACATCGGCGGCAAAGCCGGAAGTCGCAAGCAGCAAGCCCGCTAGTATCCAGGCTCGTATCATCAGTGATCTCCTAATCGGTCAATCGTCATCAAAAGACGTTCCTATAGCAATCGGTCTCACCGCTCCACGACCAAGCGGCTCTCATTCAAACCGAATAAGGAGAGCCCCTCGACTAAATCATCATACTCGGCGATGTCTGCCAATGGTCCGATTCGGACGCGGTGCAAGTTACCGGTACTGCCACTATCGGACACGATAAAGACCGCATCATAGCCGCCCGCTTCAAGCGTGCCTACCAATCTCAGGGCGTTTTCGCGCTGGCTGAATGCTCCAACCTGCGCGTAAATCCGCTGCAGTGGCTGATCATTCTCGCCAACCGTCGCCGCGGCCGCTGCAGAGATAATCGAGAAGCCTCTCGATCCGACGTCTATCGGCTCGGCTGCCTCGGAGCCAACCAGTGCGCTGCCGGCAGGCTCTCCTAAGGCTCGCACCTCGACCAATGCCGTACCCGCGCGCACCATCCCGAGTGCTTCCGCTGCCGCATATGACAGATCGACCACCCGGTTTTCCACGAAGGGGCCACGATCGTTAATCTTGACGATGACGCGCCTGCCATTACCGAGATGAGTCACTTCCACCCACGTGGGAATCGGCAGCGTCCTATGCGCGGCTGTCAATGCGTACATGTCGTAGATTTCGCCGCTTGCTGTCGAGCGCCCGTGGAAATCACTGCCATACCAGGATGCCATACCCCGCTCGCGATAGCCGATGCTGGTCTCGAGCACATAGTAGCTGTGACCCGCTATCTCGTAGACTGCCGGGTTGCCCGATTTACTGCGCGGCGCATTAATTATCGCTTCGCGTACAGTAGCGTCTTCGAAACTCTGCACGGGTTGAAATGAGCAACCGCTCAGAGTCGCCAACAGAATCGTGGCCAGCCCTAGCCGGACACCTGACAGTGAGACTCTTTGTGTAACGATGGGCATTACGCGCCGGCGGCCTCGAGATCAGCGTCAGCGTGCAATTGCATATACGCGGCCTGAATAGCTTGGCCGAGTTCATAAGCGGCAAGCGCGTACTTTACACTATGGTTATAGCGCGTAATGACACGGAAGTTATGGTATCCGACCCAATATTCCTGTTCGTCTTTACCTTGCACCGATAGAATGGTCGTGGCTGCCGTCTCCTGCAGCTCGCTCGAGAAAATGTAGCCGAGTTGACTGAGCGACGCGACAGTCTCGGTCAGCTCCATACTGTTCTCCGGTTCAGCCCCTGACCAGCCTGCGCTTAATGTCGCACGGCTGACGACCGCCCCCCCGCGCTGCCAGCCGTGAACCTTGAAATAGTTTGCCACGCTAGCGAAAACGTCCTCCCAGTCCCCCCACAGATCTCGACGTCCGTCACCATTGCCATCGACGGCATAGGCGCGAAAACTCGAAGAAATAAATTGCCCGGCGCCCATCGCGCCCGCGTACGATCCGAGACTATTACGAGGATCGATATCCTCCTCGCGAGACAGCAGCAAGAAAGCCTCCAGCTCGGAAGTAAAGAAAGAAGACCGAGGCGGATACGCGAATGCCAGAGTACTCAAGGAATCCAGTACCCGATAGGTACCGGTACGTTCGCCGTAAAATGTCTCGATGCCGAGAATAGCGACCATCATCTCGGGAGCCACGCCATATCGCCTGCTTGCAACACGAAGCTCGTCTTCGTGCGCGAGCCAGAACTTCGCTCCGGCTTCGATTCGAGAGGCCGAGACGAACAAGGCACGATACTCGTACCAGGGCATGACTCGTTCGGCGGGACGTGAGATCGCCTCTAGCACTCGGTCGACGATTTCCGCTTCTTCGAGTAACCGCGCGAGCGTCTCACGGTCGAACTCGTGGGTCGTCACCATATACTCAACGAAAGCTGATCGCGCAGCGGTTACGGCGTTCTGATCGACATCGACGGCACCGACAGCGCCGTTTACGGACAACAGTGCGATCACCAAGTACGGCTGTCGGCTGATACCGCTCATCGTACCAATATTATTCTGTTGCCTTGAATCGCCACGAGCATACCGAAACCAACCATTAGCGTGACCATTGATGTGCCACCTGCACTAACAAGTGGCAACGGCACACCGACGATTGGTAGTAAGCCGCAGACCATACCGGCATTGACGAATACGTAGAAGAAAAAAGTAAGACTCACTGCGCCGGCGAGTAACCGTGTAAAAGTATCTCGAGCCTGGGCCGCGATGAAGAGACCACGCCCGACCAGAACCAGATAGAGCGCCAGCAGCAACAGCAGCCCCAACAGCCCAAACTCTTCTCCTATGACCGCGAAGATGAAATCTGTGCTGCGTTCAGGCAGGAATTCTAGATGCGCCTGGGTTCCGTTTAACCAGCCTTTACCGAATAAGCCTCCGGAGCCGAGGGCAATCTTCGATTGAATGATGTTGTAGCCGGCACCCAGGGGATCAGACTCCGGATTCAGGAAGGTCAACACCCGGACACGCTGATATTCCCGCATGAACTGCCAGAGCGGCAGCACCGAGCCCAGACCCAGTAGCCCCAGGACCGTGATGACTCTGACACTCACGCCAGAGAGCAATATCGTAAGACCGCCGGCGGCAACGACCAGAATCGCCGTGCCCAGGTCCGGCTGCCGAGCTATCAACAGCGCGGGAATGACGATGATGAGAATCAAGACCAGTAGCTCGGTGAATGTCGGCGGCAACCGTCTCTCATGCATGAACCATGCAATCATCATCGGAACGGCTAACTTTAACAGCTCAGAGGGCTGAAAACTGACGATACCGAGGTCTAACCAACGCTGAGCGCCCTGTCCCACGTCACCGATCAAGATCACAAGAACCAACAACACCAAGCCGAAAAAGAATATCCGCGGCGTCCATAGCCTTAGAATCCGCGGCGGAATCTGAGCGACGAGCAAAAAAGCCGTCAGCGCGATGAGGCAGCGTACCCCCTGACGCAGCAGCAGCGTTGCATTGCTGCCGACCGCGCTGTAAAGCACAACCAAGCCGAGACCATTGACGGCCAATAAGGTGACCAGGAGCGGCACATCCATGACGATATTGCGCAAGTAGAGCGGGCTGAAGAGGAGTTCCCGGCGCGAGCCTGTCTCAAGGCTGCCGAGCGACATACTCTGCTCCTGTAAAATAAACATCGAGGATCTGCCGTGCGATAGGCGCCGCTGTTCGACTGCCACCGCCGCGATTCTCCACGACGACAGCGAGTGAGATGCTCGGCGCCTCAGCTGGTGCATAAGCAAGAAACAGGCCGTGATCCCTGAGACGCTCCTCGAGATTCTCCTCGTCGTACTCCTCATCCTGCGCGAGCGAATAGACTTGCACGGTACCCGTCTTTCCGGCGACACGGTAGGCCGTTCCTGCCATCACTTCGCGCGCCGAGCCACCGATATCCTCGGTGACGCCGAGCATCGCGTCATGGATACGCTGCCAATCAGCATCATCAAGATCTAACGTCAACTGAGCCCGAGGTTCCAGCAGGATTACCTCTCCAGTCATGCCGTTCTCGGTGCCGATGACCAAACGTGGCTGAAAAGGTTTCCCGCGGCTCGCCAAGGTGGCATTAGCGTGTGCAAGCTGCAGCGGGGTGACCAGCGTGAAGCCCTGGCCGATGCCCGTAATTACCGTCTCTCCCGGAAACCAGATTTGTTCCTCGGGGCGAGCGAATCTGCTGCGCTTCCATTCCCGAGACGGGACGATCCCGCGGGCCTCACCACTGATGTCGAGACCTGTGGCGGCTCCGAAACCGAAAGACCGTAGAAACTGTGCGATGGAGTCGATTTCTAGCGTGACCGCGAGTTGGTAAAAGTAGACATCGCAGGACTCTATGATCGCCTGATGCAGATCCATGCGGCCATGACCCTGCGGCTTCCAGTCACGGTAACGACGCGATTGACCCGGCAGCATAAAATAGCCGGGGCACATGATTTCATGATCAGCATCTACGACCCCGTAGTCGAGGGCCGCCAGAGCCAGGAACGGCTTGATAACCGAACCCGGCGGATAGGTTCCGGCAAGCGCGCGATTGAACAGCGGTTCGTCCGAATCAGTAGTTAACGCGCGGAGGTCCGTCCGACTGAGGCCCGTCGGAAATCGATTCAGATCGAAAGACGGTGCGCTGAAAAATGTTAGAACGTCGCCGTTGGTAGGATCGATCGCGACAACTGCGCCACGCACTCCTTCCATCGCTGCCGCTGCGGCTAGCTGCAAGCGAATATCTATCGCCAGAATAAGATTGTCGCCAGGTATCGGCCACTTGGTCTCCAGACCGGTCGGCGAAGCACCGGCACCTGCCAGTCCCGTATTGGCGGCTGGATCAAACAGCACGCGCCCCGGCGCGTTAACGACTTGTTGGCGGTACCCGACCACGCCATGCAGCAGTTGCTCGTAGCTCCGCTCGACACCAGTCTTGCCGATATTGGAGCTAGCCGCATATTCACTTCGTTCGATTCTCCGCAGATCCGCTGGCGAGATACTGGCGACATAGCCCAGCGCATGAGCCACGGCTTCGCCATAGGGATAGGAACGCACGAGACCTTCCCTGATGTCGACTCCCGGGAAGTGATGGCGGCGTACGGCGAACCGCGCAGCTTCTTCCTCGGTCAGATTGCGGAGTTTCACACGCTCGAATCCTCGATGCGAACGCACAAGTTCCGTGAGGCCGTTGCGGTCGTCGGGGTCGACAAGACCGAGTGCCTCCAATGCATCCAGTGCGACGTCAAGATCCGCGACCTCCTCTGGGATGACGACTAACTCCCACGTAGGCAGATTCTCGGCCAAGACTACTCCGTTACGATCGAAGATCAGGCCTCGCGTCGGCGCTAAGGGCTCAATTCGGAGGCGGTTACCCTGGGACATAGCGGCGAATTGCTGATGCTCAACAATCTGCAACTGGAATAGCCGACTCACGAGAACACCGGTAAACAGCAGGATAATGATGCCTGCGGCAATCAGGCGGGAGAGGAACAGCCGCTGTTCCTTCCAGTGATTCTTGAACGGGACGGCCTGATTCATGTTATATCCGCGTCTGCGTGTCATGCCGAACGCTGGCCAGGTAGCCGAGTACCAGGGGCCAAACCAGCGCGCCGCTGACGACCGGTGCCCATCGCTCGATGATCGGCACGCTGCGACCTACCACACCATCGATCCAGAAAAGCGCGAACTCATAAATCGCGAGTAGCAAAAACACGATCGTACTCAGTTGCCAGACAGGAAATACCCGGATAAGCAGATGAAATCGAATACTCAGATACACGACCGTAACCATCGCGAGCGCATGCTGCCCGAGCAAAGCGCCCGACAGCGTATCTAGCGCTAACCCCATCGCGAACGCCGTGAGCAGGCCAACACGCTCAGGCGCCATGAGGGCCCAGAAGATCAGGACGAGCGGGACCCAGGCCGGTCTATATGGCGCCAGAGCAGTAGGTAGCGGTACGATCGCCAGCGCCAATGCCAATACCAGCGAGACCAGCAACAGGTGTCGTCTACCGCCTCCCTCCCGCATCATGGTGTCTCGACAGCATTCGTGGAGCCATACCCGTCGGCCGCGTCCTCTGCCGTCCAGACCAGGAGTACTTCCCTGTCGCGATCCAGTTGCGCTGCAGGCTCCGCGATCACTTGCGCGAAGGGCTGTCCTGGCTGACGGTGAACCTCGAGCACTCGTCCGACCGGGTAACCGGACGGAAAGACTCCGCCGAGACCGGAAGACACCAGAAGATCGCCCGGCTCAATGTCGGCGCTATTGGTGAGATAAGGCAACCGCAACCTCGAGCTGTCTCCGGTACCGACAACGATAGTCCGCAGACCGTTTCTGTTTACCGCGACCGGTAACGCATGATCGGGGTCGCTGATCAAAACCGCCTCGGAGGTGAATAGATCCACATGCGCGATCTGGCCGACTACACCGGAAGCGTCGAGAAGCGCCTGGCCGACGTATACGTCATCGTTTAGGCCACGATTGATCGTAAAGCGCTGCCGATAGGGGGCCAAATCCACCGCGAGGATTTCAACAACCAATACGCGATCCGATACGCGCGCGCTCGAATCGAGCATGGCCCGCAAACGGTTGTTCTCAGCTCCCAGCGCTTCGAGTCTCTGTAAGCGCACGTTGACATCTAGGCGCTCGCTTTTTAGTCGTGCATTCTCTTCCAGTAACGCCGTCTGATCAGAAAGCACTCGGGCCGCCCATCGCAAGCCGGTAAACGGCAAATCCACTGCCACCTGAATCGGGTAGACCAATATAGAGAAAGCTTGGCGTATTCGAGAGAGATGCTCTTCGCGGTGATCCAGGAGCATCAATGAGGCACTGACTATGGAGATCAGAAGGAAACGAAGGCCTAGGGGTACGCGCCGCCGCCCGAGAGTTCCGGCGATTCCTCCGACAGCATTCATGGCCTACGCCACTCCCGCTAACTGTCTGCGCCGACCGAGGGCGAGTTACTCCACCGCAAAAGCATCCGGACCGTACTCGTCGAATAACTCCAAGATTCGGCCACCACCCCGAGCCACACACGTCATAGGATCGTCTGCGATGACCACCGGTAGGCCGGTTTCCTCAGTCAGCAGTTTGTCCAGATCGACTAACAAGGCGCCACCGCCAGTCAACACAATGCCTCGCTCTGCTACGTCCGCACCCAGTTCGGGCGGCGTCTGCTCGAGCGCAGCTTTGACGGTTCCAACGATGCCTTGCAGTGGCTCCTGAAGCGCTTCGAGAATCTCATTGCTATTCAGGGTGAAGCTACGTGGGATGCCCTCCGAGAGATTACGTCCCTTCACGGAGATTTCTTTCACTTCCTGTCCGGGATAGGCGGAGCCAACTTCATGTTTGATACGCTCGGCAGTCGCTTCGCCGATCAAAATGCCGTAGTTGCGGCGAACGTAATTCGTAATTGCCTCGTCGAACTTGTCGCCGCCAATTCTGACCGAGGACGCATAGACGATGCCATTGAGCGAGATGACGGCGACCTCGGACGTACCGCCCCCAACATCCAGAACCATAGAGCCGCGCGCTTCGTGCACCGGCATCCCGGCGCCAATAGCGGCAGCCATCGGTTCTTCCACCAAGTAGACCTTGCGCGCCCCGGCACCCTCCGCTGACTCCCGTATCGCACGGCGTTCGACTTGGGTCGAACCATAGGGCACGCAGACCAGGACTCGCGGACTGGGCCGAAAATAAGGCGAGCCGTGAGCCTTTTTGATGAAGTACTGCAGCATCTTTTCGGTAATACTGAAGTCGGCGATGACACCGTCCTTCAGAGGCCTGATCGCTGTGATGTTGCCCGGCGTGCGGCCGAGCATATTCTTGGCCTCAACGCCAACGGCTTCCAGTACCTTGCCGCCGCGCCCTGGTTGATCCCGAATCGCGACGACCGAGGGTTCATTGAGAACTATTCCGCGGTTACGGACGTAGATCAGGGTGTTCGCAGTACCCAGATCTATGGAAAGATCGTTGGAAAAATAGCCGAGAAAGTTCTTTAACATTGAGCCGCAAGGCCGCTAATTGACGCCAATTACGAACTGTAACAACGGGTGGGACAATGGGCAAGCGGGGTGTATAGTTGAGCGCCTCTTCGCTCCCGAAACGTGAACCGTGTCACTCAATCGAGAAGACATCGAGAAGCTCTGCTTTCTGGCCCGCCTCGAAGTCACGATCGATGAAATGCCGGATGTCGAGTCGAAGCTTTCCGATATCGTCAAGCTCATCGATCAGCTTCAGGCCGTGGATACCGCTAGCGTCACGCCTATGGCACACCCGCTAGACCGGGAACAGAGGCTACGGGAAGACCGGGTTACGGAATCCGATGAGCGGGAGCAGATTCAGCTCAACGCGCCGCTAGTAGAACGGGCTCTCTATCTCGTCCCGAAGGTCATCGAGTAAGCATACCAGGGACTCGACTGCCGCGTCCGGCGGAGCCCGGCAGAATGTTGAGACGAGATAGCGTTACCGATGCACGACAGAACTCTCGCACTACTGGCCGATGATCTCGCCGCAAGGCGGGTGTCTGCGGTAGAACTGACCGAACACTTTCTGCAACGTATCGAGCAATTCGACGCGCAGCTGAATGCTTTCGTGACGGTAACTCGAGACGAGGCGCTGGCACAAGCAGCAGTGGCGGATAAACGTCTCGCAGCCGGTAACGCAACGCCGCTGACCGGCATTCCGATCGCCCACAAAGACATATTCTGCACACAGGGAGTGAAGACTTCCTGTGGTTCGAAGATTCTGGATAACTTCATCTCGCCCTATGACGCGACCATCGTATCCCGGCTCAAAGATGCCGGCGCTGTCATGCTCGGAAAGACCAATATGGACGAGTTCGCGATGGGTTCGTCCAGTGAGACCAGCTTCTATGGGGCCGTGCGAAACCCCTGGGATCACGAGCTCGTGCCGGGCGGCTCTTCCGGCGGTTCAGCCGCCGCAGTTGCGGCCAGAATGGTCTGTGGAGCGACCGGTACCGATACCGGTGGCTCCATACGTCAGCCCGCTTCGCTGTCAGGTATCACCGGGTTTAAACCCACCTACGGCAGAGTTTCACGCTACGGCATGGTGGCATTCGCGTCCAGTTTGGATCAGGCCGGCACGCTGACACGAACGGCTGAGGATGCCGCGCTGATGATGCAGGTAATGGCTGGCTTCGATGAGCGCGACTCAACAGCTTTGACCGATCCGGTACCGGCGTTTTCCAGCGCGTTGGAAACACCTTGGCAGACCATCACCATCGGCGTACCCGAGAATTTTTTCGATGATGGTCTCGACGAAGGCAGCGCCCAGGCGATTCGCGACGCCTTGAGAGTTTTTGAGCGATTAGGTGCGACTATCAAGGATGTTCATCTTGAACACGTGCACCTGTCGGTTCCCGTCTACTATGTGGTGGCATCTGCCGAAGCTTCGTCGAATCTTTCCCGCTTCGATGGCGTGCGCTACGGACATCGTGCCGAGAACATCGACAACCTGACGGAGTTGTATATGCGCACGCGCGGCGAAGGTTTTGGCGCAGAGGTCAAGAGACGGATACTGACGGGGACGTATGTACTATCTGCTGGTTACTACGATGCTTACTATCTTCAGGCGCAGAAGGTTCGGCAGCTTATTAGCGACGACTTTGCCCGCGCGTTTGCTGATGTGGATTTCCTGATAGGCCCGACGACCCCAACCCCGGCGTTTGGCATCGGTCAGAAGATGGACGATCCGATTCAAATGTATCTCAATGACATCTACACCATTGGAGCTAATCTCGCCGGTCTGCCGGCGCTCTCGGTACCGTGCGGATTCTCCGGCGGACTACCCGTAGGCCTGCAGCTAATCGGCGCACATCTCAGTGAGCCTGCACTCCTCAAGGTGGCCCATTATTTCCAGCTGGAGACGGATTGGCATACTCGAGTGCCGGCCGCTTACGCGTAGGCCCGACGATGAAATGGGAAGTCGTAATAGGTCTAGAGATTCACACTCAGCTCGCAACGGCCAGCAAAATCTTCTCGGGAGCGTCTACGACCTACGGCGCGCCGCCGAACTCGCAGGCCTGCCTCGTGGATCTAGGCTATCCGGGCATACTACCCGTCCTGAACGAGCAGGTGGTCAGGATGGCCATAAAATTCGGCCTCGCCACCAACTGCAAGATCTCACGCCGCTCGGTGTTCGCCCGGAAAAATTATTTTTATCCCGATCTGCCCAAGGGCTACCAGATATCTCAGTACGAGCTACCCATCGTGTCTGGCGGTCATATCGATATTGTTTTGGATGACGGCGAAATCAAGACGATCAGAATTACTCGCGCTCACCTCGAAGAGGACGCCGGTAAATCGCTGCACGAGAACTTTCACGGCGCAAGCGGTATTGACCTGAATAGGGCAGGCACACCACTGCTGGAAATCGTGTCGGAGCCGGATCTGCGCTCCGCGATGGAAGCCGGTATCTACATGCGCAAGATACACACGCTGGTGCGCTACCTCGGTATCTCCGACGGCAATATGCAGGAGGGCTCCTTCCGCTGCGATGCCAACGTTTCTATCAGACTCAAGGGCGACAAGAAACTGGGGACGCGAACGGAACTAAAAAATCTAAACTCGTTTCGATTCGTAGAAAAAGCGATTGAGATCGAGGTGGAACGCCAGATCGAGATACTCGAGGAGGGCGGACATATCGTTCTGGAGACGCGGCTCTATGACTCGGATCGAAATGAGACTCGGCCGATGCGCAGCAAGGAAGAAGCCAATGACTACCGGTATTTTCCGGACCCTGATCTGCTGCCCCTAGTGATCGAGGACGCCCTGGTCGATGAACTCAAGGATAGCCTGCCCGAGCTGCCGGACGCCAAGCGCGTTCGCTTCGTAAAAGAGTACGAACTCTCAGACTACGACGCCGGTGTGTTGACTGCTAATCTCGAAACTGCCGATTACTACGAAGAGGCGGTACGATCGACAACCGTCGCATCGCCTAAGCTGGTCGCAAATTGGGTCCAGGGCGAACTCGCGGCGGCGTTGAACCGAGACGGACTGGATATCGCCGAGGCTAAGGTTGCGTCTGCCGAACTCGGTTTACTCGCCGAGCGGATCGAAGACGGTACCGTGTCCGGCAAGCTGGCGAAGGAAGTATTTGAGAGACTCTGGCATGACGGTGGGTCGATCGACGACATTATCGAGCAGCGCGGACTGAAGCAGATTTCCGATAGCGGTACCATCGAGAAGCTTGTGGACGACGTTCTTGCCCAGAACCCGACGCAGTTAGAGCAATTTCGAGGTGGCAACGAAAAAGTCATCGGCTTCTTCGTCGGCCAGATCATGAAGGCCTCTGACGGTAAAGCCAATCCGAAACAGGTCAACGCCATCCTCCGGAAAAAACTCAACGAGTGATGAGTTGAACGAAGTACAGAATTTCTTGTTCGAAGGACTCGGGATCCGCGGGTCTATCGTCCGACTCGAAGAGACGTGGCGACAGGTGTTGGCCAAGCATCGATATCCCGATAGCCTCCGTCAACTGCTCGGCGAGAGCCTCGCCGCCACCGTATTGTTGACGACTGGACTCAAAGGCGCGCCCAAGGTCTCTTTGCAGCTACAGGGGGAAGGCCCGGTCAAACTCCTGCTAATCCAATGTTCCAGCGAACTCAAAGTGCGCGGCATGGCGCAGTGGCGTGACGCGGCGGAGGGTGAGCCGCTATTGGGCGAGGGACGATTGACCGTTAACCTGGATACCGGTGAGGACGGCCATTGCTTTCAGGGGATAGTGCCGCTTGTGAGCGACAGACTCGATGCCTGTTTGGAGGGATATTTCAGACAGTCGGAGCAACTTCCAACTCGTCTGATGCTGACGGGCACGCAGCAGCGCGTCGCTGGTCTTCTTCTGCAGGCGTTGCCCAACAATGACGGGGCAGATCACACCTTTAACACCGCCGCGGCGCTAGCTGCCACCGTATCCCCGGGCGAGCTTAGCGAACTTCCCGCGGATCGCTTATTAGCAACATTGTTCGATAATTACACGATTCGGTTATTCAAACCGCGACGCGTCACTCACGACTGCCGCTGTACACCGAGCCATCTCGCGGGTGTCGTTCGGCTGTTAGGCGCCGACGAATTAGAAAGTCTGATCGAGGAGACCGGCGAAGTGGAACTCACGTGTGAATTCTGTAATCGCGCCTTCCACTATGACGCTGCCGACGTCGAAGCAATCCTTGACGGGGATACGCCCGGCCAGCTCCTGCATTGACCACCCGGCCGCGAGTGTGCCGCAATCGGCGAACTCGATAGCCGTCGCAAGGGGCAAGGACTCGGATAGCGGTTGCTCGACATAATCTCGCCTCGCCGTTCATGGCTCGGCTCGAATCGGGGGTTCGTCGCTTTAGGCCGTTCCTGGCACGCTCCTCACCCACGACGCTCGCAAAACTATCCGGATCCACTCACCCGTCACGGTTACCGCGGCGTCGACTACGGCGGAGACTTAAGCGTCCTGGTGGGGTCTCGCCGGTATAGGCATCAGCTGGACGGCTACAGCTCAGGTCGTCGGTAGAGAGCTCCGTATTCTGTTAAATAGGCTACTGGGCCTTTGACAGGCGCGGCTCAGGCATGTATATAAAGATATCTTTATAAACTGATATTCAAATGCAAAACGCGCACGAACTGGTCGAATTGCTGCGGATTCTCGGCGACCCCACCCGTCTCCGCCTGTTGGTGGCCCTCAAACAGGGCGAGCTGACGGTCGGGGAGATCACCCGCGTCACGGGATTAAGCCAACCCCGGGTGTCGCGGCACCTCAAGCTCCTGTGCGACGCACGTGTACTGCAGAGAACCCGGGACCAGAATGAAGTCTATTATCGAGCGACCATCGATGAGGACCGCCGTGCGCTCGTCCGCGAAGCACTCGACTGCCTGCCCGACGATGATCCCGAGATCGCCCACGACCGTCAGCGTCTGACTACAATTTTGGATAGCCGCCAGACCCGCGCGCGCGAACTTCTGAGTGAACTCGGCGTTCGCCCTTTAAGCCCGGCCACGATCACCGAGGTCGAGGCCACTGTGGAAAAGCTCTTGCAGAATCGTCTACCCGAAACGGCACATGAACAGGCGCCATTGGGAGATCTACTGGACGTAGGAACCGGCACGGGCAGCATGTTGCAACTGTTGGCACCGCGGGCGAAACGAACCGTCGCGGTAGACCGATCACGAGATATGCGGCTCGTCGCGCGCGCGCGCGTCTCGTTCGAAGGACTGACCAACTGTACAGTCCAGAACGGCGACATGTATAGCTTGAGCTTTCCTCCGAAAAGCTTCGACATCGTGACGATGGATCGAGTCCTGGGCACGGCCGATCGCCCGGAAGATGCGGTCAAGCAGGCAGCGCTTGTCCTCAAGAATGACGGCCATCTGCTCGTGATCGAAACACCCGGCTCGCCGGTCAATGAGGAAAAGCTCGACGCATGGGTGCGGCAGGCGGGATTGACTCCCGTCGAAGTCGATCATGGCAGCCGCGGGGCGGCCTTGGTCGCCCTCGCTACTCGATCCTCACCAGCCTGAGGACGACCAGGCGATGGCCACTGACATTCAAGTTTCGTTTGAGTTCTTCCCCCCGGCGACGGAGAAAATGGAAGCGACTCTGTGGCGATCGATACAGCGCCTGGCGCCGTTGCAACCCCGTTTTGTATCCGTGACCTACGGCGCCGACGGCTCTACTCGTGATCGCACCCATCGAATAGTGCGCCGAATTCAGACGGAGACGGATCTGACCTGCGCACCCCATTTGACTTGTATCGGCGCAAGTCGAGAGGAAGTGCTTGCCACCGCCAGCGGTTATTGGGACGAAGGCATAAGACACATCGTGGCCTTGCGCGGGGATACGCCCAAGGGCGTTACTCAATATGTGCCGCTCGCGAACGGCTTCGCCTACGCAGCCGATCTGGTCGATGGTCTGGGCAGTATCGGTGGCTTCGAACTCTCCGTCGCGGCCTATCCGGAAGTCCATCCTGAGGCCGACAGCGCAGAATCGGATCTCGACAATCTCAAGCGAAAGATCGATGTTGGCGCCACCAGAGCCATCACTCAATTTTTCTTCGATACCAGCGCCTATTTGCGTTTCCGGGATCGCTGCGCAGCGGCCGGAATCGACGTGGTGATCGTGCCCGGCATTCTGCCGATCACGAATTTCCCCAGGATGCTGAAGTTCGCTGCCAGCTGCGGAACAAACGTTCCGCAAACGCTACATCAGCGATTCGATGGCCTGGATGATGACCCGGAGACACGCCGGATGATTGCTGCCAGTGTCGCAATCGAACAAGTGGACGAACTGCGCCGCCAAGGGGTTGATGAATTCCACTTCTATACGCTGAATCGCGCCGAGCTTACCTACGCGATCTGCCACACGTTGGGCTTCAGGCCAAGGGCGGATGAGCAGGAGCTTGCCTCATGAGCGAGCGCCGCGAACAACTAGAGCGTTTGCTGACCGAGCGCATCGTCATACTCGATGGCGCCATGGGCACGAGCATCCAGGCTCTACAGTTAGCGGAGGAGGACTTTAGAGGGGAGCGATTTGCAGCGTGGCCGACCGCGCTAAAGGGCAACAACGATTTGCTTTCGATAACGCAACCTGAACATATCGCCGCTATCCATCGCGAGTTCTTAGAAGCGGGCGCCGATATCATTACCACCAATACGTTCAATTCCAGCGCGCCCTCGCTCGGCGACTACGGTCTGGACGACTTGGTCTCGGAGCTGAACCTGGCCGCCGCCCAACTCGCACGAACGGTAGTGGATACGCATGCCGAACATTCCGGTTCGCCCCGATTCGTCGCCGGCGCTCTGGGCCCTACCACCCGAACCTGCTCGATCTCTCCTGACGTCAACGACCCGGGCGCTAGGGATATCTCGTTCGATGAGCTGACACACACCTACGGCGTAGCGACCGCAGCACTGATAGATGGTGGCGTCGACTTACTGATGGTAGAAACGATCTTCGACACGCTGAATGCGAAAGCGGCGCTCTACGCGATTCGAAGCGTCCTCGACGAGCGTGGAGTCGACGTTCCCGTCATGATTTCCGGGACGATTACCGATGCATCGGGTCGTACGCTGTCGGGCCAGACGCTAGAAGCATTCTACAACTCGGTCCGTCACGCCAGGCCCTTGATTCTGGGGCTTAACTGCGCGCTCGGCAGCGAAGAGTTGCGTCCCTATGTAGGAGAATTAGCAGCTCTGGCCGAAACACACGTGAGCGTTCATCCGAACGCGGGTCTGCCTAACGAGTTCGGAGAGTATGACGACACGCCCGAACACATGGCGGAGGTCATTGGCGAGTTCGCACGCAGCGGCTGGGTCAATATGGTCGGTGGCTGCTGTGGTACGACGCCGGACCATATTCGCGCTATTGCGGCCGCTGTCGCCGACTTTAAGCCCCGGCAGATCCCTGAGCTACCGCGAATCAGTCGATTGGCTGGACTGGAGCCCCTGAGCATTGGCCCAGGCAGTCTTTTTGCGAACATAGGCGAGCGCACCAACGTCACCGGCTCGCCACGCTTCAAGAAATTGATCGAAGCAGATGACTACGACCAGGCATTATCGGTAGCGCGGCAACAAGTTGAGAACGGCGCCCAGCTCATCGACGTCAACATGGACGAAGGCATGCTGGACTCGGAAGCCGCGATGGACCGATTCTTGAAACTGATCGCCTCGGAGCCCGACATTGCCCGCGTCCCGATCTTGATCGACTCCTCGAAATGGAGTGTCATCATCGCCGGTCTTAAGTGCGTGCAAGGAAAAGGCATCGTGAACTCGATCAGCCTGAAAGAGGGTGAGGAGCCGTTTCTGGAACAGGCGCACGAGATACTCAAGTTTGGTGCTGCCGTCGTGGTCATGGCGTTCGATCAGCAGGGGCAAGCAGACACGATCGAGCGGAAGGTGGAGATCTGTAAGCGTTCCTACAAATTACTCGTCGATACCGTTGGCTTCGCGCCGGAAGACATCATCTTCGACCCGAATATTTTCGCGGTAGCGACGGGTCTCGAAGAACACAATGGTTATGGCGTTGCCTACATTGAAGCCACGCGGCAGATCAAGGCCACGCTGCCTCACGCCATGGTGAGTGGTGGCGTGAGCAACGTGTCGTTCTCGTTTCGTGGCAATAACCGCGTTCGCGAAGCCATGCACTCCGTATTTCTGTATCACGCCATCGCAGCTGGGATGGACATGGGGATTGTTAACGCTGGACAGTTAACGGTCTACGCCGACATCCCCGACACGCTTCGAGACGCGGTTGAGGACGTGATATTGAACCGTCGCGACGATGCCACGGAGCGGCTCCTGTCACTGGCCGAGCAGTATAGCGGCCAGGGGAGACGACAGGTCGCCAAGGCCGATGCGGAGTGGCGTGGCTGGCCGGTTGAGAAACGGCTGGAGCATGCGCTCGTTCATGGCGTAGATAGTTACGTCGTCGAAGATACCGAGGAAGCACGCCTCGCGGCCGAGCGACCGATCGATATCATCGAAGGTCCGTTAATGGATGGCATGAACGTAGTCGGTGACTTATTCGGGGCCGGAAAAATGTTTCTGCCACAAGTTGTGAAATCCGCCCGAGTCATGAAAAAATCGGTGGCTCATCTCCTCCCGTTCATCGAGAAGGACAAGGAAGGTGGCGCCACGAGGGCGAAGCTCGTGCTGGCAACGGTCAAAGGCGATGTACACGATATCGGTAAAAAGATCGTGGGCGTAGTGCTGCAGTGTAATAACTTCGAGGTTATCGACCTCGGTGTCATGGTGCCGGCCGAGAAAATTCTCGCGACTGCAAAAGAAATCGGCGCCGATGTCATCGGCCTGTCGGGTCTGATTACTCCATCCCTGGATGAGATGGTCCATGTTGCGAGTGAGATGCAACGACAGAACTTCTCGCTACCGCTACTCATCGGTGGCGCCACGACATCGCCTGCGCATACGAGCGTCAAGATCGACCCCGGCTACGACGGTCCGGTAGTGTACGTGAAAGATGCTTCTCGAGCCGTAGGCGTCGTCCAGGCACTGACGGGTGAGGGGAATGCCAGTTTTGTCAGCCAAGCAGCCAAGGAACACGCGGATAGACGGCGGCGCCACCGCGGCAAGACCGCGAAACGCCCAGAATTGACCTTACGCGACGCCCGGGCGAATCGCTTCCCACGAGACTGGCAGGCCTACACGCCGCCGCCGCCGAGGTTGCCCAGTGTGCAGACGCTTCCGGACTATCCACTGCGGGAGCTGATCCAATACATCGATTGGATGCCGTTCTTCAACGCCTGGGAGTTCCACGGCCGCTTCCCGGAGATTTTGCAGGACGACATCGTCGGCGACGCCGTTCGCAGTCTTTACGCAGATGCGCAACAGCTGCTCGCACAACTGGTCGACGAAAACTGGTTGACTGCGGCCGGAGTCATCGGCTTCTTTCCTGCTAATTCGGCAGACGATGACATCGAGATCTATACCGGTGAAGACCGAACGGAGGTACGCACTCGACTGCATCATCTGCGACAACAGCGCCGTAAGCGCACCGACTTGAACAATGACTGTCTGGCCGACTTCATTGCACCGGTAGGGGCCGGATCAGACTATATCGGCGCGTTCGCCGTGACTGCAGGCATTGGACTCGACGCACATGTGGTTCGATTCGAAGCGCAAAACGACGACTATTCGGCCATCATTCTTAAGGCACTCGCCGACCGCTTGGCCGAGGCTTTCGCGGAACGACTGCATCAACGCGTGCGAACCGAGTTCTGGGGTTATGCCGACGATGAGCAACTCGATTACACCGCCCTGATCGCCGAGACTTACAGAGGAATACGGCCAGCACCCGGCTACCCAGCCTGCCCGGATCACACGGAGAAGGCGACGCTGTGGGAACTTCTGGATGTGGTGCGCACAACCGGCATCGAGTTGACGGAGAATTTCGCGATGGTGCCGGGTGCCGCAATCAGCGGCTGGTACTTCTCCCACCCGGACGCACGATATTTTGCTGTAGGAAAGGTAGGTCTCGATCAGGTGAAGGACTACGCCGCTCGCAAAGGCTGGACGTTGGCCGAAGCTGAACGGTGGCTATCCCCGAACCTGGGCTATGGCGCGGTGGCGGCGTAGCGCTATGCGGCTGCCTGGCACACAGGACAGTCCGGCACCACCTTGAGCTTGAGTTCCTGCCAATCGCCACTTTTCGCATCCCAAAGTAGAAGCCGGTTACACAGCACGGATCCTAAGCCGAGCAGTATCTTTAGAGCCTCTACCGCCATGATCGTACCCACCACTCCCGGCACCGGCGCCAGCACGCCATTACCCTGGCAGTTTCCCAACCACTCGTCTTCGTCATCGTAGAGGCAGCGGTAACACGGGCCCTGGCCTTGATTGAGAAATACGCCGACCTGCCCCTCGAATCGAATTGCCGCACCGAATACCAACGGCGTTCCACTACGCACTGCCCCGCGGTTTACAGCCAGTCGTGTCGCGAAATTATCGCTGCCGTCCAGCACCAACGATGCCTGGGAAATCTCGGCTTCGAGTGCTGCGGACTCGAGACGATCCGCAACACTGCGAATACTGACCGCCGGGTTTAACGCCTGCAGATGCGCCCGAGCCACATCGACCTTTAGTTCGCCGACGTCGGCAGGCCTATAGAGAATCTGTCTCGGCAGATTGCTCTCGTCGACCCGATCGAAGTCATTCAGAACCAAGGAACCAACACCACTCGCGGCGAGATACTGAGCCGCGGGACACCCCAAGCCGCCGAGGCCGACGATCAGGATCTTCGCAGCGGCGATGCTAGCCTGTCCCGTCTCGCCAATTTCGGGCAGCGCGATGTGACGGGCATATCGAGTCGAGTTCATCAGGGTGCCCGCGCCACCAGTACTCGATCTTGGCCGTTCAGGTCTTGCTGGATCTGCGGGCATCGAAACCGATTGTCGCGGGCGAGTGCGGCCACTGCCGGGCCCTGATCGTATCCGTGCTCGATCATCACGTAACCGCGCGATTGAAGGTGCGCTCGAGCACCGGCCAATATTCTACGGATCGCTTGCAGGCCATCGGCGCCGCCATCCAACGCGTCACGAGGCTCATGGCGTAGTTCGCTCGTCAGACATGGATCCGAACTTGCCACATAAGGCGGATTCGCGACGATCAAATCGTACTGATCGCCGTTGAGAGCATCGAACCATCTCGACTCCAGCCAACGAACGTCGAGCGCCAGGCGTGCGGCGTTTCGCCGAGCAACCCGTAAGGCCGCCCGGCTGGAGTCTACGGCCGTGACACAGACGCCCGGACGTTCACGCTTCAAGGCTAATGCGATTGCACCGCAGCCCGTACCGAGGTCGAGCAACTTTGCATCGCTATTCTGAGTCAGATGCGTGAGTGCCAGATCGACCAATAGCTCGGTCTCCGGCCGCGGCACGAGCGTATCCCGCGTAACGCTGAGCTCGAGTGAGTAGAACTCCTTGTGCCCGGTCAGGTAGGCCAGAGGTACGCCGCCGCGCCGCTCCCGGATCAGGCTGCAGAAGTGGTCGCAAGTGGATGCCGAGACCGTCGCTTCCGGAAACCCCAAGACGGCGCTGCGCGGTCGGCCGGTAACCGTGGCCAGCAACAACTCGGTATCCAAGCGAGGCGTTGAACTCGCAGCAGCGAGCGCACGGTAACCCCAGCCGACGAGCTCGCCGAACGTGACGTTAGCGCGCATATTCAGGTCTCACTGGCAGCAGCAAGTTGCTCTGCCTGGTATTCATGGATAAGCGGCCCGATCAGTAAATCCAAGTTTCCCTGAATAATCTCATCGAGCTTATAGAGCTTCAGATCGATGCGATGATCGGTGACCCGCCCCTCCGGATAGTTATAGCTACGAATACGTTCTGAACGATCTCCAGAGCCGACGAGGCTACGACGCTTCTGATCGGTCTCGGTCTTTTGCTTCGTAACCTCCGCATCCTTTAACCGGGCCTGCAGCAGCGACATGGCCCGAGCGCGATTCTTGTGTTGCGAGCGCTCGTCCTGGCACTCGATCACGATGCCGGTCGGTAAATGAGTGAGCCGCACCGCCGAGTCGGTCTTGTTGACATGCTGTCCCCCAGCACCGGACGCGCGATAGGTATCGACCCGGAGATCAGCGGGATTGACGACGACATCCTCTACGTCCGCAAGTTCGGGCAGAACCGCCACAGTGCAGGCTGAGGTGTGAATCCTCCCTTGCGATTCGGTTTCGGGAACCCGTTGAACCCGATGGGCGCCGGATTCGAACTTGAGTCTGGCGTAAGCACCCTTGCCCACTACCCGCGAGATGATCTCCTTGTAGCCACCGTGCTCGCCTTCGCTGACAGACAGAACCTCTATCCGCCATCGCTTGCTCTCGGCGTAATGGCTGTACATTCGGAACAGATCGCCGGCGAACAGAGCCGCCTCGTCACCTCCCGTACCTGCGCGAATCTCGAGGAACAGGTTGGCGTCGTCGTCCGGGTCAACCGGTATCAGATGAACAGTTAGGCGGCGCTCGTGAACCTCGCGCTGCGCTAGCAGCGTCTCTAACTCCTCTTCTCCGAGCCCTTTGAGCTCCGCGTCATCGCTCTCGAGCATCTCCCGGGCATCCCGTATGCCCTTCTCGCCCTCTTGATAGGCCTTGAAATCCTTCGCGAGTTCCTCCAAACGAGCGTACTCCCTGGATAGGTCTCGGAAGCGATTCTGCTCAGAGATGACTTCCGGGTCGCTCAACAGGTGGCCGATCTCTTCGAATCGCTCCACGAGAACGCTCAGCCTTTCCTGAATAGAAGCCTTCATGCGTCGGCGTCGGCCTGGGTCACGATGTGCAGGTCTCGCTGTGGATACGGGATCGACAAGCCGGCGTTCTCCAACGCCCGCTTGATGTGCTCCAACAGGTCACTACGAACCTGCGAGTAGTCAGAACTCTTCACCCACGGTCGAACGGCGATGTCGACGCTGCTCTCACCGAGCTCGACCAGCAGCATCACCGGTGCCGGCTCGTCCAGGATTCGGTTGTCTTGCCCGAGCACGCCCTGGATTAGCGCTTTGGCTCTGGCAATATCATCGTCGTAACCGATGCCGATCACCAGGTCGATCCTGCGTTTGTCCTCCGCCGAGAAATTGGTAATGGAATCGGCATAGATCAGCGCATTCGGCACGGTGATGATTCGATTGTCCGATGTTCTCAAAATCGTATTGAAGATCTTGATACTGACGACAGAACCCGAGATGCCGGCAGCCTCGATATAATCGCCCGATCGGAACGGGCGAAAGAATACGAGCATGACGCCGGCCGCGAAGTTCGATAGGGAATCCTTAAGCGCTAGGCCGACGGCCAGGCCGGCAGCGCCAAGAATGGCGAGAAAATTCGTCGTATTGATCCCAATCGCGCTCAGCGCCGTCAGCACAACGAACACGATCAGCACCATATAGATGATGCTCGACAGAAACCGTGCGAGAGTCGCATCGACATCAGCCTTGATTATGGCCCTGCCAACCCATCGCGTCAGTGCCTTTGCGACCCAACGACCGATGACATAAATAAGGAGTGCCGCCAGCAATCTCAGCCCCCAGCCCAGCACCAAAGCACCCGTCAACTGCGGATCAAGCCAGATCAGCAGAGTCTCTTGTAGGCTGTCCATGCGGCCTCCTCATTAATATTGTGGCGCGGAGCAACGCGCCCTCGAATGTGGCCGAATTGTCAGCCAATCCCCATATCAGCACAAGGCGGACTGCTTCCAGCTAGCACGCTCCCATAGGTCGGTTCAGGTATAGTTCGTGACGCACCCCATGGCGAACCCCAGGAAAACTTTATCGGCGATAGTGGTCACGTGGCTAGCGGGCTGCGCGACTGGCACGCTGCAACAATCGAGCAACCCGCGTGTCGATCTCGATTCCCATATGGTATTGGCCGCAATCGCTCGGGAGCGGCAGGACGGCCGCGAAGCGGCCGAGCACTACTTCGCAGCCGCCCTGATCTCCGATAATCGAACGCTTGCAGAACTGGCCAGCGAGATCTCCCGGCAGTTCAACCTCAACGAACTCGGACTCCAGGCAGCTGAGCTTTGGCAGACGCTAAGCCCGAATGAGGTGCGGGTTCATCAGTTTTTGGGAATTTTCAGACTTCGCTCCGGTGATTTTGACGGAGCGGTAGCAGAATTCGGGCAGCTACTCGCGGCAACGGAGAACCACGCATCCGCATTGGCCTTTCTCGTCGAGTTGCTGGCCAATGAAGCAGACACCCAGACGACGACAGCGGTCATGGCGCAGCTCATTGCCGAGTACCCCGGAACGCCCGAAGGGCACTACGGGCTGGCGAGACTCGGACTTCAATCGGGCGACTACTCGCTTGCCTTGGAGCACGCGGAACGTGCAGTTGAGCTGCGGCCCGAATGGATCGAAGCACAGCTTCTCTATGCTCGTATCTTGCTGATCTCCGGTCGTACCCTGGAGGGGCTTGCCCTTGCCGAGAGCATCGCCGAAGAGCGGCCTGAGCTTGAGGTACGCCTGCAATATGCCGAGCTACTGCTCTCAGCGGGTCAACACGAACCGGCCAGGGCGCTATTGGACGACATTCTCGTGCAGAATCCGGGTCTTCCCGAGGCGGTGCGGGCCCTGGCGTTTCTAACTCTGACGCTAAACGACCTCGACGCCTCAAGAGGCCATTTTACCGAGCTTAGATCACAGCCCCGCTACCGGGATGAGGCATTTTTCTATCTGGGTCGAATCGCTGAGTCGGAGAACCAAGCCCTGCAGGCGATGCGTCTTTACTCTCGAGTGATTGCCGGAACCAATGCGGTTGAGGCCCAACTCAGGGCCGCCAACCTCCTCTCCACGACGCTGGGCGACCAGAGCGGCGCACTACAACACCTCCGTGAGTTCGGTATCGCCAATCCGGACTACTCGACTGACATGCTCATAGCAGAAACCGAAATGTTGTTGCAGCTCCGCCGCGATGAGGACGCGATGCAGTTGCTAACGAACGCTGTCACCGAGTCGCCGAACGATCAGACCCTCCGAGAGGCTCACGTTCAGCTTCATGTCTCTATCGCCCAAGGGGCGATCAGCCGTGAGGAGCTAGACTCTGCGCAAGACACGCTGAAGGACGGATTACAGCGGTACCGTGGTGACACGTCGCTGAGATATGCGCGGGCTCTGCTCTACCAGGCGCAAGGGCGAAACAGGCGATCAGCTAACGCGTTGGAATCCCTGGTGCGCGATCAGCCCGACGATGCCGGCTTTCTCAACGCCCTGGGCTATCTCCTGACCGATCAGATGAGCCGGCATGAACAGGCGCTCGAATACTTGACGGAGGCGCTGGCGCTAGAGCCTGCTAATCCGGCCATCATCGATAGCATGGGCTGGGTGCTGTTTAACTTGGGCGACTACGAAGCTGCCCTGAGCCTTCTGCAGCGGGCCTATGAGCTTTTTCCCGATGCGGAGGTCGCCGCTCACATTGTGGACACTCAATGGGCACTCGGAAACCACGAGCAAGCGCTGGAACTTCTGCAACAGAAGCTGCGAGAGAACCCGGAGAGCCGACACCTAAAGGAGCTGGATCAGCGCCTCGCACTATGACGCGCACATTGAAGTGCTCGCTTGCACAGGCATTGCTCGCGGCCAGCTTGAGTGGTTGCGCCCATGCCCCCGTTGATCACGATGACCTCAGCTATCCAGAACGCCGTAGCTATCTGGAGAAGCTGGACAGCTGGGACATGCGCGGCTCGATTGTTGTGGCTACCGGAGAGCAGGCCTTCCAGGGCCGCTTTCGTTGGCGGCAGTCTGCGGATGCCCTGGATATGTCGATACGCGGACCGCTGGGAGTTAGTGTCCTGCAGATAACCGGCCCCGCGGATAGACTCACGGTACGCGCGCGCGGCGAAGTCTGGGAGCTAACGGATCCCGAGACCGAGTTGTCTGCGCTGCTCGGCTGGTGGTTGCCCGTCACAAGTCTCAACTCATGGCTATTAGGGGTTCCGGATCCAACGTACCCTGCCGAGATATCGCTCGGGCCGGACAATGCGTTGCAGTCGCTTGAGCAGCGCCTGTGGCGACTGACTTATCAGAGTTATCAAATCGCAGACGGGGTCCTGTTGCCCAGGCGTATCGACCTCGCACATCGGGACCTCGAACTTCGAGTAACCGTCACGCAGTGGCAGAACATCACTGGCAACGAACGATTGCCGTCAGAACAGCCTTGAACTGATGAGGCCACCACCATCACAATACAGGGAACCGGTGGGGTGTAGCCAAGTGGTTAAGGCAACGGGTTTTGATCCCGTCATGCGCAGGTTCGAATCCTGCCACCCCAGCCACAGCTTAAAAGAGTTGACTTAGGAGTTTCGCTTGGATCCTGGATCAATAACGGTGTTCTCCGGCAACGCCCATCCCGTACTCGCTCAGAGCATCGCGCATTATCTGCATACGCCCCTGGGAAAGATCAGCGTTGAACGCTTCAGCGACGGCGAAGTGAACGTCGAGATCATGGAGAATATCCGCGGCCGGGATGTCTTTCTGGTACAACCGACGTGCCCACCCGGCAATGAAAATCTCATGGAACTCTTGATCATGGCTGACGCCTGCAAAAGATCCTCTGCAGCCCGGATCACGGCACTAATTCCTTATTTCGGCTTCGCGCGTCAGGATCGCCGCCCTCGGGCGAGCCGTGTACCCATCACCGCGAAGCTGGTCGCAAACCTTATCGCTAGCGCCGGCATCGATCGCGTTCTGACCGTCGATCTGCACGCCGACCAGATTCAAGGCTTCTTCGATATCGCGGTCGATAATCTCTACGCGTCTCCGGTCCTGCTGGGGGATGCCTGGAAACAAAAATATGAGAACATGGTGGTCGTGTCCCCGGATGTGGGAGGCGTCGTCCGCGCCAGGGCGTTGGCCAAGCGCCTCGATGACGCCGATTTGGTCATTATCGATAAGCGGCGGCCGCAGGCAAATATGACACAGGTCATGAACGTGATCGGCACAGTAGAGGGTAAGACCTGCGTTATGATCGACGACCTCGTCGATACGGCGGGGACCCTCTGTACAGCCGTTCAGACCCTCAAGGACCAGGGCGCCGTGCGGGTCGTGGCCTATATTACCCACCCGGTCCTCTCCGGACCGGCCGTCGAGCGAATCGAAAATTCGGTTCTGGACGAACTCGTCGTCACCGACACCATACCCTTGGGCGACGCAGCCACCGCGTGCGCCAAGATCCGCCAGCTCAGCGTAGCCGAACTTCTCGCGGAGACCGTCCGGCGGATCAGCGACGCCGAGTCGGTCAGCTCCCTATACGTGGACTAGCGACCCTTGGTATCATCCCGCGCCCTCAAGAGGAAAGATCGATGAGCACTGGCTTCGAGCTGGATGTAGAGGCACGGGATAAGCTCGGCAAAGGCGAGAACCGCCGCTTGCGAAGACGCGGCAAGATACCCGCAATCCTCTATGGCGGCGGCCAGGAGCCCCAAGCCATCATGCTGGAGCACGTTCGCGTCCAACATCACATGGAGCACGAGGCATTTTACACAAGCATTCTGACGTTGAAGCTTGGCGGGAAATCGCAGGCTGTCGTCATCAAAGACGTTCAGCATCATCCATACAAGCACCAGGTCCTGCATCTGGACTTCCAGCGGATTCTGGAAGACGAGAAGATTACGCTGAATGTGCCTATTCACTTTATCGGCGAGGACCTCGCCGTCGGCGTGAGGGACCAGGGTGGCGAGATCACGCACCTGGTCACCGATATTGAGGTCTCCTGTCTGCCGAAAAATTTACCTAAGTTTCTCGAGCTCGATGTATCCGCGATGGAGCTGAATCAGCTCCTGCATTTATCCGATGTCGTCGTGCCCGAGGGTGTAGAGCTGACCGCTCTCTCTCACGACCAGGACCCGGCAGTGATCTCCATCAACCCGCCAAGGCGAGAAGAGGAAGACGAGGTCGTCGAAGCCGAGGAGGGCTTGGAGCTGCTGGAAGGCGAGGAGCCCGTCGAGGGCGAGGAGCCCGTCGAGGGCGAGGCGGCCACGGAAAAAAGCGCGGCCCCTTCCGAGGAATCGTCCGACTAACGCGATCATCGACGATTCAAGTCAAGGCCGCCTACGGGCGGCCTTTTCGTTCTCGCTGAGCCCATTAAACTAGCTTTGTTAGACCACTAGGATTCCGTTATGGGACAACAGATCGAACTGATTGTTGGGCTCGGTAACCCCGGGCCTGAGCATCAACGCACGCGCCATAACGCCGGTTTCCGGTTTGCTGACCTCCTGGCCCGAGCTCACGGCGGATCGTTTAAGGCTGAGAACCGATTCCACGGAATGACCGCTGAGGTCAGGCTCGATACGCATCGAATACGGCTACTCAAACCCCAGACTTTTATGAACGACAGCGGCCGCGCCGTGACCGCTATGGCGTCGTATTACAAGATTCCGCTCGCGAACGTCCTGATAGCCTATGACGATCTGGATCTCGAGCCCGGTCGAGCCCAGCTCAAGTTTGACGGCGGCCACGGCGGCCACAACGGCATGCGCGACGTCGTGCAGTGCGTGGGCAAGGCGTTCTGGCGCCTGCGACTCGGCATCGGCCATCCCGGAAAGGGGCGACGCGAGGAGGTTGTCAACTACGTGCTCCGGCAGGCGTCGTCTGCCGACGAGGAGCAAATTCTCAATGCCATCAACGCCGCGATTGACATACTTCCCGTAATCCTGGAGCAGGGCGCGGAACGGGCCAAGACCAAGCTCCATAGTCGCGGCGTCAAGGACCGCGCAAATAAAAACAATAACGCGGCAGACCCGAGCTAAGGAGTAGCGAGAGTGGGTATCAAATGCGGCATCGTCGGCTTGCCTAATGTCGGCAAGTCCACGCTATTTAACGCCCTGACGGCGTCTGAGGTTGCAGCGGAAAACTTTCCGTTCTGTACGATCGATTCCAATATCGGCATCGTCAACGTGCCCGATCCGCGACTCCTGGCCGTTGCGGAGATCGTGCAGGCGAAACGAGTAATCCCGACCGTCGTTGAGTTCGTCGATATCGCCGGCCTCGTCAAGGGCGCCTCAACCGGAGAGGGGCTTGGCAATCGGTTTCTCGCGCACATACGCGAAACGCACGCCATCGCTCACCTCGTGCGTTGTTTTTCCAGCGACGACATCACCCATGTTTCAGGTCAGATCGACCCGATCGAGGACATCGAGGTGGTCAACACCGAATTGCTTCTGGCTGATCTTGAGAGTGTCGAGAGAGCATTCGAGAAAGCTGCACGACAGGCCAAAACTAATCAGAAGGACGCGGTCATCTGGCGCGATCTCCTGCGCCGGATCCTGGATTCGCTCGAGGCCGGGACGCCGGTCAGGGCGATGGAATTCCAGCCGCAGGAGTATGGTCTGCTGCAGGACATTCACCTGATCACGGCCAAGCCTGTTATGTACCTCGCGAACGTAGCTGAGGGCGAGCCTACCGATAATCCCTACCTGGAGAGCGTCAGGGCCTATGCTGAGCAGGAAGGTGCACCAGTCGTCGCTATTTGCGCCGCGTTGGAGGCCGAGCTTGCTCAACTGGATCCGGCGGAGCAAGGAGAATTCTTGCGCGAACTTGGTTTGACCGAGCCCGGTCTAAACCGAGTGATTGCGGCAACCTACAATCTACTGACACTGCAGACCTTTTACACGGCAAGCGAGCAGGAAGCCCGAGCTTGGACCGTGCCGCGAGGCGCGACCGCCTACGACGCTGCCGGTGAAATTCATACCGACTTTCAGAAGGGTTTTATTCGTGCGGAAGTGATCGCTTACGATCGGTTCATCGCCCGCCGCGGCGAACAAGGCGCGAAAGAGGCCGGAGAGATGCGCCTGGAAGGAAAGACCTACATTCTCGCCGAGGGCGATGTAGTCCACTTTCGCTTTAACGTCTGATCGCGGAAGTGCGGGTCCTTGGTGGACGCGCTGCGCGAGCGGTTCTTAAGCGGCGGTTGCGGCCACTTCAATGACGGCGTACCACAAAAACTGAATCAGCGTCAGCAGCGAGCTCTGCATGATGCGCTCGTCATCGCCATGCGATCCGCCGGCCCCGGCGATGTCTTCCTCATTCAGAACCGGGCCGAAGCCATAGCACTGCGTTCCCTGCGCGCGAATCTGCGCCATGTCCGTGGCCCCGGTGCGCATCGTCGGCAGCGTCACTGCATGCGGAAACAGACGTGCGGTGACTCCCTCCAAGGCGTGGAACATCTCGTTATCTAGACCAGAGGGCGGACTCGCCGGCCGGTAAATCCCTTCCGGGATGATCTCGATGTTCGGATCATTGATCACGCCGGCCAGGTCACGGTAGAACTCGTCCGGATTCTCGTCGGGTAACCCGCGGATGTCGATCGTCGCTTCCGCTTCTGCAGGAATCACGTTGCGGCGAAAGCCGGCGCTTAGCATCGTCGGCACGACCGATGTTCGCAGTAGAGAATAATGTTGCGGCTCGTGCTCGGCGAAGTAGTGCTCGATTCGAGGCTGCTGCGCCGGGTCGATCACACCCTTGTAGCGGGCAGCTTGCTCCGGCGGGCTGATAGCGCCCAAGCGGTCGAAGTAGGCGCGCGTTGTCTCGTTCAGACGCAGCGGCGGTTGCCACGCGGCGAGTCGCGCCACGGCCCTGGACAATGCCGCCACGGCATTGTCGACTCTCGGGATCGAACCGTGGCCTGCCGTCCCGTGGGCAACAAGCCGAACCCGCATTGGAAACTTCTCGGTCGTCCCGATCTCAACGTAGCGAACTTCGCCATCACGTGCGACGGCCCTGCCACCTTCGGCTAGACAATACTCGGCTGCGATCTTGTCCCAATGGTTCTCGACCATATAGTCGATGCCGAATCTCGTCGTTCCCTCTTCGCCTGCCTCCGCCAGAAAAATGACATCCCGGTCGAGTTCAACCTCGGTGCGTTTCAACAACAACATCAGCATCAGCGCAGCGGTGACATTATCTTTATCGTCAAGGGATCCGCGACCATAGATGTACCCATCTTTAACGACCGCGGCGAACGGATCAACGGACCAGTTATCGCGCTGCACGCCGACGACATCGGTGTGGCCCATGACCAGAATCGGCCGCTTACTACCGTTGCCACGATGCCGCGCAACCAGGTTCGCGCGCGTCGGATCGAGCGCGAAGAGCTCGGCCTCGATGCCCTCCTGCTGGAGTACTTGTTGAAGATATCTTGCGACTTCGGTTTCGTTGCCGGGCGGATTGCTGGTATCCGTGCGCAGCAGTACCGAAAAATATTCCATCGATTCCGTGGCAACGGCCTGCCAATCTACGGGGTAACGGTCTTGCGTATTGCCTGGGAGAGGCACCACTGACAGGAGGGCGCAGACGAACGCCACCGCTAAGTCCTTGTCTCGCGCAGGCTGCCCTTTCGAAGTCATCATTTTGCCCTCTGAGTTTACTCCCGAATTCTACTGCACGAGCGTTTGCCCCGTCGCGATTGCCGGACACAGGCAATTGGCATGCTAGAGTCGCCCCCATGAAGCCGAGTCAGATCGCCGCCCACGCGTTACCAGCCCTCGCCGGCAGCATTGTATGGCTGGCAACTACCGTCTGTGCGGCGCAGGATGTGTTCCCGACGCGACCCATCGACGTCGTTACGCACGCCTCCCCGGGAGGTGGTACCGACGCCACGGCACGCGCGATGTTGTTGGGAGCCCGGTCAGCACTCGGCGTCTCCATGGCCGTGGTGCCTAAGACCGGTGGCAGCGGCATCGTGGCGATGAACTATGTGAATAATCGGCCCCGTGACGGCTACACTGTCATGGCAATTACGCCGACCCATCTATTCGCCATCGCTCGCGGTCAGGGGCCCCTGACCATCGATGATCTGGTCGGCGTAGTACGGGCGACCGATGACCCCCTCGTCGTTATGGTTCGTCAGGACAGCGACGTCAAGTCGCTCAATGATCTCATCGAACTGGGCCGTCGTCGTTCGATCAAATGGGGCTCGGCTCAGATCGGTGGCATCGATCATGTTGCGGGAGCGATTCTCGCGCAGGTCGCGGCGACGCAGCTCAGCGTCGTGCCCTTTTCGGGTGGCGGCGAGATCGTGACGAACCTGATGGGCGGTAACATCGACGCGGCCGCTCTAAACCTCACCGAGGCGTTGGGGCAGATACAACGCGGAGACTTTCGCGCACTTGCCGTCATGGCGAAAGAACGTCTGGCACTGATCCCGGATGTTCCCACAACCGTTGAGCTCGGCTACGACGTCGTGTATTCCACGATTAGAGGCTATGTCGTTCTCAAGGGCGTACCCGAAGATCGAATTCAGACTTTGGAGTCGGGGATGCTGGCGGGCATGCGACAAGAAGCGTATCAGTCCTATCTACGGGGCTCGGGCCTGGATTCGAGCGGTATCGCCGGACGGGAGGTATGGAACGCGCAGATTCAGCGCCTCTATGCCGATGCTAGGCAAGCCATGATCGACCTTGGCATCATTGAAGAGGAGTAGCTCAATTTGGAAAAAGACTCAGACGGCACAATACGGCGTTAAGAATCGATTCCAAATACGGGGCCGCGCAACGACAGATTGGGGTGTACACTGCGCTTTCTCGTCGATTCTGGCCTTGTCTTGCGCTCGCCTGAGTCTTTTTATACAGGCTGCTGGGCGATAGTCCGAATGAAGCACCAGGATACATACGTCGGCGTCGTATTACTTGCGCTCTGCGCGATCGTCTACTGGTTGACGACCGGCTTCCCTGAAGTACCGGCCATGCTGTCCCAGAATGTGCCACCGACGTTTTTCCCGCGCCTGATCATAAGCCTTGTTGCGATTCTCAGCGTTGCGCTGATCTTCAACGGACTAGGGAAAAGTCGAGAAATTAGAGCCCGTATCAAGCCGGCGGTTCTGATTACTGCATCGATCATCGTCCTTGCCGGCGTGTTGGTCGGGTTACTCGGAACGCTGCTGACCCTCGGTCTAATCGCTATCGCGCTGCCGGTCGCATGGGGAGAACGGCGCTGGCGTCCGCTCGGGATTCTTGCGATGGGGCTGCCTGCGGCCATCTATCTAATTTTCAGCGCAGCGCTCGGCATACGCTTTCCGCCCGGACTACTCCTGGACTGGCTCCTCTGACCATGGGATTACCTGGACTCGAGTATGCGCTCCCGGTTTTCACCGATCCGCTTGTCATCGGGCTGATCATCCTCGGCACCGTAGCGGGCGTCGTCGTCGGCGCGCTGCCGGGCCTGTCGTCGTCGATGGCGATCGCGCTCCTGCTGCCATTTTCGTTGTACCTCGATCCCGTCCCCGCAATCTCCCTGCTCGCCGCGCTTTATTGCGCCGGCACCTATGGCGGCTCGATAACCGCCATCCTGATCAACGCGCCAGGTGCTCCTCCCGCAGCGGCTACGGCCTTCGACGGCTACCCCATGGCAGTGAAAGGCGAAGCTGGACGCGCGCTCGGCATCGCGGCGATCGCGTCGTCCAGTGGCGGCATATTCAGCGTGATCGTGTTGCTGTTCGCAGCGCCGTTTTTGGCGCGGATCGCGTATAGCTTCGGCCCACCCGAATATTTCGCACTCGCCATATTCGGCTTATCGATGCTGGCGTCGATTAGCGCTGAAGCGCCTGTAAAGAATCTGATTGGCGGCTGTCTAGGTCTGCTCATCGCGACGGTCGGAGTGGATCTGACTACCGGCGTCGAGCGCTTTACATTCGGCGTGCCGGAGCTCAGTGACGGCATCCATTTCATTCCCGTACTCATCGGACTGTTCGCCGTTACCGAGTTACTGAGTCAAGCGCAAAAACTCGGCCAGGAGAAGTTCGGCGTCCGTCTATCTGCGGTCAAGCTTCCGTCGCTCGACGATCTGCGCCGCGTCAAGAGCACCATACTGCGCTCCAGTGTCATCGGCACGTTTATCGGCGTGCTACCGGCCGAAGGTGCGACGATGGCAGCGATGATCGGTTACAACGAGGCCAAACGCTGGTCGGATGAGCCGGAGGCATTCGGCAAGGGCGCGATAGAGGGCGTCGCCGGCCCGGAGGCCGCCAACAATGCGGCGACCGGCGGGGCGATGGTGCCGACGCTAGCGCTGGGCATTCCGGGCAGTGCAACCGCAGCCGTGATCCTCGGGGGGCTCCAGGTCCACGGGTTGCGGCCCGGCCCCTACCTTTTCGACGAGCAGCCGGGGCTGCTGTACGGCATCTTCTTCGCCATGCTGCTAGCGAATTGTTTGTTTCTGTTCGTCGGCCTCGCTGGCGCGAAGATCTTTTCGCGTATCAGCCTGGTGCCGCCGACACTGCTGTGGCCGACGGTCTTTGCGTTGTGTTTCGTCGGTGCCTACGGCCTGGAGCAGTCCGTCATCGATGTTTGGGTCATGATGCTCGCCGGCCTGCTCGGCTTCGTTTTGAAGCGCCACGGGTTCGCTCCGGCACCGATTATTATGGGGTTGGTGCTCGGCGGTCTCGTTGAATCGTCGTTGGCGCAATCAATGATCATCTTCGATCAGCAGTGGACCGGATTTCTCGGCCGGCCCATCGCACTGGTCTTTCTCGGTCTCGCAAGCATAAGCGTTCTTTGGGCTCCGACGCGCGCGGCAATCGGCAGGCTTCTTCCGCGGAACCGTAGAACAGCCTAGACTCACAACAGCAATTCACCCCATCCAACCAATGACTCCACGGAGATCGATCCATGACAGGCGGTAGCGATGTTGAGATCCAGCGCTTCACGCCCGATATCGAGTCCCGCCACGGCGAGAACCTGACGCGGGAAGTCGCATCGTTCGTCGTCGATACGGCTTACGACGAGTTGCCGCAAGAGCTGCTCGATCTCAGTAGCAAGTCGATACTGGATGGACTGGGTTTGGCCTTGTCGGGCTCCGTCGCCGAGAGCGGCCGGCTGGTGCAAGAGTACTTGCTGGGCCAGGGCCTGCGCGGAAACACAACGGTGCTCGGCACGAGCCTGCGAATGCTGGAACGATTCTCTGCGTTTGCCAACGGCGTGGCAATGCACGCGGACGACTATGACGATACCCAATTGGCGGTCGGCCCGGATCGGGTTTACGGACTGCTCACCCACCCGACCGCTCCCTGCCTGCCCGCCGCGCTGGCCATAGCCGAGAACGGCGACCTCTCCGGACGTGATCTGATCCTGGCCTATAACGTCGGTGTAGAGGTGGAAGCAAAAATTGCCGAGGCCATGTCACCGAGACACTACCAACATGGCTTCCACACGACAGCCACGTGTGGTGTGTTTGCCTCGGCTGCTGCTGTCGCGAAGCTGTACGAGTTGGACGTCGAGACAACGTTGCGTGCACTCGCCATCGCGGGGAGTCAGGCGGCAGGCTTGCGAGAGAACTTCGGCACCATGACCAAGCCATTCCACGCCGGGCGGGCCGCGGAGGCCGGCGTGGTCGCAGCTGACTTCGCCAGAGCAGGCTGGAGCGCGACCGATAAAATCCTGGAATCCCCCCGCGGGTTCTTTCAAGCCCATGGCGGCGGTTATGCGCTTGACGCGTTGCAAGCCAAGCTCGGTAATCCCTGGACCTTTATCGAGCCGGGCATTTCTATCAAGCCGAATCCCTCCGGTTCTCTTACGCATCCCGGCATGACGAAGATGCTCGAGCTAATTCTGAAATATGACATCAAAGCGGAAGATGTCGCCAGCGTCGACGTGGGCACGAACCACAACATGCCCAACGCATTAATTCATCATCGACCGACGGACGAGTTACAGGCGAAGTTCTCGATGGAATTCTGCATGGCAATTCTGCTGCTGGAGAGACGCGGTGCTCTACCCGAATTTACCGACGAAGTAGTGAATCGTGCCGATGTACAGGAATTGATCAGCCGCGTGAACTTCAGCGAGCATGCGGAGGCCGAAGCAGCAGGTTACGATAAGATGACCACGATTATCGATATCAATCTTCACGATGGACGAACGATTTCCGGACGTGCCGACTTCGGCAAGGGTAGCCCCACGAACCCCATGAGCTATGACGAAGTTGCGGACAAATTCCGGGGTTGCGCGGAGTTCGCTGATTGGCCGGACAACCGCACCGAAGCTGTCATCGACATGATTCGAGCGTTGGAAGACGTCGCTTCCGTACGCGAACTCACGACGCTACTCTCACGTTAAAGGACGAATGATCGATTGGCCGCGAGGGACACTAATGTGAATCTGGAAGGTGAGACCGCCCTGGTGGTGGGCGGCACGCGCAACATTGGGCTCGCTGTCGCCAAGGCGCTGCGCGGAGCCGGCGCGAACGTGTGCGTGGTCGGCGGCTCGGACTCCGCGGCGCTGGCACACGCGCTGACCGAGCTTGGCGCCGCTGAGGGCAAGACCACGGGTCTCGTGGCTGATATCACCGACGAGGCAGCCGTGAGCGGCGCATTCGACCATGCGGAGCAGAAGCTCGGCGCGGTTTCGATACTCGTCAATGGGCCGGGGTTTCGCCCCCATGGACCGTTCATGGACACGAGCCTGGAGACCTGGAGCACGGTGCTCGACATCATGCTCACCGGTCCCTTTCTGACCTGCCGGGAATTGTTTCGCCGCCTACCGACGAATCGAAAAGGCGCGATCGTCAATATCGGTGGTCTGAGCGCGCATCGCCCGGCCAAGGATCGCGTGCCGGTTATTGCAGCCAAGGCCGGCATTGTCGGACTGACGAAAGCGCTGGCCGCCGAAGGCCTGGGTCAGATCCGGGCCAACTGCGTCGCGCCGGGACTCATCGATACCGAGCGTAGGGTCGGCCAACCGCAGGCCCATTTCAAAGATGATGAAGCCAACGCCCGCGGCAGCTGCGAGGACGTCGCGCGACTCGTGCTGGCTTTCTCAAATCCTTACGACAGCTATGTTACTGGGCAGACCGTGCACGTCAGCGGCGGACGTTACATGGCGTAAGCTGTGTCCATGAGTCAGGCCGACCGCGACAAATGGGATGCACGCTATCGGCAAGGGAGCTACCAGGCGCGTACCCACCCGACCGAGTTACTCGTCGAGTGGCTGCCACGCCTGCCGCGGGGGCGTGTTCTCGATGTCGCCTGTGGCGCAGGCCGCAATTCGGTCTATCTCGCCGAGGCGGGTTACGAGGTCGATGCGATCGATATCTCGAGTGTCGCGCTCGATCGTCTTCGCGAAACGGCGCAAGCGCGAGGCGTGAAAGTGTCCTGCACCGAGACCGATCTGGAGTCCTGTGTATTGCCAAACCAAAACTACGATCTGATCGTCATGGCTCGTTATACGCAGCCCTCGCTGGTTCCAACTCTGCTCCGCCTGCTGCGAGCGGGCGGGCATTTCCTCTGCGAGGTGCACCTGGTGACCGACCGTGAGGTCAGCGGCCCGTCGGACCCAGCCTTCCGGATGGCGCCGAATGAACTGCTTAAGCTCGCAGCAGAGCTGCAGGTGCTGTTCTACAGGGAAGCGATCGTCGAGGATCCGGACGGCGGGCAGTCCGCACTCGCGCAACTCGTCGCCTGCCGCGTGACAGCGGGATGCTGAGGCGGAATAAGTATTCAAGATATCAATGTTGCCGATGTTGGCGTTTTATAGAATAGCGCCGCTCAGAACTTCAGATGGACCGTGACAAGATTCTGCTGGTTTACGACACGGAATGTCCTGTGTGCGAGAACTATTGCCGGCGTGTGCGGATCAAGGAGTCCGCCGGCGACCTGAAGCTGATAGACGCCAGAGAATCAAGTGAAGTGCTGGCTGAGATTACTGCCCTTGGCTTGGATATCGATCAGGGAATGGTATTGAAAATGCAGGGAGAGCTCTATTATGGCGCGGATGCGATTCATGCATTGGCTCTGATGAGCAGCCGGTCCGGCTACTTTAACCGATGCAATTACTGGCTGTTTCAATCCGAACGAGCGTCGCGCCTTCTGTATCCTGCCTTGAAATGGGGCCGGAATCTGCTGTTGAAATCTCTGGGCAGAACTAAGATCAACAATCTGGGCCGGGAGAACGACGAAAGATTCTAGGCCCCGGTTCTAACTGCCCGTCTCAAGCTCGGAGCATCAGAAGCGGAACGTGCGGCTGTACTTGACCGTGATCTCCGATTCACGCGAGCTCAGTCCGGAGAAGCTCGCCAGCGCGTCGGAGTTATGATTCCAGACGATATGAAGGTCTTCTCCGGCTCGGGGATTGAAGCGCAGGCGGCTGTTGAGCCCGACGGTATCGGAGACGTTGTCGTATTGGAGCAAGTTCACCCACGACCATTTGACGTTGAACGCCACATTCACGCGGAGCTGGATGAGCCGAGTCGTGAATTCTCCAACCGGCAACTCGATGTCGTTGTATTGGTAGTTTGCGCCCAGGTTCCAGCGGCTGTTCGGCCGCCAGTCTATGCCTCCCGTTAGCGTCAGCTTCTGGCCGTCATAGAAATCGCCATCTGTGATGGAGAAGCTCGGGGCTACCACGCGCTCCGATGCCTGGTTGAGCGAGATCGAGGCGCTGTTGTTGTTGTATTCCCCCGGGGGAATAATGACGCCGGTCGAGATCTCGAAGGGGTCGGTCAGTACCTCTTTCTCGGCCCTGAATATCAGCCCATACTGATCCCCCCGATGGTTCTCGAGCCGGAACGGCCTGAAATTCAACGAGCGTGACTCCAATTCGCCGGTGGCCTTGTTGTCGTACTGCGAAGCGGACAGCCACATCTGGTTGCTTCGGAGCCAGGGGCGATCCACAGGACGAAACCGGTAACCGCTCGAAACCCACACTCGCTCATAACCCGTGCGGTTCACGAAGCCCAAAGCGGGATTAAAGTTCTCCTCGACGACTTCATAGCGCATGGTGAAAGACAAGCCCTCGCTGGTCGGCAGCGAGAACTCGAGCCCCCAGGCAGATTCCTCCGCCGCGACGCCTTCGGTATCCGAGCGCTGATACCACGCGGTACCCTCGACCGTTCGCCCGGAAGGCCGCCGGGTATTCCGGTAGCGGAAGTCGGCGCCTACGACCGAATTATCGAGATTCGAACCCGGATCTCCATCCGTTACGATCATGCCGACACTGGATTCTTCGAATACATTGGCCGTGACGCGGCCGACGAAGAGGTCGCTCTCATCCAC
>Ga0209980_10000093_pt1 | contig 42953 bp, 43 predicted proteins | sample CR02metaG_FD_183611 | JGI IMG/M metagenome (GOLD analysis project Ga0209980, IMG submission 183611) | Deep subsurface microbial communities from Mariana Trench to uncover new lineages of life (NeLLi) - CR02 metaG (SPAdes) (version 2) | ecosystem: Environmental > Aquatic > Marine > Ocean trench...
CCGGCTTCATACTGACGCCGCACGAGATCACCGGGCCCTTTCGGGGCGATCAACACGACGTCCAGATCATCCCGAGGTTCAACCCGGTTGTAATGAATATTGAAACCGTGCGCGAACAACAGGGTGGCTTGTTGTTTCAGCTTCGACTCGATCTGCTGATAGAGCTTGCGCTGAACCATGTCCGGAACCAGAAAGGCGACGAGACCGGCGCCGTCCACCGCTTTCTGCGGCGGAAGCACTGCGAAACCGTCGTGCTCGGCCTTGGCGGATGTCGCACCGCCCGGCCTTAGACCGATGACGACCTCGAACCCGGAGTCGCGCAAATTCAGCGCATGAGCACGGCCCTGACTGCCATAGCCGAGGACGGCCAGGAGTTCTCCGCTCAGCACTTCCGGCCGAACATCGGCTTCCTCATAGAGTTTCATGTCAACACTCCTGTCATCGACCAGCTATTGGTCGTTGCGGTCACAAAAATCAGGCCAAAAAAAACCCCGCAGCCTTTCGGGTGCGGGGTTTACATGGTTTATCGTTGTCAATCCACGCGCCCGCACCTGCCGTCGCTAAGCAGTACGGTAAGGAGCAGCGCGTGGTGGTTCTGGGTCATCTCTAATCAACTACGTTGTCAATCACACATCATCCAAAAAAGACCGAGCGATGTCAACGCCTTAGGCCCATTACTAGAATTCTGATGAAAAAATCAGTGCAAACACTTGTTTATTCAGCTATTTTTTAGGGGCCTTAACGGCGGTCGATAGCGGGGCAGAACCGCACCATTGGGTTTGCCTGCGACCGGAGGGGTCGCACGACGTCTGCCGACCGATCATCGCGCAACTATAGCGCCGGTCTGTCGTTTTGCGCTATCCTCTCGCCCGGGCACCCGTTGCCCAAAGGGAGAAGCTCGATTGTGCAGCGCGTAGGCGCTGCATTTGCGAGACAGGAATAAGAGAAACTGATCGACCTGGAAGCCAAGGACCTTCGGGGGCAGCGCCCAAACTAGAACGGTCGGCGCAGATAACACATGCTCCACGTTGCTTTAAGAGTCGATGGTGGTTGTTCGCGCTTCCAAGAAGATCGTTGCAAAGGGTCTAGACCGGGCAGCCAAAACATCGCCGACTAGCAATGGGAGCCCGAATTTAACTTCCACAGTTGATCTCTAAGTTTTAGTTGAGGAGCAGGCATGAGAGCGATACGTAACGGAGCGCTTCTGGTGAGCACGCTCGGCGCGATTTTCACCGCTGAAATGGTCGCAGGCCAGGCGGTCGACCAGATAATCGCCGCCGAGGACCGTCGCATTCAACAGGCGCAAGCGTCTCAGGATGCTATCGACGGCATCGTCGACGAAACGCGTGAAACCGTCGACGAGTACCGGGGGATCGTCAAAGAGATCGAGGGGCTACGCGTTTACAACACGATCCTCGATCGCCAGATCGAAGCACAGGAGCAAGAGCTCCGTGAACTGCGCATATCGATCGACAGCGTCACCGTCATCGAACGTCAGATTCTGCCATTGCTCACACGGATGATCGACGGCCTGGAGCGCTTTGTCGCGTTGGACGTGCCGTTTCTGGCAGACGAACGTAGCGAGCGGGTCGCTGGACTCCGCGAGTTGCTCAACCGAGCCAATGTCACCGCGGCCGAGAAATTCCGCGTCGTCATGGAAGCCTGGCAGATCGAGAACGACTACGGACGGACGATATTCGCCTACACCGACGAACTGACTATCGATGATGCTGTTCGTGAAGTCGACTTTCTGCAGATCGGCCGAGTGGCATTGATTTACCAAACTCCGGACGGCGTCAATTCGGGCGTCTGGGACCAGTCCAATCGCGTCTGGGTTTCACTGGGCAGTGAGTATCGCAACTCGATTCGAGAAGGGCTGAGACTGGCGCGTAACCAGGTCGGTCCGTCCTTGCTGCTCATTCCCGTTGCCGCGCCGGAGGAAGGCTAATGAAAAACTCTCTTGTCCTACCGGCGGCAGCGCTGGCAGCACTCATCCTCACTGGACCCGCCGCGGCGCAGCAGGATGAAAAGCCCCTTGATGTGCTCCTGGATCTCGTCGCGACCGGCACCGCTAGAGACAACCAGCAAGAACGCGAGCGTATGCAAAGATTCGAGCAGAACCAGGCCGACCAGGAACGGCTGCTGCGAGAAGCGCGTGACGAGAAGGCAGCCGAGGAACGGCGCAGCGATCGGCTCGAGACCACGTTCGAAGCCAACGAGCTGCTCATTACCGAGGTGACGGCGCAGCTAAATGCTCGCTTAGGCTCGTTGCGTGAGCTGTTTGGTGTTCTACAACAGGTTGCCGGCGACGCCAGAGCACAATTCGAAAACTCGTTCACCAATATAGAATACCCCGATCGAGCGCAATTCCTGACCGACCTGGCAGCGAAAATGGGTTCCAGCAGCCAGCTGGCCTCTATCGAGGAGATCGAACGCCTCTGGTTCGAGCTGCAGCGGGAAGCCACCGAACAGGGCAAGGTCAAGCGGATCCGAAATTTTCGGGTCATCACTGCGGATGGCCAGGAGAGCTATGAGGATGTCGTTCGAATCGGCACGTTCAATATCGTCGCCGCCGGCCGCTATTTGAGCCACAACCCGGATACCAACTCGCTATCAGAGCTCCAGCGTCAGCCCTCCGAGGGGCGCTTCACGGGAAGTACCTCCGACCTGCTGGCCGCCGCACCCGGAAGCGGGTTCGTGCGTTTCGGTCTTGATCCTACCAGCGGTGTCATTCTTGATTCATTGGTGCAATCACCGAATCTCCAGGAACGTATCAACCAGGGCGGGATTGTCGGTTACGTGATCATCTCGCTGGGCCTGTTGGGCCTGCTGCTGGCGTTGGAACGCCTCATCACCTTGACCATCGCGGGCCAAAAAGTGAAGGCGCAACTGAAACGCGAGACGGTGTCCGACGACAACGCCTTGGGTCGCGTGCTGCAGGTTTACCACAGTAATCGTCAGGCGGACACGGAAACGCTGGAACTCAAGCTCGGTGAAGCGATCTTGAAGGAAACGCCAGCGTTGCAGCGCGGCATCCTGTTTATCAAGGTTATTTCCGTCGTCGCGCCGCTCCTCGGGCTTCTGGGTACCGTCACCGGCATGATCAATACCTTCCAGGCCATTACTCTGTTCGGTACCGGCGACCCGAAAACCATGGCCGGCGGTATCTCACAAGCGTTGGTTACCACGGTCCTCGGCCTCACGGTGGCTATCCCGATGGTCTTGCTGCATACGATTGTCAGCGGGCGCAGCCGAACCATCACGCAGATTCTTCAGGAGCAAACCGCGGGTATCGTTGCGGAGCAGTCCGAGAAGTCTCAGTAGACACAGGGTATGGAGTCTCGGCGGGCAGCCTCCGAGACTCTCCTTGTGGAGAGTTAGCCGATGCAGTTTTTTATCAATGCCTTCGAAGCCATCCGGGACTTCCTGGAATTAGGCGGTCCGGTGCTACGCATCATCGGCGTCAATATCCTGTTCTTGTGGATCTTGATCCTGGAGCGATTGATCTATTACCGCACCGGGCTGAAATCCTTATTCGAGGAAGCGCTGAACGAGTGGGAGCGTCGCCCCGAACGAAAATCCTGGCATGCCCGCCAGGTACGCGAGGCGATTATTTCCCGAGTCAGAATCGCGTCCGAAAAAGGCCTGCCGATGATCCAAACGCTCGTCGCGCTGTGTCCGTTACTGGGCCTGATGGGTACCGTGACGGGCATGATTCAGGTATTCGAAGTCATGGCGATCTCGGGAACGAGTAATGCCCGATCGATGGCCGCGGGTGTGTCCAGAGCCACGGTGCCGACGATGGCCGGCATGGTCGGGGCGCTATCGGGCGTGTTTCTGATCACGATTCTGACCCGCACGGCCAAACGGAATACTGCCATCCTGGAAGACAGACTAACGATGGACCATTAGGGGTCTTGAACATACCTTGAACAACAAGGTATACTGCCCCCCTGGCGGACCGTCGCGGAGGATCAGGCGTTGAAAAAGCACATCGCCAATATTAAGAACGAAGAGGAAGAGGCTGAGATCAATCTCACGCCGATGCTCGACGTGGTCTTTATCATGCTGATCTTCTTTATCGTCACGGCATCCTTTATTCGTGAGACCGGCTTGGACGTCAACCGTCCCGAACAGGATACGCCTCAGGTCGTGCAGGAGGAGGGCGCTATTCTGGTCATCATCGACTCCACCGACGATATCTGGATTGATCGTCGCGTCATCGATCCCCGTGCTGTACGGGCTAATGTCGAGAGACTCCATGCCGAAGACCCGGACCGGCCGGTCGTTATACAGGTAGCAAAGACCTCCACCACCGAAGCACTGGTGACGGTCATGGATGCGGCACGTCAGGCCAAAGTTTTCAATATCTCGATAGCAGCGGCCGAGTAACCTCCGGCTAACGAGACCCGGGCAAAGGATTTACGCGATGAGAGAATCGGTAGCCGAACAACTGCGGGAAGAAGAAGACGTGGAGATCAATCTCACGCCGATGCTCGATGTGGTGTTTATCATGTTGATCTTCTTCATCGTCACCGCAGTGTTTGTTAAGAATCCCGGCGTCGAAATCAACCGGCCAGAGGCCGTGACGGCCTTCATCCCGGACAAGGGGAGTATCTTCATTGCGGTCACGGCCGCCAATGAAATCTGGGCCGACAATCGCAACGTTGGGTCAGACGGCATTAAAGCTGCGATCGAGCGCCTGCACACGGAGAATCCCGAGGGCGGCGTCGTTATTATGGCAGACAGTGCAGCGGCCAACGAGTTCGTTCTTAACGTAATGGATGCTGCGAGAGCAGTCGGTATCACCAACGTCACAATCGCAGCGAGCGTTCTCTGATTAGGCTGCCCGCGGGAGCGTTCATGGTAGAATCAGTTAATTAGCCAGCGGAGAGAATTCATGATTGCTCGCTATGCCCTCTCCATCAGTATTGGAGCTGCGATCACCTTCGCGCTGCTGTTTCTAATGCAGCTTCTGATCGCCACCGGTCGCGGTGCACTCACCGAAGCCGCAACCTTCCGCATGAACGACTTCGTGCGCGTCGAGCGTAACGAGGTGATCGAAACGAGGCAGCAGAAACCCGAGAAGCCGCCGGAACCAGAAGTGCCGCCCGAACTGCCGGCGCCGAGTAATACCGATAACTTCGATAATTCCATGGCCGTGTCGTTATCCGCCCCGTCACTCAACACAGGAATCAATATCGGTATCGGCGGCTTCGGCGTCAGTGACGGAGAGTACTTACCCATTGTCAAGGTTGCGCCGGTGTACCCGTCGCGCGCCGCGTCCAGGGGGCTGGAAGGCAATTGCATCGTCGAGTTTACCGTCACGCGAACCGGTGCCGTACAAGATGTATTCGTCGTGGAATGCTCGAGCAGTCTGTTCGAGCGAGCTTCCACGCAAGCGGCATCGAAATTCAAATACAAGCCGCGGGTCATCGACGGCGAACCTGTCGACGTTGTAGGCGTGCAACATCTGATTACCTTCCTGATGGAGAAGTAACCGAAGATGGACCCCATGCGAAACTCACGTCGCTTGATCCTGCCCGTTACCGCACTGCTGCTGGCGGCCGGCCTGTTGTTGGACGCTGCACCAAGCTACGCCCAGGGCATGGGTAGCGGGGATGATGCCGCCCCGAGGCGGGAGACTCGCAAGACGCCTGCGATGCGTGAAAGAATCTATACCCTACTGTCCGAAGCCCAGGCATGTGCGGAAATAGATGACGTCGACTGCGCGATGGAGAACTTGGGTGACGTCCGTGAAAGGGATGACCTGAACAGTTACGAAGTGGCGCTGATGTGGCAGATGTATGCCTTTATCTACTTTGGTCAAGATAACTATCGTGAGGCAATCCGTGCTTACGAGATGGTAATTCAGCAGCCGGATCTGCCGCTGGGCTTGGAAACCAGCACCGTCTTCACTCTGACTCAGCTCTACTTCCAACAGGAAGACTATCAGCAGTCGCTGGACATGCTCGCCCGGTGGTTTGGTATTGCAGAAAACCCGGGCCCCGATCCGTATATCCTTCGCGCCCAGATCTATTACCAACTACAACGGTATCGTGAGGGGATCGAGCCAGTCCTCCAGGCGATCGAAATCGCGCAGATTCAGGGTAAGGAGCTCAAGGAAAACTGGTATCGACTGCTCAACGTTTTTTATTACGAGCTTGAGGACTACCCCAATGTTATCGATGTCCTTCGCACCATTATCAACTCCTGGTCGAAGCGCGAATACTTCCTGCAACTATCTGCCATGTACGGCCAAGAAGGAGAAAGCGACAAACAGTTAGCGCTGTATGAGACCGCCTTCGAAGCGGGCTGGCTCCAACGCAGCAGCGAATACGTAAACCTGTCGCAGTTGTTTTTGCAGGCTGAAACGCCCGTGAAGGCGGCCCTGCTCATGCAAGCCGGCTTAAGCGAGGGCATCGTCGAATCGACCGAGAGTAACTGGCGGATCCTGGCTCAGGCCTGGCAACTGGCTCGGGAAGATGAGAAGGCCATTCCGGCGCTCAGTCACGCAGCCGGTCTATCCGACAGCGGCGAACTGAACCTGCGCCTCGCGCAGTCTCATCAGAATCTGGCGCAGTGGCAGGATTGCATCGATGCGGCACGCGAGGGCTTGCGCAAGGGCGAGCTGCGTCGCGCCGATCAAGGCAATATGATTCTCGGCGCCTGTCTGTTTGAACTCGACGAGTACACGCAGGCACGAACCGCTTTCGAGGCTGCCGAGAAGGATACTCGCAGCCGGACCAACGCGCGCAGCTGGATTCAATACGTCAACAGTGAGGAAACGCGGGAGCGCCAGCTACAGGCCGCGCTGCGGCGCTAAAGACGTCGCCGTCACCTGCGCTCGCCCGTAGCGCAACCAAAGTGGGCTAGCTCTGCATCCCTTAGTAAACACCGATACGCTGGCCGAGCGTCTTTCCGAGCCCAACTGGATCGTCGTCGATTGCCGCTTCAGGCTCACGCAACCCGACGCTGGCTACGCCGCCTATAAACGCGGGCACATCCCCGGCGCGCGCTACGCCCACCTAGACCATGATTTAGCGGCCGACCCCGGGCCGAACGACGGCCGGCATCCAATCCCTGATCCGGAACGGTTTGCGACTACGCTCGGCGCCTGGGGGATCAGCGACTCATCCTTGGTTGTCGTTTACGACGATGCCTCGGGCGCGATCGCGGCCCGGCTCTGGTGGCTGTTGCGTTGGCTCGGTCACGAGCAGGTCGCCGTACTCGATGGTGGGTTGGATGCGTGGCAAGCGAATGGCCTGCCTCTGGAAACAACCGCACCGACCTGGCGAGCGGCGCGTTATTCGCCGGCGACGGTGCACGACGAATGGGTCGTTACGAGTGACGAGTTGCCGCAGCGCATCGAGTCCGGGGCACTGCTACTCGATGCGCGCAGTGCAGAAAGATTTCGCGGTATCGAGGAACCGATCGACCCGATCGCGGGACATGTGCCGGGCGCGAAGAATCTGCCGTTCACAGCGACTTTAACTCCCGCCGGGATCATGCTGGAGCCTAGACGTCTCAGAGATGATCTAACGAGCGTCTTGGATGGCCATGACATCACCGACGTCATTGCCATGTGTGGCTCGGGCGTGACTGCCTGCCACCTGCTACTAGCCCTGCGCGCTGCCGGATTGGGCGATGGCCGATTGTACGCCGGCTCGTGGAGCGAGTGGATTCGAACCAGTGACCGAGAGATCGCCACGGGGTTAGACTGACCGGGAATTCTAATCTAATTCTAAATAAACGATCGACGATTTAAGGCTTGCTTGCCAGGGCTGATCTTCGCAGGTCTGGTGCGGGCTGCCGGAGGTGTCATGCACTACAGAGGCCTCGTCTTTGTCACACTTCTCTCAAGCATCGGTGGAGTTGGCTGTGCCCCATCTGCGGGGCCGCCAGTCGGTTACAGCGGCGCAATGGGCCTGGCTGCGATCGAGGCGGCGCAGACCATCGACGCGCAGCGCCTGCGGCAAACGGTGGCCGTACTTGCTGGCGACGAATTCGAGGGACGAGGCCCGGCATCGGTTGGCGATCTCAAGACTCAAAGATACTTGAGTACGGCGCTCGACCGTCTGGGCTACTCGCCCGGTGGAGTGGATGGGGGCTGGCTACAGACATTTGATATCGTCAGCGTTACCGCCACGCCACCCGCAACGTGGAACTTCGAGAGCGCCGGCAACGCGCTTGCGCTATCTCTTTGGGATGACTTCATCGTCGCATCGGGCGTTCAGGAGCCCAATGCCGTAATCGACGAAGCGGAAGTCGTATTCGTCGGCTACGGCATTCGCGCTCCTGAGTACGACTGGGATGATTACGAAGGACTGGATGTCAGCGGCAAGGTATTGCTGATGCTCAACAACGACCCCGACTGGGATCGCGAACTCTTCGAAGGGAATCGGCGCTTGTACTACGGCCGTTGGACCTACAAATACGAGATCGCGGCGCAGATGGGCGCCGTCGCAGCGATCATCATTCACACCACAGCTTCAGCCGGCTACCCCTTTCAAGTCGTACAAACTTCCTGGTCTGGCCCCCAGTTCAAGCTCCCCGCCGACGGTGAACCCGCTATCGCCGTCGAAGCTTGGGTCACCGAAGAAGCCGCACGGCGACTGGTCGCGCTCGCCGGTCAGGATCTAGCGCAGTTGATCGAGAGAGCGCGAAGATCGGACTTCGCTCCAATCCCTCTGGGCGTGACGACGTCGTTGCGCCTCGAGAACGATCTATCCCGTGTACGGACAGCGAACGTTGCCGGACTGCTCGAAGGTCGCGATCCGGTGCTCAAAGACGAAGTCGTCGTGTTCACGGCGCACCACGATCATCTCGGTGTCGGCGAGCCCGACGACGCCGGCGACATTATCTACAATGGGGCACGGGACAACGCCGCCGGCGTCGCCCAGATTCTCGCTGTTGCCGAGGCAATCCAGGCGCTTCCGACCCCACCCCGCCGCTCGATCCTGTTTTTATTCGTTGCCGCCGAGGAACAGGGGTTGCTCGGCTCGGCTTACTACGCCCTCAATCCCACCTTTAAACCCGGCAGGATCGCCGCTAACGTCAATGTCGACGGCGGCAACATCTGGGGGCGAACTCGCGACGTTACCTATATCGGCTACGGTAAGTCGAGTCTGGACACCGTCGTCGAACACGCCGTCGCACTGCAAGGACGGACGGTTCAAGGCGATCAATTCCCCGACCGCGGCTTTTTCTATCGCTCTGATCAGTTTAGTTTTGCGAAGATCGGCGTTCCGGCAATCTACCTCGACGACGGCACCGATTTCATCGGCCAACCTGAAGGCTGGGGCGTAGCGCAAATCGAGAACTGGGAGGCAGTGCACTACCATCAACCCAGCGACGAACTCGACGACAGTTGGACCTTCGACGGGATGATCGAGGATGCCCAACTGGCTTTCTACATAGGCCTGGCCATCGCAGAAGAAGACGCTATGCCGACATGGAACGCCGGTGACGAGTTCGAAGCCGCTCGGCTGGCGGCGCTCGCCGATCTCTAGTCAGAGCCAGCGTTTCGAGAATCGCATGTCCGTCAGCCTGCTGCGGCAAGCAACGATTTGAGATTCATTGCGCTGAGTCATGCAAATAGTCGTGTGATATTCGGGCTTGAGGCCGAGGGTAGGCGAGGAATCCGGCCATAGAGCTTGACTCGAAGCTCGATGAGGGGAGATTTCCGCCCGATCTGGGTAGAATCTGCGGCAAGATCGGCTTGCTGAACTTCAACCGACGGGAGAGAGAAAAGAATGAATAAGGCAATTTTCTGGCGTATGTCATGGGGGATTTTTTGCGGCGCGCTCGCTACCACGGTAATCGCAGCACCCGTCACGTATAACGTTGATCCAGCCCACACCTATCCGTCTTTCGAGGCGGATCACCAGGGAGGCCTGTCGATCTGGCGCGGTAAGGTCAAGCGTTCGTCGGGCACGATCGTTCTCGACAAGGAGGCGGAGACGGGAACCATAGAAATGACGATGGACATGTCATCCATCGACTTCGGGCATGACCGCATGAACGAGCACGCTATGGCAGCGGACATTCTGGACGTCGAGCAATTCCCAACTGCAACCTACGCGGGTCAATTGGTCGACTTCAAGGATGGCAACCCAACCGCTGTCGAAGGCACCTTGACCTTGCACGGCATTAGCAATCCCGTGAACCTCGTCATCAACCGCTTCCGGTGTCAGCCGCACTTCAGGACTATGAGGGAAGTCTGCGGCGCTGATGCGGCCGCGACGTTTAATCGTGACGACTTCGGTGTCGACTATGACAAGGACAACGGTTTTTTCATGGCCGTGAAACTGCAGATCACAATCGAGGCGCATATAGCAGAGTGACACCGTCGAGACCCGGCGGAGCAACGCACGGGTGGAGCGGGAGTGACCGTGTTTGCTTCTCCGCGCGCAGACGTTCGAATCTGAATTTGACAGCAAGACCCGGATAGAACACGGCTGTGTAATCGAGGCATACTCCTGGCGTGACTGGAACCTCGACGAACCCCTTACGCGACGGCCTGTGTTGGAGCGCCGTACTCGGCCGCGACCGTGCGCTCGACGGTCACTTCGTCTATGCAGTGAAGACCACGGGCATCTACTGCCGCCCATCCTGTCCATCACGCGAGTCGAAGAGGAAGAACACCGTGTTCTTCGCCACGCCTGTGGAAGCAGAGCAAGCAGGCTACCGTGAATGCCTGCGATGCCGTCCGAAGCACTCCAGCATCGACGAGCGTCACGTTCAGACTGTGCGCGCTGCGTGCGCCGTGATCGACACGGCCGAGCAGGCGCCGAGCCTGAACGAACTGGCTGCGAGCGTCGGCTTGAGTCCTTCTCACCTGCATCGCCAATTCAAACGACTGGTGGGCGTGACACCCAGAGAGTATGCGGCCGGTATACGCGTGACGCGTCTACAGCAAGGCCTGCATGCCGGCCGCCCCGTCGTGGCGGCAATCTTTGCGGCCGGGTATGGCTCTGGCAGCCGGGTCTACGAGACTGCGAAGCGTACATTGGGCATGACGCCCGGCCAGTATCGAGACGGCGGCAAGAACTTCACGATCGAGTTCACTGTGACGCAATCACCTTTGGGGATGCTGTTGGTGGCCACAACCGATCAGGGCGTATGCTGTATTGAGTTCGGCAGCAGCAAAAAAGCGCTACAGGAGCGTCTGAAAAAATGTTTCCCTGCCGCGCACCTGCAGCAGAACGATGGCGACCTGCGCCGATGGGTGGCGCAGATCACAGCCTTCATCCAGACCCCGAGACATGGATTGAAACTGCCGTTGGATATCCAGGGAACGGCTTTTCAACTACGAGTTTGGAAGGCGCTACAGGCCATCCCGCCGGGTCGCACCGCCAGTTACCGGGATGTGGCGACCGCGATCGGGCAGCCGAAAGCTCACCGCGCGGTGGCGCGCGCCTGTAGCACGAACAAACTGGCCGTGGCGATACCGTGCCACCGCGTCGTGCGAACGGATGGAGGGCTTGGCGGTTACCGGTGGGGTTTGGAGCGGAAGCGCCGGCTAATCGCACTTGAAAAGGCGGCCGGCGAAAATCCGGGCGCCACCGCTCGCGACAAGCGCCTGCTAAAAATCGACTAGCGCCAGCAATTCAGCACTGTACTGCGTCCGTGCTTCGGCATAGATCGGCGTGACTGCCTTCACGAATGCCGCAAGCTGTTGCGGCGTAAGTTGCAGGATCTCTCCGCCGGCTTCGCGGATCGTCGCTGCTGCGTCCTGTTCCTCGCGCACGTGCCGGTCTCGCTGCAACGCAATCGCTTCCTTGACGGCTGCCCGCATCTCGATCTGTAGCTCCTCTGGCCAGGAATCGAACGTCGGACGGTGGACGAAAATTGGCCGGGACAAATAGAAGTGATTTGTCTGTGTATGAAAACGGTGATATTCGTGTACGCCATAGGTGACGGTGTTTGCGAACGGATTCTCCTGGGCATCCAGCGTACCGGCCTTCACTGCTGCGATCGCCTCCGACAAATCCATGATCTGCGGTTCCGCGCCGAGCAGTTCGAATGTCCGAGCGTGCACTGAACTCGGCAATACGCGTATCTTCAGCCCGGCTAAGTCCGCCGGCGTACGCACTGGTCGGACGCGATTGGAGATATGGCGAAAACCGTTTTCGAAATAGCCGAGTATCCGGAAATTCATCCGAGCCTCGATCCTGGCAGTCAGCAGCCGTCCGAATTCCCCGTCGATGGCAGCACGCGCTGTCGCACCGGAGGAGAAAAGAAACGGCAAGTCAGCGAGCCCGATCTCCGGGACGCGCTCGGTCAAATAGCTACTGGACTGATAGCCGAGCGAGAGGACGCCATTCTCGACCAGCCACAGGATATCCGATCCGAGGTAGCCGATGTCCATGATGTTGTAGACGTATTTCACGTCCACCTCATCGCCAAACCTGGCCGTGAGCCGATCGCCGATCTGCTTGAGCGCCAAGCTAAAACTCGTGGTTGACGGCCCGTAGCCGCCCATCAGAATCTGGATGGGCCTGCCGACCCTGCCGGACGGTTCCGCCTGCTGCGCCCTTGCTGACGGCAACCCCAGCCTAGCCATGACCGCGCCGGCTCCAAGCAGCGCAGACGTGTCGAAGAAGCGTCGCCTCGAGAACCACCGTTCAGGCTTAATCACAACACCTCGCGCAGCGGTAGGGGCTCCCCACCGGCCTTTCTCAGCTCTCTGATGCGGATAGATCGACCGCCGTTTCTGGCAACCTGCCCGGTGATCTGAACCTCGTCACCCGGCTTTAAAGTGTTCTTCGTCCAACCACCCCTGGAAAGTTTGTTCGGGGCCGTGAGTTCAGCCTGCCAGTGCTCGACCTCACCCGTCTCAATTTCAACGTCAAAGTACAATTGCACGTGGGGATTGACGAAACGAAAGTTGGTGATGGTCGCCTGAACCGTTCGCGTTTCGTTGGTATAAGCCGCGGACCCATGATGCGCTAACGTCGGCGCGCTACCGATTACAACGACAATAGCGATCGCACTTACAGCGGTTGATCTCAATCGCATCGGACTCTACTCCTAAGCTGATTGCGGCCCTCACAAGCCGGCCGAGCGGCACGGATAAAACCGCTCCGTAGCAAAGAAGTGTCCCATTGCTGCTCAGCGTGTGTCAACGCAAGCAGCGAGATCTACGGCCGGACGAGCTTTCGGTGAACCAATGACCGTGAATAAGCGCTGTCATGCCTTCCCCCTGCATATACCGGTAGAATGGGCGAGTAGGACGTTGTCGAACGTCAGGAACTAAATTGATGGATCTATTGAGCGGACTCTTACTGACAGGCGTCGTTCTGTGGATTATTTATATTGTCGTTCGACAATTATTCGACGAGAAGATCTCTAGCGGGCTGACGCAGTATTTCCGCACGTCACCGAACCCCGTGCAGGACAATTTAGTGGGTTCGATTGGCAAGGTTGTCGATGTCTCAGACGACAAGATCGACATTCTGCGAGTGCGCATTGGTATTGAATTATGGAGCGCAAAGCTACAAGCTGCCGATCAGCCGCAGTTACCGATAGGCGCTGAGGTCAAAGTCATCGCTGTCAACGGGATGATCTTGGACGTCGAGGAACACGCAGTAACCTGAGCGATGAGCAGAACGACCAGGTGGGCCGCCTTGATTGGCATCTCGACGCTGTCGCTTTATTAATTGGGCGTTTCGGGCTAGCCTGGCCTAAGCAAAACGCCTATTTTCCGAACGAATTGAAACTGTGACCAAGTCGCTTACCATTGAGCCGAGCCGGCAGCTAAAGAATGTCCGCTACGAAATTCGTGGACGGCTGGCGCGACGCGCGCAGGAAATGGAACGCCAGGGTTACGAGATTCTGTCTTTGAATATCGGCAACCCGGGTTTATTCGGTTTTCGCACACCTGAGACGATGCGGCTAGCGATGATCGAGAATCTGAGCGGCAGCGAGGCCTACTGTCATCAGAAGGGAATTTTTCCGGCTCGCGAGGCTGTCGTCATGCAGCACCAGGACCGCGGCATTATGGACATCACGGCAGAGCAAGTCTTTATCGGTAATGGTGTCAGTGAGCTCATCGACTTAACGCTCCGGGCCTTGCTCAATCCCGGCGACGAAGTGCTGATTCCGACCCCTGACTATCCACTGTGGACGGCGGCCACGACCCTCAACGGCGGCCGCGCGATCTACTATCCGTGCCCGGAAGAGACCGATTTCATCCCGGATCCGGAAGCCGTGGAGGCGCTGATTACGCCCAACACGCGCGCCATCGTCGTCATCAACCCAAACAACCCCACGGGTGCGGTTTACAGTCGGGACTGCTTGACCCAACTCGCGGAGCTAGCCGATCGGCACGACCTCGTCATGCTCAGCGATGAGATCTACGACCAGATGGTCTTCCCGGACGCCGAGTTCGTGCCGATGGCGACCCTGTGTTCCAGTGCGTTATGCGCAACCTTCAGCGGACTGTCCAAAGTGTATCGTGCCTGTGGGTACCGAGTCGGTTGGGTCGCCTTCAGCGGCGCGCAGGAGCGTTCCGGACGCTTGATCGACGCGATGGATCTGCTCGCAGCGCTTAGACTGTGCAGTAACGTCCCCGGGCAATGGGCCGTGCAAACGGCCTTGGGCGGCTATCAGAGCATCAAGAAACTCTGTTCGCCCGGTGGTCGCCTATATGAATCCCGCCAGGCGGTCATCGATGCGGTAGCGAAGAGTCCGTATCTGCACGTAATTGCGCCGATGGGCTCGATGTACGCCTTTATCGGGGTCAACACCGAAGCGCTGCCAGACTTCGATGACGAGAGCTTCGCGTTGGAGTTGCTGCAGGAACAGCACGTCTTGGTCGCGCCCGGCTCGAGCTTTAACACGCCCTATCGGGATCATTTCAGGATCACGATACTGCCGGATGAGGAAACACTCGCCGAGGTGTTCGAACGCATGGACGAGGTCTTACGGCACATGGCCAGCCGGCCAGCAAAATTAGAATCTGCATGATAAAAATCGCATAACTATCTGATTATAAATGACACATGATCTGTCGAACCGCCTGGCCGAGGGCGCCACGGTGGTGGTCGGCAGCGGCCTCGCAGCACGGCAGCTCGAACCCTTCCTGGCGCGAACGGCGTCCGCAGACCGGCCCGGCGCCTGGATCAGCGCCGCGATTGACACCTATCAGACCTGGACCAAGGCGCTGTGGTCCAGGACCGCGAACGATTCCCGACAACTACTGACGGCACCACAGGCCCTCGCTCTGTGGCGTCGGGTCATCGATGACTCGGCGGTCGCGGAGCGGTTGATCAGCAGCCACAGCGCAAGCCGTTGGGCCGCCGAGGCATGGCAAACCTTGTTGCACTGGCGACTTGATCCGCAGGAACTCAGCGCCAGCGACGCGGATCTGGACTTCAAGAGTTTCCTGTCTTGGGCGCGGCATTACCGCAAAGCACTCGATGGCAACGACTGGATCGATTCGCCGCTAGCTGCCGTAGAGCTGGCGAGCAGCGGTAAGCTTCATGGGGCGCAGAACGGCCCGGTCGTCTGGGCGGATATTCCCGAGCAAACGCCAGCGCAACAAGCGTTGTATCGGCAGCTCGACCGTGACGGCTGGACGATGGCCGAATGGCTGCCACCGGTTGTCCAGCGTAGCAGTTCGCGCGTGTGTTTGTCCGACAGTGCCGACGAACTCTGTGTCGCAGCGCAGTGGGCCAGCGAACGTCTGGCGCAATCCCCGGCGCAACGGCTGGCTCTGGTGATCCCTGAACTCGGCACGCGGGGCAATGAGGTGCAGCGCGTAATCGAAGACGTTCTTGATCCGAACCGAGTTTTGCTTGGCAGCTCGACCGCTTGTGCCTACTTCAATCCAGGTGGCGAGCCCTGTGACCTGCAGCCGCCGATAGGCGCCGCCGTGACATCGCTTGAATTACTCTCGTCCCGAGGGAATTTCAATACCCTCAGTCGCTGGCTCAGAAGTCCGTATATCGCGAGCGAGCCGGGCGAGGAATACGCTCGAAGCGTCCTTGAATCGAACCTTCGCACTGAACTCAGTGTGCAGATTAACTTCCTCGAGGCCTACGAGACAGGTGGCTTAGCACGACGCCTCCGCGACGCGGCCCCAGGTCTGGCGACGAGACTGTCAAGAGCACTGAGTTTCCTGAACTCGGAGCCACGGTACGCGACGCCGACGCGGTGGGCGAAAGTCTGGCAACAGGTCTTGGCCCTGCTGGGTTGGCCCGCGGGCATACACGATCCACATTCCACCGTTCTGCCGCTCTGGGAAAACGCGCTGAATGAGTTATCTCTGCTGACCCCGATCACCGGCACCGTCTCGATGCTCGAGGCGCTCGCTGAGTTGGATCTGATTCTCGCTCAACCCCGCCCGAGCGGACCCATCCCACTCGCTGGAATCTCGCTGCTCGAGCGGCTTGAAGACGTCGGTCCGGGCTACGATGCGGTCTGGGTTACAGGTCTCACCGACGACCAATGGCCACGACCCGCTCAAGCCAATCCATTGCTGCCGCTGCGCCTGCAACTGGACCACGGCATGCCGGGGGCGTCGCCTCGCGACGCTTTGCAGCGGTGTCAGCGCGCCACGCAGCGACTGATCGACCGTACCCCGGAGTTGATCTTTAGCTGGCCGAGCCGGGTCCACGAAGTCGCGGCGGAACCGAGCCCGCTGCTGGCGAAGATCCCGGAAGTCGAATTGGCAACCCTGACCTCGCGTGCAGTGCCCCGCCTTGCCAAGCGCATGGCCGGCACGAGAACACGCGAGTGTCGGGAGGATCCCGGCCCAGTATTCGAAGGTAAGGAGATACACGGCGGTGCCGGCACACTCTCGGTCCAGGCCAGATGTCCGCTACGGGCTTTCATCGACAGTCGGCTGGGCGCAACGCCGCTGGAGCCACAGAGCCGGGGGCTCAATGCGCGCCAACGCGGCATCATTACTCACCGGGCATTGGAACTGTTCCTGCGTCGCTTACCCGAGCAGACCGAGCTCGCGGTGTGGAAACCCGACGCACGAGATGCATGGGCTGCAAGTTGTGCAGAGCAGGCATTGCACGAAACATTCGGTCCGGCTCGGTCCTTGTTGCGCGTCCTTTACGATCTCGAGCGTGACCGGCTGCTCGTCGTCTTGGCGTCGCTAGTAGCGAACGATCTCGAGCGAGCGCGATTTCGGGTCGATGCCGTCGAGGAGCGGCAGGTAGTCGAGCTCAAGGACTTTCGACTGAGTTGTCGACTCGATCGCATCGATGCGCTCGCCACCGGTGGTGTAGCGATTATCGATTACAAGACGGGCCGTAACGCCAGCCCGGCGGACTGGTTCAAACCGCGTCTGCGGGAGACGCAATTGCCGCTCTATGCACAGATCCTCGACACACAGGTCACGGCAACCGTTATCGCCGCAGTAGGAACAGATGGCATTCAATTCAAGGGCGTCTGGGCGCACAAAGAGGACTTTCTCGCGCAGCCGACGAGGTTACCGAACGAGCGCTCCTGGTCCGGGCAATTGGAGATCTGGCGGGAACAACTTGAGCTATTGGTTACAGAGTATGTGACAGGCGATACGCGGATCCTGCTGGATGATTTGGATCAGGCGACAGGATCGTTCGCGCCGTTGACACGGGTTTATGAGCAGCTCGCGCTGTCCCGAGGCTGGATCGACACCTGGACTGCACCATGAGCGACCAGGACGCGCGGCAAGCTGCACTCGACACCAACCGTTCGTTCATTGTTCAAGCGCCGGCAGGCTCGGGCAAAACCGAGTTGTTAATCCAGCGTTATCTGGCACTGCTCGCTAACGTGGAATTACCTGAGCAGGTTATCGCGATCACGTTTACCCGCAAAGCCGCCGCGGAAATGCGCGGTCGGGTCGTACAAGCCCTCCGTGCGGCCGCGCGGGAAGATCTGCCCACGGAACAGCATCGGTTGAAAACGCAAGAATTAGCGGCAGCTGTCCTGACGCGCTCGCGTCGATTGGAGTGGGATTTGGCAGCGCAGCCGCAGCGACTCAGAATCGGAACCCTCGACGCGCTGAATGCGTGGCTAGCGCAACAACTGCCGGTGCTGTCCGGCGGTGTCGCCGGCGCGGCGCTCGTGGAGAACGCACGCGAGTTCTACAGTCGAGCGACTCGGCGAGTCCTTGAGCACCTCGGAACTCCCGGCGAACCGGGAGACTCTCTGCAGCCCCTATTGCGCCGCTTGGACAACCGTTATCAGCACCTGGAGACTCTGCTAGCGGAGCTACTTCCGAGCAGGGATCAGTGGCTGCACTACCTGACCCGCGGTAGCGACAAGGATCTTCGCCGCGTACTCGAAGAAGCGCTGGCAAGTCTCGTCGCGGAACAACTGACCCAACTTGCCGAGGCACTTCCAGAGAACGCCGCCACTGAACTCGTCTCGCTACTGCGTCACGGTGCGCTGTCGGCCACAGCCTCGGCGAGCGTCGCGCTGTTCGCGCCCTGGCTGGAACTCGATCGCCTGCCCGCCCCAACTGCTCAGTCGTCAGCTGCATACAAGGCGCTGCCGGAGTTGCTACTCGTCAAAGGCGGCACATGGCGTAAGCAGCTACGCGCGGACATCGGCTTCGGTGCTGAACACGCCGCAGAACGGAGTCGCCTGCGCGACTTGATCGCAGCACTACAAGAGCACCCGGAGCTGCAACAGACCCTGATCGCGATCAGAAAACTGCCGTCACCTCATTACGACGAGACTCAATGGCAAACTCTCGCCGCGCTCAGGGTCGTGCTGCGACACCTGACAGCGGAGTTGCGATTCACATTCGCCGAACGAAATTCGGTCGATTTCGTCGAACTGGCTCTGGCTGCTCAACAGGCTCTCGGAGAATCCGACGCCCCATCAGAGTTACTGCTGGCACTTGATCGTCGCGTACAACACATACTCGTTGATGAATTCCAAGACACGTCACACACGCAACTACGGTTGCTGGAACTGCTAACCGCGGGTTGGCAACGAGGAGACGGCAGAACGTTGTTTCTCGTCGGCGATCCGATGCAGTCTATTTACCGCTTTCGCAATGCCGACATGTCGTTGTTTCTAAAAACCAAGACCCGAGGAGTTGGCGATGTGCATTGCGAGTCGTTAGTCCTGGATCGAAATTTTCGCAGCGGGCCAGCTATCATCGACTGGATCAACCGCCATTTCCCGAGCATTTTCCCTAGTGACGATGAGCTGGGCTCAGGTGCCGCCCGTTTCTATCCTTGTGAGGCGACTCGCGATGACTCGGCCCACGCGACGGTCGAGTTGCACGCGTTGCGCGGCACCGACCCGCAAGCCGAGATCGATCGCGTGATCGAGATACTCATCGACGAGCGCAGCCGCTACCCGGACCATTCGGTCGCGATCCTGGTCCAGAGCCGCGGCCACCTCGAAGGACTCCATCAGCAACTACGCGCCCGGCAGCTGACCGTCCACGCTGTGGAGCTGGAAGCTCCCAATCAGCGCCAGGTGGTGCAGGACCTCCTCGGCCTGACCCGCGCCCTAGTTCATCTCGCAGACCGGATCGCCTGGCTGGGTGTGCTCAGGGCACCCTGGTGCGGACTGACCTGGCAGGACCTGCATCGCTTGGTCTCGAACGACCGGGAGCGGCCGGTGTGGGACCTGATGAACGACCAACAGCGTGTTGAGCGTCTGTCCGCCGACGGCTGCCGCCGGTTGGTCCATAGTCGCGAGATCCTCCAGCGAGCGTTCGACTGCCGCGCCCAGCAGCCCCTGGCACGTTGGATCGAGCGGACCTGGGTGACGCTAGGTGGGCCGGCGTGTCTCGACCTCGCCGCAGAACTCGAGCAGGCGGACCGGTTCTTCTTGTCGCTTGGCAAGCTCGAGCGTCGTGGCGACCTGGATGATCCGCCATCGCTGGAGTCCCATTTCTCGGACCCGCGAGGTCAGGGCGAAGCCCCCCGAGAGTCCGGCATCGAAATCATGACCATACACCGTGCCAAAGGGTTGGAATTTGATACGGTCTTGTTACTCGGCCTGGGCCGGCCGCCGCCTCCCGAGAAGCGCAGAGGCCTGTACTGGCTGGAGAGAGTCGCCGCCAACGGTCGCGACGATTTGTTGCTCGCACCGCTAACGGCCAGCGCGGATGAGCCAGACGAGCTAGGCGACTTTTTGCGGCAGGCTGACCGGGAAAGAGATCTGGCGGAACGAGCGAGGTTGCTTTACGTCGCGACGACGCGAGCGCGAGATCGGCTGCACCTGATCGGACAACTCAAACCGAATGCGAGGAATCCGCCATCCAGAAGCTTACTCGCGTATTTGTGGCCGCGTGTTCAGGAACGCTTTGGCGATACAGAGGCCGCAGCTATCGAGCCGGGATCGGTAACCGACAGCATCCGGCCTGTCCTGCGCCGACTTGCCGACGGCTTCGACTTATCGCTAACGCCGACGGCTACTGCGGTCAGCCCGCTGCCGGCGGTAGGACCCTCGCGTCCGGAGTTCGAGTGGGCCGGCCAGGCCGCGCTGCAGATTGGAGCGGTCGTGCACCATGCGCTGCAGGTAATGGCCGACACCGCGATAGACAGTTGGAACGCCGGCAAGGTCCGCGACCAGGCCGAGCTTTTCCGCGGCGAGTTGCGTTTACTTGGCGTCGAAGAGGCCGAGTTGGAGGCCTCGACTCGCCGCGTGATCGAGGCTCTCTGCCGAGTATTGACAGACTCGACCGGCAACTGGCTCCTGCAAGATCATGCCGAGGCCGCTTCGGAACTATCGCTGACGATCCATACCGCGGCCGGCCTGGAGCATGTGCGCCTGGATAGAACATTCGTCGATGCGGATGGCACTCGTTGGATAGTCGACTTCAAAACCAGCACTCATGAAGGCGGCGCAAGGGCTGCGTTCCTGGAATCAGAGCTGGAGCGATACCGTCCGCAGTTGGAACGATACGCCGACGCGATGGCCGCGATCGACGCCCGGACGATTCGCCTCGGCCTTTACTTTCCGCTCTTGCAAGCGTTTCGGGATTGGGCACCGGGAGGCTAGCCCGCTAATGAACGCGCACGACAGCGGCGAGTCGCTGCGCGTCGGACAGCGGCGCAATCACCAGATCTTCGATGAGGTCATAAAGTTGACGAAGATGCGGTCGGCGTTCGTCGCTGGGGAAACTCGACGAGGTCGTCACGACAACCAGATTCAGCTCCGGCACCAAGACAATGAATTGACCACCGTAGCCCCAGGCGTAAGGCGTCCAATAACCCGCCATCTCGCGGATCCACCAACCGTAGCCATAGTAACGACCGCTCTCTCGTGTCGACACGGCGCGCGGACGCAACGATGCCCCGACCCAGTCTGCCGGGATGACCTGCGAACCATTCGCGCGGCCACCGTGTAGATAGAGCTGTCCAAATGCCATCATCTGCCGCGGCGTGAACTCCATGTCATTACCGCCAAAGTAAATTCCCTGCGGGTCTTGCGGCCAGTTGGCCAGTTGGAACCCGAGAGGCTCACCCAGCGCCTCGCGGGCGAAGGCCAGCGTACTTTTGCCGGTAGCAATCGTTAAAATCGCAGACAGCAGGTGCGTGTTACCCGTGCTGTATTCCATGCGACTACCCGGCGAACGTTCCAACGGCTGCGCAAGAGCGAAGCGAACCCAATCGGAACTCTGGGTCCATGCACCGTAATTACGATTGCTGGTCGTCTCGAGACCGGACTGCATCGTCAGCAGGTCATCTATCGTGATCCGACGCTTACCGGCATCCGTTTCACTTGCGAGTTCCTCGCCGAAAAAATCGCCAATGGGCTGACCCACGCTCTCGATGTGCGCTTCGCTGATCGCAATGCCGATCAGCGCCGAGATCACGCTTTTCGAAACCGATTTGACATTGGCGATAGTCGAAGGACCTCGACCATTGAAATACTCCTCCAGAATCAGATCGTCATGCCAACTGACCAGGAGGCTGTACAGACGGGGCAGGGAACCGGCCATCTCGACCGCGGCATCGAGTTGAACTGCCGGAGCGGAGACAGGGCGCGTCACCTCCTGCGCGCTAACCGTCGGCTGAGTGGATTCGATTACGATGCAAAGCGTGAAGACCGTAGCCGCGAGCCGTTTGCTGACAATCTGACAGATCGGATTAGCTACCATAGCAATCTGCTAGTCGTCTAGGACTGCCACACGTAAAGGCGACCAAGCCATTCCATCCGGCCGGTCGTGGCCGTCGGTCAGAATCGCGGGCGGTGCGGTGGGATTCGCCAGATCGTAGACGAGAATACGGCCACCCGCCCGGTTGCTGACGAAACCGAATTCTTCGTTGACCAGAAAACCGTAGCCATCGTCGCCCGGCAACAGTGCGGAGATCGAGACATCATGAAGAACGGCCCGCGTTTCTTCAGTATAGATGCGCAGAAACGCGCCGGCCTGGTTACCGCTCACGATCACGACACGCCCTCCAGACAACGCCGCGATACGTCGGGGTTGGTCTGCGGACGGAAAGTTGTCCTCGACGCGAAAGGTTTGCGTATTGATGATCGAAATGCTGTCCTCTTCCTGGTTCAGAACCCAGACCGTTCGGCCATCAGCCATGACCGCTAGCCCTTCCGCTCCAAAACCGGTAGTGATGACCGTTGGCACGCGCTCTTCGTGCAGATAGATCACCGATACGGTCCCGTTACCCTGCCGACCGGCGACGTAGGCGTGCATCTCATCCGGACTGAGTTGCACCATGTGGCCCTCTCGTGCATCAGCTCCGATGGGGTAGGTACGGAGCACTGTGCGGGCCACGACATCAACCAACGCCAGTCGGTCCGCTGCTTCCATCGTTACCAGTGCGCGTCGACTGTCGGCAAGAAAGATCGAGTCGTGTGGTCGTGAATCGGGCCCGAGGTCGATATAACCAGCGATGCGTGCATTCGGTACGTCGATGACGACGACTCGACGACCGACGGGATCGGCATTCGGACCGTACTCACCCGTCACGGCCCACCGGCCGTCCGGAGAGACCGCGATCTCGTGCGGAGTTCTGACACCAATCGGCAGGCGCGCGACTTCAATCTTGGTCGCGAGATCAAAAAACGAGATGCTCCCGGCCTGGTGATCACCATTGACCACGAGTAACGTGCCGTCTTGGGCCGAGACGGAGGCCGCGATCAATATCAATAACACTGCGGCGCTGACTCGGTAGTCGCGCCCGGCTGCTGACGACCATCCGCGAATCTCGTGTCTGCCCCTACATCGCATCCTAGACGCCCTTTACCGTAACTTCCATACGGCCGATTCCTTCGATTTCACACTCCATTACGTCGCCCGGCTGTACCGGGCCGACTCCGGCTGGCGTTCCAGTGTAGATCACATCACCGGGAAACAACGTGTAGAACTCGGAACATTTCGAGATCAGCGTCCTCACATCGTAGATCAGCTCGTCGGTCCCCGCATCCTGGCGCACGTCGCCATTCACACGCAGGGTTAGACGCAATTTGTCGGGATCCGCTATCTCGTCTTTCGTCACCAGCCATGGTCCCAGTACGGAGTAGCTGTCGATCGACTTCCGCAGACTCCTGTCTTCCTTGCCGCGTACGGTCATGTCCAGACCGATCGCGTAACCGGCGACGCACTCCAGCGCTCGCGACGTTTCGATCTGCCTGGTTTCCTGACCGATGATGACGGCAAGCTCTATTTCATGGTCGGTACGCCGGTCCGGGAATCGACGCACCACACCCTCACCAGGGCCCACCAGCGAAGAAACCGCCTTCAAGAAACACAGCGACTCTGAGATCGGTTTCAGCTTGGGCCGGTCGAACGAAATGCCCTTATCGGCGAGCGCCTCGTCAATGTGAAGCCGGTAATTAACCGGCGCGGCGATCAGCTTGGTAGGATTCGCTACCGGACTGAGAATCGTCACTTCCGCCGGTTGGTAATGTTGCGCATGTTCGACGAGGTCCGCTACCCGTGAGCGGACCGCATCCAGATGCTCGATCAGCAGATCACCCCGAGACGGCAGCGGCCACCTGACCTGCGGCAGCACCTCCAACGCGGCCGTGACATCAAGAATCGCATCGCCCACCACGACGCCCAGTCTGTTCGCGTTGAATCGGCAAAGTTTCATGCCGTATTTACCCGCTTATGCCCACGGCTGATCGAAGAGCGAGCATAACGGCTGCAATAGACCATTGTTAACCCGTTGCTGGAGGATCTGGACGCCGCTCCAGGCGGCTGCCCTCGTTACCCTCGCCATAGAAATTTCCGAGATAGTACCTATAACTATCTGAGATATAATAATTATTTTGTATGCGTCTGACCCGGGTGTCGGGCTAGAGGCTACCGCTCAGACTGAACGCCCGCTGGCCCGACGCATCGGGCGGGGCCGTCATGAACTCGAGTCCCTGGCTGAGCTCCACCGGCGCTTCTGGGCGCGTCCGGACAACTCCCTCGATGACGTAGGCTCTATCCGGACTCAAACGCAGCGAGCCCGACACTTCCAACGGACCACCCTGATCTTCAAAATTGCCGACAAGTACGCCGTTCGAAGAATCTACAAATCGAATGCGGTAATTACCCAGTGCGATCAGCGAATCGCTCGAAGGCGTGAATATCAACGGCACTTCCAATTCTCCGAGGCGGATCTCTCCTGTTGCGCCGACGGGCCAGCGACCCTGAATCCGGAGTTCCGACAACTCTGCGCTGACGTAACCCTCGATGCCACCAAGCGGTAGAAGTTCCTGCAAGCCGTCAAGGCTGATACTCGCGCGCAAATTTCGCAACGTCGTTTCGGTGAACGTCGCTTCAATTTCTGTCTCCAGGAAACCGTTCGCAAGGCGTGCTTGTACCTGGCCACCGATTCGCGCCAACAATAGCGGCCATGGCTGCAGACGCCACTGAATCTCATTTAGCCCGAACCTGCCTACCGAGCCCAGCAATGCCCGACCCGACCACAGCGTCCCCTCGATACCGGCAAGCCGGAGCGTATCAGGGGCGAACCACCGATACGCTGTGCTGGCGGGAAACAGGGTCAACAGAAAAGCCAGGTAAGCTCCCGCACCCAAGGCTATCCAGGAAAACTTGCTCGGAGCGGACACTAAGATCGGCGTAGAACTAGGGTCGCGCTGACGAATCCCGCCTGGCGCGAGCCGCTAAAGTTCGCCGACTCGACCACAACACCATAGCTCCGCTGCAAAGCCACCAACCAGTTTACGAGTGAGTCGAAAGAAGCGGCTTGGAAGGTCACGCGAATCCCGTCTGTGCCGTCAGGCTGGGTACGTGACAGCGAGCCCGTCAATCCATGCGCGCGATGCGTCTGATCCACGAGGAGAACCAGCGATTGCGTTGCGGCAGCGTTGACGCTGGCAGGCATCGGGCCACCTAGTGCTTCTAGCCGTTGCAGCGTTGCGAGCAACTGCTGCTTCTCGGCGACGGCGCCATCTAGCTCGGTAGCGCCGCCGCGCAGCGGTGTCCAGATAAATCCCCAAGCGATGATCAAGGCGACCAATATTGCTCCAGCCGAAAGAACGATCTGGTCGCGGTGCTCCAGGTTGTCAAACCATGCCCTCACGGTACAGCTTCCAATACCTGCAGACGGCCTTCGACGCCATCAGGGCCCGGGTTCGCCGATTGAATATTGACCTGAAATCGACCGCTGCGTGCCATCTCACGCGCGAATCCATCGAGCGCCGGAACATCCGGCACAACCACCCGCAGATCCGTTACGCCATTGCGAAAACTCAGCGCTTCGACGCGGCTGGCAGGATCTCGAGCCTCGGCCATTGCGACCAATGTCGCAAGAAAGACCGGGTCGGCTGCCGTAGCGGACGCATCACCGGCCGCTGCTAGGCGGCGTTGGAGTTCGGTACGGCAGGTCGCGATTTGCGCCGATTGAAAGATGTTTTGGCATCTCGTCTCCAGCTGCGATGTCAGTGCCTGATCTTGCTGACGGAGTACAGAAAATCGAACTGCCTCTGTCAGCGTGGCAAGGACGCCGAAACTCAGTAGCAGTGCTGCTGCCATGTGCCACGGCCGCAGCAACGCACGGCGGTTTGATAAGGGCGCGTAGGCTCCCTGCAGCAGATTGCTCCCCGGCTGATTGATCAGCGTCGCGCCGAATCTTGGTAGCGGGCCTTCCGGTAATATCTGCAGATCGACACTCGAGTACCGATCGCGTAACGCATCTATCTCGCTCTCGCAGTGCGCGTAACCGACTTCATCCGCGTAGATTACGATGTGGCGGCTAGCCGCATCGTCTACAGCATCTGAAGATAGAATCTCCAGCACCTCGGTCAGACTGAATCCATCGAGAACAAACGGCGGCCGATCGGGCAATCGTCCATAGACTCGATTGCTTTCCACAACGAAGGTCAGGTTTCCCGGTGTATCCGGCACACCCTCCGTATCTGCGTAGATCAGATCCGGTCTGAAACCTGCCTGTTCACACTGGGCAAGCCAGCTCTCCAATCGAGCCCGCGTGACGATAGCAACCGACATGGAACCGTCGCTGTCGCGCGCGCCAGGGAAAAACAACAACCCCTCTACATCCTCGGCGACGATATCCTCAAGCGAGTAGGGCAGCATTTTCAGCAAACGCGCCCGCCCTTTGATCGGTAGGCTCGCCCGCGTCGTAATGACGCTCACGCCGCCGACCAACAGAATTACCCGCCGGCCCTCCATTGCGGAGACGGCAGCCTCCAGCGGTCCGGTCTTCGCCTGGACTAGCCGATGACCGTCGCCGTCCAGAGCAATCCACATTGCCTCGGAAGTCTCTTCCGCTAAACGCACGACAAGGTATTCAGACACGCCTACAGAACTCCCAGGCTCCTGAAGATCGCGCGAACAATCCCACTGTTATCGCGCTGCAACACAGAGTACATGGTGAACTGGTTAGTGCCAATAGCGACCGTGGCTGTCAACAAGAAGTACTGACTCACGCCATCGATTCTGCGTAATACATCGGGCTCAACGTCACCTGCGAAACTGGTGCTGATGTCGGGAAAATCCGCGCCACCACGTTCTTCGATCAACGCTGCGCCTCTAGCCATATCGATGTCATCGGATAACGATGCCAGCAGCACAGCCGGCGCGGTGTTGACATTGAGATTCGTGCCAGAGGGAAGGGCGGTGACATAAGGCGCTAAGACCCGGTAAGACTCCAGATCGAATCCAGACATGGCCAGCAGCTCGCTAGAGCTCGTGATAGCGGTGTTCGATGTCCGGTAGGGCGGATCGAAACTGAAGTAGGCGGCATCCTCAGCACCGAACGGAAAGCCGGTATCGCCGTCGGGATCGAGCCAGTCAACGACAACGCCCGCAAAAGTAGGGTCGAGTTCCAGAGACTCCAGCAGGCGCTCGAACTGGCGACGCGCAATCTGATCTTCCTCTCCTTGCGGGGTAACAAGATTATTCAGATTGAAGCGGCCCTGAAGATCCTCCACGCGTCCGCTGATCGCTCCACCGTCGACCGGCATGGGTGGTAGCTCGATCGCCCACGATTCCCCAAGGTGATCGCTGTCGATCGAATCGACCTGGTCCTGGCGCAGTATCTCGCCCGCCCAGGCCTCCGCTCCTTGCAGATACAACAGCCCCTGATCGGCTGCCAACGCCGACGCAGTACGCCTCTGGTCCAGGCTGGCGTTCCACATCAGATCGACCGCGATCACGGTCCCGAGCGCCACCACCAGCATGGCAATCAGCACCGCGACGCCACGCTGCCTGGCTGCAACCGCGATCATCCGCCTGTCTCCACCCGGCGCCAGACCCGGCCGAAGTCTTCCAGATTAACGCCGAACTCAATCACCCTAGGCCGGGCGACCAGTCCAGCGGGTCCGGTCGTCGACAGCGGCGGCCACAGCACCTGCCACTCACCGCTGGCGTCCAGCAAACGGATTTCGATCTCCTCGACACCGGTCAACAGCTCGGTGCGAATTGGCGGCGTCGCCAATGTCCGATCCATCACGCTCCAGTGAAAGCGCACCAAGATGTCGTCCTCGCGATCGTACGCAACCCTGAGTACCGAACCGCGCGGCAACGCGACCGGATTCGCCCAGCCACCGCGGCTCAACTCGAGCTGAAACTGTGCGTTCGGATCGACGAGCACACTCGGCTGCCAGTCCTCACCGCGTTCTTCGCGCGTCGGACGCGGGTGAACCTGCGCCAAGTCTTGAGAGATGATGCGCATGGCGAACTGAATCTCGCGCCATCTCTCGGCGCGTTGCTGCGCGATCGTCTGTTGTCTGATCACCTCTGACAAGCCACCCAAGGCCATGACGCCGATGACCGCGACGATAGCCATCGCGACAAGTAGCTCAAGTAATGTAAACCCTCTGGCAAGTCTCATCCGCCAGCTCCTGCTCTGCCGGCGCCCATGCCAACCGAGAGCCAATTGAGGGGAACAAAGCCTCGTGGTGGCGGCGGTTCGAGAAAACCCGACATCGTGTGAATCTGGAGTTCAGGGCTGTCGGAACGAAACACTGCCACGTCAACGCGACGCAAGTTCTCGACGGGTGTTTCCGAAACCTCCGCACGCCAGATCCACTCCCGCTGAGCGAACGTCACCTCACCCTCGGTCACGCCGAGTGGGGGCCACTGTGGTGCGACGCTTAAGTCCGTCAGAGTGTTCGACGCGATCCAGCTCGCGAGGCTTTTTTGCTCGATAAATGCCGTACTCACTACATAGCGGTTCAGTTGGGTGTTCACCGCCATCATGCCCAGCGAGACGATTGCCAGGGCGATCATCGCTTCCAACAGCGTAAAGCCCGCGAGCTTGGTGCGAACCCGCCTATTGCGCATCGAAACCTAGCTCCGAAACTTCCAGGGTGCCATCGAGTGCGGCGCTGAGCAGTATCCGGCCGCCATTGAGATCTCGATAGAATGCGGCTTCGAACGGTGTCACTTCGCCACTGGCTAGCAGGACGACCTGGGGCTCGGGCGCTTCCAGAGCTTCCGGGTCAAATTCGCGATCCAAGGTGATATCGCGATCCTCTAGCCTCAGGCCGAGACTTAACGGCTCCTGTAACAGGCGCTCGCGCAGGAACCGGTCGTCGATCGGCTCGAACCACAGCAGGCGCTGTGGATCATAGATATAGAATCGGTAGCCTGTTTCACTGAACAGCACGCCGTAGCTGCGATTCTGCATGACTGCCTCCTCGCGAAGTAGCTCGAGCAGCGTACGTAACCGGAAAACCTCTCTGTCGATCTCACGATCACTGCCGAGGGTGCCGACAGACAGGATTGTGGCGCCGGCAAACACAGCGATGATCACGACCACCACAAGAAGTTCTATGAACGAGAACCCGCCGCGATAGCGACGGAGCGGCGAACGTTTAGTCCAGATTCCAGTTGCCGATATCGGCATCGATATCTTCGCCGCCTTCCTGCCCATCGGCACCGTAGGAGAAGACATCGAACTCACGCTGCTGACCGGGGTAGAGGTACTGATACGTGTTACTCCAAGGATCCGAGGGTACACTGGACAGGTAGGGCTTCCAGTTCCGCGCGGTCGCTTCGCCGGGGTTGGTGACGAGGGCTTGCAGGCCCTGATCAGTAGTCGGGTAGCGAAAGTTGTCGAGTCGATACAGATTCAGTGCGGTCTCGATGCTGCGAATATCTCCTTTGGTGCGAGTCACCGCAGCCTTATCGATGTTCCCGATTAGATTCGGCGCCACAATAGCAGCGAGGAGACCGATGATCACGACCACGACCATGATCTCGATGAGCGTAAATCCCCGCTGCAAGAGTCCCTCCGGTGATCTGGCTGGTGACATGTGTCTACCTTCGCCTGGTTCATCTGCAGAAGGCTCGAAGATAGCACAAACCTATTAGCGTAGCCGTGAACCGAAAGCCACTTTGGCAAGCGTATCGTTTACCCCGCGAGGCGCTTATCCGTTGGGCTCCAGTACTCGTCATCGTGCTCGCGAGCCTGGCATTGGGGCTTGGCGAAGATGAGCTGCGGCAGTGGGGGCGGTACGAGCGGGAGGCACTCGAATCGGGCGAATTGTGGCGCCTGATCACTGCTCATCTCGTTCATCTGGGATGGGGCCACCTCTGGCTGAACCTGGCCGCACTTGTGATGCTGGCCGTGCTGTTCGATACATTGATGACCGCGGCGGATTGGATTCTCGCCAGCGTTCTGTGCACATTGAGCATCGATCTCGGCCTCTACGTGTTGCAGCCGGACGTCGCATGGTATGTCGGCCTCTCTGGCATGCTTCACGGCTTGATGATCGTCGGCGCCTTCGCATTAATTCGAGCTGACGCGCGACTGGGCTACGTCCTGCTCCTAGGAGTGGGGGGCAAACTGATCTGGGAGCAGCTGGTCGGGCCGTTGCCGTTCTCGGAATCGACGTCGGGCGGCCCGGTGCTCGTCGATGCCCATCTATACGGCACAATCGGTGGGCTGCTCACACAGCTCGTCCGCATGGTTCAGCGTCGCAGGCTAGCGTAGGTCCGTTATAATCTCGCGCTCGCAGACGTCTGGAGAAGCCCAATGGATCTGGCAGAGCTCAAACCCTGGCCGGGAATCGACGGGCGAGTCGCGCTCGTCAGCGGCGCGTCCAGGGGAATCGGGCGAGCTATCGCCGAAGCCCTGAGTCTCCAAGGAGCGATCGTGATCGGTACAGCGACAACCCGGCGCGGGGCCGATGCGATCTCTGCCTCCCTACAAGAGCGTGGCGCAAAAGGACGCGGTATGGTGCTGGACGTCAGCGACCCAGCTTCGGTCACATCGCTTTTCAGCGATCTAGGAGGTACCGAAGGCCCGCCCAGCATTCTCGTGAATAATGCAGGTATCACCCGTGACAATCTGCTGATACGCATGAAGACCGAGGAGTGGGATCAGGTCTTGTCGACTAATCTGTCGTCGCTCTATCGCCTCTGCAAGGCGTCACTACGCGGCATGATGAAGGCCAGAATGGGAACGATAATCAATGTCACATCGGTGGTTGGCCTCACCGGAAACCCCGGGCAGACAAACTATGCCGCCGCAAAGGCGGGGATGATCGGCTTTACCAAGTCGCTTGCACTAGAAGTCGCATCGCGACATATCACCGTTAACTTGATCGCGCCGGGTTTTATCGACACCGACATGACGAGAGATCTGGATACGTCACGGACTGATGCGCTTTGCCAACAGATTCCAGCGGGCAGACTCGGTACACCTGAGGATATTGCTGCGGCTGCTGTTTTTCTGGCGTCTGATGCCGGCGCCTATATCACTGGGGAAACCTTGAATATCAACGGCGGCCTGGCGATGATTTAAAGCGCGAGATCGCAATGCAACCTATTGTTTTTATACCAGTTAGTAGGCGATTAACCAGCGTTGTAGATTGCCCCAGTTGATTGCCATACAATACGCGCCACATCGGGCCGGCCCAAGGCGCGGCCTGTAGATTCAAGAATGAGGTACCACGCGCATGAGTAGTGTCGAAGACCAAGTCAGAGCAATCATCGCAGAGCAGCTCGGCGTCAAGACAGATGAAATCAAAAACGACGCTTCGTTCGTGGACGATCTAGGTGCTGACTCCCTGGATACGGTAGAACTGGTGATGGCTCTAGAAGAAGAATTCGAAACAGAGATTCCCGATGATGATGCCGAGAAAATCACCACGGTCCAAAACGCCATTGACTACGTCACCGCTAGCAAAAAAGAAACCTAACCTGCAGCGGCGCGGCGGCCTATTACCTCTTTGTTCAAAAAATCGCGCTAGGGAAACCCTGTGTCTAGGCGACGCGTCGTCGTAACGGGATTGGGGCTAATCTCGCCCGTCGGCACCAATACTGCTGACAGCTGGCGTTGCGTTCGTGACGGCATCAGCGGCATCCGTGCGATCGACAGCTTCGATACCGAAGGTTTCGCCACGCGTATCGGAGGCCAGATCAAGGACTTCGATGTCAGTCCCTACCTCTCACTGAAACACGCCCGCAATGCAGATCTCTTCATCCACTACGGCGTTGCGAGTTGCAAACAGGCGATCGACGATGCCGGCCTGGAAGTTTCCGACAGCGAGGGACATCGCTTCGGTATCTTTATGGGCTCGGGTATCGGCGGGCTGCGCACGATAGAGAAGAATTTCGAGCGATACATGAAGGGCGGAGCACGGCGTATCTCGCCGTTCTTCGTCCCCGGCAGTATCGTCAACATGGTGTCCGGTCATATCTCCATCGACTACGGCATGACGGGACCGAACCTGGCGCTCGTGACCGCTTGCGCCACTTCGACACATTGCATCGGCCTCGCAGCCAAACTGATCGCCTACGGCGACGCCGATGTCATGCTCGCCGGTGGCGCTGATTATGTGACAACCCGGTTGGGACTAGGCGGCTTCTCATCTGCGCGGGCGCTCTCCACGCGCAACGACGATCCGGAGCGCGCGAGCCGTCCGTGGGATCGGGATCGCGACGGATTTGTACTGAGTGACGGCGCCGGCTGCCTGGTGCTGGAGGAATACGAGCGAGCGAAGAAACGCAACGCATCGATCTATGCCGAAGTCGTTGGTTCCGGAATGAGTGGCGACGCCAACCACATTACCGCCCCCGCGACGGACGGCCGCGGAGCCGATCAATGCATGCGTATTGCGATGGACGACGCAAAGCTTAACCCGGAGCAAATCGGCTACGTCAACGCGCATGGCACATCAACGCCTCTTGGCGACCTTGCCGAAACCATCGCGATAAAACGCACGTTTTCTGACCATGCAAAGCGGCTGGCCATCAGCTCTACCAAGTCGACGACCGGTCATATGCTTGGCGCGGCGGGAGCGGCGGAAGCCATTTTTACCGTGCTGGCTCTGAAGAACCAAGTTCTGCCGCCCACCATCAATCTCGACAACCAAGATCCTGAATGTGACTTGGATTACACACCGAATACCGCCAGAGACGTCGAACTCGAGTACGCGCTGTCCAACTCCTTCGGCTTCGGTGGCACCAACGGTACGGTGGTATTCAAGCGGCTGAATTAAACGACCGGCCGCCAAACATTCTGCGCACATGCAATGACAACGACCTGGCTCGTGAATGGCGCAGATACGGCGGTCGATCCAGGAGATCGCGGCCTCGCATACGGGGATGGTCTATTCGAGACAATGGCGGTCCTGGACGGCGAGATACGGCGGTTCGACTTGCATCTGGATCGGTTGATCGAGGGTTGTCGTCGACTGAAGATCGCATCGCCCGATGCCGACGCGATTCGTAGCGATCTCGAAATAATTAGGCCTCGCAACGGTCGCGCCGTCGCCAAACTGATTGTCACTCGAGGCCCTGGTGCCAGGGGCTATCTTCCCAGCGGCGACGCACAATCGACTCGAATTGTGGGAATAGGCCCCTGGCCGGACTATCCTGCTTCAAACTACACTAAAGGCGTGGTCGTGCGGAACTGTCAACTACGTCTCGGCGAGAACCCAATGCTTGCGGGACTCAAACATCTGAACCGGCTGGAAGTTGTACTGGCGCGCATGGAGTGGACAGCGGGACCGTGGGATGAGGGATTACTGACCGATTCGAGCGGCTCGGTTGTGGGTGGCACAATGAGTAATGTGTTTACCGTGCGAGGCAATACGCTGCTGACTCCCCGTCTTGAACGCTGCGGAGTCAAGGGAGTCATGCGTCGAGTTGTGATGGAGTTGGCACCTGAACAGGGCCTCGAGGTAGAGGAGGGCGATTTCCCCCCCGACGTGTTGAGCAAGAGTGACGAGATTTTTTTAACCAATGCGATCTTCGGAATCTGGCCTGTGCGGCAGCTGGATCAGCAGCGGTTCGCCCCCGGACCGGTCACGAAGAAGCTGATGCTTGCTCTGGAGGCCGACACCCGTGGCTAGCCGGAGCCTCGTCGTGGTGTTGGTTATCAGCCTTTGCGGCCTCAGCGTAGCAGGCACTTTGAGCTGGCGAACCTTGAATTCACCGATGGCGATACCCTCGACCGGTGTTCGACTGGATATACCGCTGGGAACGCCACTGACCGGTGTTACCAACGACCTCGCCCGCAGAGCGATACTGGACACGCCGCGGCTCCTGACGCTCTACGCGCGCCTACTCGGCGACGCAAGACGAATCCATGCAGGAGAATATCAGATCGCGCCCGAGACCAGCCCCCGGCAACTGCTGCGCCAGCTAGTCAACGGCGACGTCGTTCTTCACACGCTGACCGTCGTCGAGGGCCGGCGCTTCGATGAGTTCCTAACCGAACTGCGCGCACACCCTGCTATTCTCTCGAGCGATGACACTGCGGACGTCATCATGCGGAAACTCGGATCGGAGGGTGTCCACCCCGAAGGGCAGTTTTATCCGGACACCTACAGTTTCGCACGCGGCACAACCGATCTGGAAGTACTGCGGCAAGCACATCAAGCGTTAAACGACGTCCTCGCGACGGTCTGGGAGCAGCGGCAGACCGAGGTGCTGGAAAACTCCTATGAGGCGCTCGTACTCGCCTCGATCATCGAAAAGGAGACGGCGTTGGGCAGCGAACGACACCGCATAGCGGGTGTGTTCAGTCGTCGCTTGCGGCGCGGCATGCGCTTACAGACCGATCCCACGGTCATCTATGGCCTCGGAGATAGTTTTGACGGCAATCTGCGGCGTGTCGATCTCGAGACCGACACACCGTACAACACATACACGCGAGCGGGACTTCCACCGACACCGATCGCGCTCCCTGGCGGCGCGGCGCTTCGCGCCGCAGTTTCACCCGATATCGGGGATGCATTGTATTTCGTCGCGACCGGAGACCCGGATGGCAGCCATTACTTCTCCAGAAGTCTCGCAGAGCACAACCAGGCCGTGACTCGTTACCTGGAACGGCTGCGTAACCCGGAACCGCACTAGTCATAGTGAGTAGCGCATTCGTTACTCTCGAAGGACTGGAGGGAGTCGGTAAATCCACCAACCTCGCTTACCTGGAACAGCTGCTCGTGGCCGCCGGTGAGAAGGTTGTCGTCACCCGCGAGCCCGGCGGCACACCGCTCGGCGAACAGATCCGGCAATGGGTCCTGATGGGCGATCATGCCGGCCTGCCGGCAGAGGTCGAGACGCTACTGATGTTTGCTGCTCGCGCTCAGCACCTGAACGAGGTCATTCGGCCGGCACTTGCTGACGGCGCCTGGGTGTTATGCGACCGGTTCACCGACGCCACGTTCGCTTATCAAGGCGGCGGACGAGGTGCGACAATCGATCTACTGGAACAACTGAAGCGAGCCATACAACGCGACCTCGAGCCCGATTTGACACTACTGTTCGATGCGCCCGTCGAAGTTGGGTTCGAGCGAATTGCCAACCGGGCTCATGACCACTTCGAACGGGAAGACCATAGCTTCTTCGACAAAGTAAGAACTACCTACCTGGAGCTGGCCGAGCGCTATCCTGAACGCATCAAACGGATCGATGCCACGCAATCGCTAGAAACCGTTCAGCAGGAGTTAAGCGGCCACCTCAGCGAGTTGCTGCAGAGAACTACCACCGATGGATAGTGATTCGTCGCCAGCCGATGTGTTCAGTACGCAGCTCTGCCCGTGGCTGTTCGAACCCTATGCGCTGCTGGAGAACGCCCACCGGGAGGGGCAGCTCGGGCACGGCTGGTTGCTGACCGGACCTGCCGGGGTTGGCAAGCTCAACCTGGCTCTGGCGATGGCCAACCGGCTGCTGAACCCGGACGCGGCCGCTCCGGCGCGACTGCCCGCAGCTGACGCGAACACGGCAATGACCACGCGGCATGAACCCACAAACCACCATCCCGACTTGCATTGGGTTTTCCCCGAACCCAAGAAGCGGTCGATCAGCGTGGCTCAGATCCGTCAGACAGCTGATGCACTGATGCTCACGAGCCTATACGGACAGGCCAAGATCGTCATCGTCGAACCGGCGGACGCCCTGACGCTCGAAGCCGCCAATGCGCTCCTGAAGACGCTGGAGGAGCCAACGCGCGATACCTACCTGTTTCTTGTCAGCCATCAAGCCGGGCACCTACCGGCAACGATCAAAAGCCGCTGCCAGACCCTGAGTTTGCCGCAGCCACCGCTCGAGAGCTCGCTGAATTGGCTCAGTGCGCAGCCCGGGGGCGTATCGCGAGCCGATTGGGCACAACTATTGGTTCTGGCCGGCGGTTCGCCGTTTCGCGCCCTGACGCTCTATGAGAATGAATATCACAATAAAAACAGGTGTTTCGAGGAGAAATTTCAACTAATTTCTGAGCGTAAATTGGATCCACAAGAGGTCGCGGAAGAGTGGTTGAAACAGGACATCGAACTCCCTCTGACCTGGCTCTCGATCCGACTACAGCGAGTTATCCAGGCCCGGATGGCCCCGGACGTTTCGAACCCCGTCACAGATCTGGGCTCCGATCGCTTGCATAATACCTGGCGGGCACTAACACTGCGGGGCCTGTTCGGTAGGCTTGAAGCAACTGAAACGTTGCTCGGACAGTTAGGTAGAGGCACGAACGCAGATCTGGCACTACGAGTGCTGTTGTTGGACTTTCAGCCGCGACGAGGGCGAACATGAGCAAACCCGGACTTCTGACGCTCACCATCAAGGACAAAAGCGCCCTGTATCTCGCCTATATGCCGTTCGTAACGAACGGCGGTCTGTTCGTCCCGACCAATTCTAGCTACAAGCTGGGCGACGAGGTTTTCATGCTCCTTAGCATCATGGGGGAGAAGGAAAAAATTCCGGTCGCAGGCCAGGTAATCTGGATTACGCCAAAGGGTGCCCAAGGCAAGCGAACCGCCGGAGTAGGGGTGCAGTTTAGTGACCAGGACCAGGGCAATACCCAGAAACGGATCGAAAACTACCTGGCCGGCGCGCTGGGCGGCGACAAGCCCACTCACACGCTTTAGCCCGCGGTTCGCTAGCCAGCGGTCGCCGTACTCAAACAGATTGCGCGCAAGACCGCCTGGTGCAATTCGCCGGTTAGTCGGCTGCTTCGTCGAGCTCGCCCTGGTTAAGCCCGCCTTTTAACACGACGGCTTGAAAGTCGGCCTCATTCAGTATGAAAGCCGCCGCTGAACTGCGCCGGCCCGTGTCACAACAGACAACGTATTTTTTTTCGAGATCCAGCGTATCGAGCTTCAGACGAAGAAAGTACAACGGTATGTTCACGGCGCCAGTCTCGTGGAAGGCTGCGAATTCGGTCGGCAAACGGACATCGAGCCATTGACCGCCGGCGGCCACGACTCGCTCCGCTTCGTCATGATCCAGCCATTCGAGCATCGGCTCGTTGAGAAGAGTCTGAAAGTCCTCTTTCCCTAGACGCATCAAGGTGCCGTCCGTCTCCATCGTTATCGTCGCGTTGCGCTTCGCCTCGGAGATCAACGCTTCCTCGCCGAATGTGCTGCCGACGACCAGCGAAGCCAGCGGGATGCCTTCCTTGTGCAGAGGCGTCTCACGCGTAACCAGGCAGCGGCCACGAGTAATGATATAGAAATAATCACCTTCATCGCCCTGCTTGATGACGCCGTCTCCCGCTTTATAATTGACCTGCTTTAAACGCATGAAGATCGACTGAATATTGGCCGGCGGTATCTTGTGGAAAGCTTTGATCTGCAGGAGGATGGTCATCCAGTCGTCGCCCTTTTCGATTCCGGAACTTAGTTCATCGACTTCATACGAACCGGTCTGATCCCAGGTCAACATCACATCCAGGGTTTCGCTGTCTATACTGATGAATTCGACGACGCCCGTCGCGACTGCTGTCTGACGACGAGGCAATATGGGAGCGACTGGGTGACGTGCTGCCTCCGTCCCGCCCGTGATGGTCCGAACGACGTCGCCGTCTTCTTTCAGTTCTACCGTCCCGGACAGCACATAGACTGTAGACTTCTCGGTATCGCCCTCCTTGAACAGCTTTCCACCACGCGCCACTCGCTCTACTTTGATTTTCTTCAGCAGCGCGTGAAGGTTCTCCGTTTTCAGCCCGTTCAGTGGAGAGAACGTCTTGAGTTGTTTAATGTCGAATTCTTTGGCCATCGAGCGTGAGCTTGTCCTGTCCCGGATGAACTACAGCCCGGAAAGCGTCGAAGTCTAGCATAGGGCTCCACAGCCAAGGCGTGGATTGCGTCACTACCCCGCAGCCAACTTTCGCCAGCCTGGCCGGGGTTTGAACTGTGCTCCGAAACGCTCGGCTAAAGACTCGAGCCGTACGATGACGTCCTCGATTCCACGCTCGAGCACATAATGAATCGGTCCGCCGGTGAATGGCGCAAACCCCGTGCCGAAGATCACTCCCGCGTCCAGTAAATCGAGATCATCGACGACACCGTCCTCAAAACAAGCCATGGCTTCATTGACGAGGGCAAGAATCAGCCGGTCCTGTAGATCCTGGCTCGGTCGGTCGTAGCGCGATGCCTTTTGCGGCCGGTTGTTCTTGAACTTATAAAAACCTCTGCCCGTCTTCGCGCCGAGTTCACCAGCCTTTACCTTGGCGCGCAGTAACTCGGGCGCGGATGTACCCAAGATCTCGGTGACCTGTAGCGTGATATCCAGACCGACACGGTCAGCGAGTTCCACCGGCCCCGTTGGCATTCCGAAGTTTTGTGCCGCTTTATCGATCGTTTCGAGCGAAAAGCCTTCTTCGTGTGCACGCAGCGCCTCCAACATATAGGGCGCGAGAATTCGATTCACGACGAACCCGGGCTCACTACGGCAAGGCAAGGGTAACTTGCCAATCTGAGTCACGAACGACATCGCCCGGTGCAGAACCGCCTCGTTGGTTTCAGCGCCCCGGATGACCTCAACGAGCGGCAGATGGGACACTGGATTAAAGAAATGCAGACCGACAAGCCGCCCGGGGTCCACCATGGCCGCCGCGATCTCCTCGATTCTGATGCTCGAAGTGTTGGTCGCGAGGATCGCGTGCTCGGAAACCTCGGACTCCACTTTTCGAAACAAGGATTGCTTGGGCTCGAGCTGCTCGACGATCGCCTCGATGACAACATCGGTCTCACCGATTTGCGTGGCATCAAGATCAACTGTCAAACGTTCCTCGGCCGCGGCCGCATCGCCGGGTGCTCGTAAGCGACGCTTGAAGAATTTTTTCGCTCTTTCGATCGCGGGCTCAACATATTCCATTGCCCGATCCTGAAGCGTGACGGCCAGACCACGCACGACGCACCAGCTCGCAATATCGCCGCCCATCACACCGGCGCCGATCACATGCACGCGTTCTACGTCGTCCCGTTTCGGCGCTAGATTCCGCAAGCGCTCCCGGAGGAAGTAAACTCGAACGAGATTTTTTGCCGTGCTGCCGACGAGCAACTCACCGATTGAATTTGCCTCGGCCACATAGGCACCCGGACCTCGCGCACCGTAGCGCTGCCAAAGATCGATCATGGCGTATGGTGCCGGGTAGTGCTTCGGATCGGCGCGGCGTCGAACGCGTGAGCGAATGCTGCGTGCGACCCACGGTCTGACCAGCGCGAGGTTCAGAAGCCGCAGATACGATCGCGGCCGGTGCAACCGCGGCTGCTCCTTGAGAATCGCGGCGGCAGCCTCATACAGCGAATCAGCGTCGACGACGCGATCCACCAGACCCATTGTTTTAGCCTCAACAGGCGACACAGATCGGCCACTCAACATGAGATCCAGTGCCATCGGTGCGCCCAAGAGCCGTACGGCTCTGACCGTACCGCCGAATCCAGGGTGAATTCCCAGCTGCACCTCCGGTAGCCCCAGACAGCGCTCAAAGCTTTTGACAGCAACGCGATAATCGCATGCGAGAGCGAGTTCCAGGCCGCCCCCCAAGGCGAAACCATTGAGCGCCGCAACGGTAGGGCAGGGCAGATCCGCCACCTGTTGACACAGGTCTTGCCCTCGAGCCGACATTGCGGCTGCCTGCGCTGGGTTCTCCAGCTGCTGAAATTCGCTGATATCCGCACCGGCAATAAAGCCTGATGCTTTCGCTGAGCCGATGACCAAACCGGCAGGCGGGTCCGCAGAAAGAAAGCTCAGCTCCGATGCCAGTTCCCGGACGCTGTCCTGGGAGAGCGCGTTCACCGAGCTATCTTGCTTATCGAACGACAACCAGCACAGACCGTCGGCGTCCGTACGCCTGTGCCAGTGCCGGGAGGTCGGAGCCGATCTTGCCATGAGTTTCTCTATGCGGCTCTCTGTGACTGGTCGTCTATCTCAAAATCACATATCAGCGGTAGATGATCCGAGAAATTCACCTGGGGGATAAAGAAATTCGTTACCCTGACGCCGTCTCCGTACAAGACGAAATCCAACTCCTTGCGTGGAGCCCGACTGGGATAAGACGGCAGACCACTGACGTTAGCGCTTTGTAAACCCGCAGCTTTCATGAACAGATAAATCTCGTGCTCGCCCCAGAAGGTGTTGAAATCTCCGGCAACGATTACAGGCTTTTTCGACGCGACAACGAGATCGTGTAAATGGCGGAGCTGAGCCTGACGATGACGGTACTTAAGCGACAGGTGGACGAGAAAGACCGCGCAGTTCTCCAGCTCAAGCTCGATGATCAGCCGCTTGATGCCCGTATCAAAATAATGAAACCGTTCACCATGTACATGGGGAGCGGCTAAAAATGCGTTCCCCTGCTTGCGGATTATCGGCAATTTAGAGTTGAGCGACGTCTCGGCGTACTTACACTGGTACGCTGAGTAATGGCCTATCGCTTCGGCAATCGTTTCAGCCTGATTGACCCAACGGCTGCGTATCGAACCCGTATCGACCTCGACCAGCCCGACGATATCCGGGTCCTGAGCTTTGATGAATGCGGTGATACGTTCGAGATTACTGCGATTTCCCAATAGGTAGGCGGCTCCGGGTAAGGGCCAGTGCATAGCCGGCCCGCGGCCTAAGCCATACCGGATGTTGTATAGGAGCATTCTCATTTCGGTTAGTGTACCCAACTCGTTGCCAGACCGTTGCAAAAATCCGTGCCCCGCAGTAGGGTCATCTATTACGCTTTGGCGAGGCTGTAATCATGCCGGAAGACAACCCGATACGAATCTTTGTAACGCACACATTTTCGGATAACTCCGATTACATTCGGGTCTTCGAGTATCTCGAGAGCGTGTCTAACTTTTTCTATAAGAACTGCAGCGACCCGGACCAAAGGCCCGCATCGGGAAACAAGGAGGCCTTGAAAGAGGAATTACGCAGGCAGCTTACAGCTGCGGAGATCGTGCTTCTACCGGCCGGGATGTATCCTGAACAGAGGGATTGGCTTATGTATCAAATGGTTGCGGCCAAGGCGAACGGCATTCCCCTGGTGGCATTGGAACTGTTCGGGGGTGTCGGGAACGTTCATGCTGATATCACCGCGCGGGCAGTTGCCACGGTCGCCTGGAACGAACGCGAAATCGTCGACGCGGTGCGGCAGTACGCGCGTGGTGAGCAGACGACGCGATTTGAGACGATCGAGTTCGAGTTGCCCTAGCAGGCTAGCGAACGAAAATTCGTGCGCTCACTGCTAGTCTCTCTAGTGTTCCTTATCGCAGGCTGCGCGACATCCGCGACTGAGAGAGGTCAGGCTGTCATCAGGACCGCGTGTGACCAACGCTCGGACTGCTTCTATCAGAGAGCTGTGCGCGACTTCAAGGTCTTGGACAATACGACCTTGGTCGTCTTCGTCGGCTCTGAACGCTGCCCGTACCTGGTCACTGTCGACGGATTCTTCTGCAATCTACGAATGTCGGCCTTTATCAGTTTCCGAGACTTCGACGGCCGCATTTGCAATCTCGATCGCGCCTATATCGTGGGCGGACCGTTTGCCCGTGAAGACGAGACCTGTCAGATCCGCGCGGTTGAGTCGCTGAATGACGATGAGTTGTTGGAGACGTATGCTTCCTACGGGATCGTAGAACCACTACCGGCGATCGGATCGGGAGAGCTGGAAGTCGTCGAGACGCCTGGAGAACAGCACTCCGTCCCCGCGACTGAGGAGCTTCCAGCGACAGCCGAACCTGCGCCCGCCGGTACGGCTCTTGAGAACGGTTAGCCCGCAGCGCCAAGCGCTTCTACAAAGCGCGGCGGCCACCTGATGCAATAGGCGGTCTAGATGCAGCTGGGACGCCGACCGGCTTCCAGCGCCTCATTGTAGGCGATTAATGCCGGCGTCATCGAGCTGACGAGATCATGCATTCGCCTGTCGTCCGACGGATGCGTCGACATAAACTCTGCGGGCGCCCCTTGACTCATATCCGACATATTTCTCCACAGATAGAGACTCGAGCGCGGGTCGAAACCCGCCAGGGCCATGTACTCGAGACCCACGCGGTCAGCCTCGCTCTCTTGTTTACGGTCGTACGGAAGTCCCAGAGCGATGTCGGTAACGGTATCAGTGACGCTACCTAGACCCAAGCCTGCATTAGCGGCCATCTTTATCCAGTCGGTGAGAGCGCCCTTTTTGGCGCGATCCATGACGTGATCTTCGGTCAGATGCGCAATTTCATGGCCGATGACGGTGGCGAAAGCGTCGGGCGTATCTGCAACCTTGAAGATCCCGGTAAACACGCCAATCTTCCCGCCCGGCATGGCAAACGCATTGGTGGCTTCATCGTCAAAGACGATGATTTCCCAATCCATATCGGAATAGGGTTCATCGAGCACCGCAATGATGCTGTTGGAGATACATTCGACGAAGGCCTGCACACGCGGGTCTCCTGGCCTCGGCAGCGTCCGTTTCATATTCAACCATTGCACGCGTGATTCGCGTTCGACTTCCTTCTGCGAGGTAAACAGCGCATGGGCGCTGCCCATTGCCAGAAAGGTCAGACATGCCGTTGTCAGCGTGAGAATCGATCTAACTACCAACTGTTTCTGCCGCATCACCGTCACCGTAAGTTCGACTTTATCAAAGGCGTTAGATTGCTTGGAACCCGAGAGGTTCGCACGAGTTAGCTTGACGAGACCATAGCACACGGAACAACGGTACCGCCCGCACGCTCGCCATAAAATCGGCTAATCATGCCAGCGTGCGGCGATGCATTCGGTTGACAATCCCTCAGAACAGCCGAATCGACGTCAAAGGCCGTTAAACCAGTGACTTGTGGCGTTTTTCGAGAATCGATCTCACAATACGTTCCGAGATGCCGAGTCTCAT
>Ga0209980_10000094_pt1 | contig 42940 bp, 76 predicted proteins | sample CR02metaG_FD_183611 | JGI IMG/M metagenome (GOLD analysis project Ga0209980, IMG submission 183611) | Deep subsurface microbial communities from Mariana Trench to uncover new lineages of life (NeLLi) - CR02 metaG (SPAdes) (version 2) | ecosystem: Environmental > Aquatic > Marine > Ocean trench...
CGGCCTCAAACTCCTGAATCAGGCTGATGCCGGAGGCCTTGTCTTCGATCAGTGTGTGGTCCGGATCCCAGCCCTTCTCGTGCCGGATCGCTGCCTCGCGAAGCTCGCCGAACTCCATCCGCTCATTCATGCGCTCGAGCAGCATGGCATTGAGACAGTTGTCCTCCTTCCGGCCGCTCACAGAATGCCAGAACAGTCCCCAGCTGGTGCGCGCGGAGTAATCGTTCTCCTGGCCCTTCTTGAAGGCGGTGTCGTACACCGAGATGATCTGCTCCCAGTCCGGGTACGGCATCTGCTCGCCGGCCTTCGGATGGTTCGGCGGGTACGCCCAGTTCTGCCACCACTTGCGCTTCAGGATCAGACCGCCGCCGGCCTCCGGATCCTGGTTGTACTGGGCGTGATAGTCGACAGTGCCCATGGCCGACTTCTCGGTCTTGGTCTCCTCGTCACCGAAGCGCTGCGGGTTAAGCAATGTCTTCGGCTTGCTGCGCTGGTCCTCGTACAGCGGCTCGATATCTTTCTCGAGCATGTCCTTGTAGTCGAGATCGCGGCCCTTCGGATTGATGAACGTCCGGCAGTGGCGCTTCGGGTCATACTCGTTCGGCAGCATCAGCACCACCCAGCGGCCGGCTTCGCCGTCGAGGATGTGGCCAACCAGGTCCATGTCGTGCGACCGCTGGCAGATGATGACCTTCTGGCCTGTGGTTGGGTCATTGAGACGTGACCGCCAGCTGTTGTCGTACCAGGACAGGGTGGAGTGGCGCCTCGGGTCCGAGTGAATATCTGACATGTTGTGCGGGTCATCAATGACCAGGACATCGCCGCCCTCTCCGGTGGTCTTGCCGCCCACCGAGGTCGAGATGCGGTAGCCATGCTTGTCATTGACGTAGCGGTGCTTCTGGTTCTGCCCCGGATCGAGGTAAAACTTCCCGCCATAGCGTTCCTGGTACCAGCCTGACTGGATGATGTCGCGCGACTTCACCGCATCCCTGAGCGCCAAGTCATGCGAGTAGCTCGAGTACATGAACTGGATCTCGGGTTCCTCGGCCCACCACCAGGTAGGCCAGATGACCGAGACCGTCAGCGACTTGGTCTGCCGCGGCGGTACGTTGATGATCAGGTTACGGATGTCGCCCAGCGTGACGTACGCCAGGTGATCGCAGATGGCATCGATGTGCCAGTTATTCTTGAACTGCCTCGATTCGACCAGTGGCCAGACTGCCGGCACATAGCGCCTGAGATCCCGGCGCAACCATTCGGCCTCCATCTCGGTGAAGGTCGCCTGCTGATGCGCCAGGTTCATTGCCATCGTTAAATACGGTCAGGACTGCCCTCGACCCCGACCGATCTCCGTGCGCCCTCGCCCGAATATGGACACTCATTCTGGTTGTCGACCTTATCCTGCAACAGGTCTATGAACTTCAGCAGCCCAGCTTTGGCCTCGTCGAACGCCATGCTTCCTGGCGTGTGACACACGAAGTGTGCCTCGCCGCTGGCATCCAGGTAAAGCTCACCGCAAAGTGTCGTGCGCTTCACAGACTGAACACCCTGTTTAATACGTTGGCTGCCACCGCCTCCTTGGTCTGCATCATCGACCTGGCCAGTGCATCAGCATACCGACTGCTAATAGCATCAAAGACTGCTTGGCCATCGGCAGTCGCTGGAAATGACTCGCGACCAATCGTTCGCGCCACTCCATAGGTCGTGTACTCGTAGCCATCGGCCAGCACTTCCGGCATGCCTCGAGACACGCGCATGCCGATCGCAACGGATGCGATGCCGCCGACAAAGGCCTTGATTAAATCACGCCGGTTCATAAACACACTCCGGGCAGTAGTCTTCTTTCTTCGCACCGCGATTGCTGCTGACGTCTCGAGCAGCCCAATTGTGCAGCGACAGAATCTTCCGAGCATCGTGAGCCTGCCGAACAGCCAGCGTCACTGTGTAGCCACATCGATCACAGATAATCGTGATCTTGCTCACCAGCCGAACGCAATGTGCCCAGTGAACCAGGCAGCCAGTGCCCAGAAGGATCCGCGTCTCGCTCGCATGCCCCAGCCCTGCGCTGTCTGGCGCTTCGAGAAGCCGAACATAAACCGCACCACCTCGCTCCAGGTGTCGCCCTTCTCTTTGTTGAACAGCGCCTTGAACTCGACTGCAAAGAACTGAGCGATGATCAGCACCCAGCCAATCTCCTGAGTCCCCATCGCATTGAGTATCGCCTCCATCACGTCGTCCTCCCATCGTCCGGCCGGATGCCGAAATTCTCAGTCAGGTCCTTGCGCAGGAACGGCATCGCCTCGACCATCGCGTCCAGCTGGTGCAACCACGACCACTTGAATGCATTCCAGTTCAGCAGCGCCGCGGTGCGATCGGTGTTGTGATTCTTGGCGAAGCGGTACGCCATGATGAAATCCAGGACGCCATTCAGCCACGGGATGCCGATCACCAGGATGAACACCACTACGCCAATGGTCAGCCAGATCCAGTTCATGACTCAGTACTCGGACACGCTATGCCTTCGCGTGCGACCTGCTCCTCGAGGATCACCTGCTCTAGCTTTTTTAGCACGGCCAAGCGCGTACGAACCTTCACTCGGTCACGCAGTGGCTCCACCACGAATTTCTCTTCATTGCGCCAGTACAAGCGTGGCTCCTCGCCGGCTGCCTGCACCAACGGCTCGAAGACGTTCTCGAGCAGCCATACCTCGCAGTCCTGGTACGTCGGACCCTGAACTGCGTACACGTGATAGATCACGCGCACCGGATCTTTGCCTTCGCGTTGCGGAAGCTCGAAGAACGCCATCGGCGGTCCAAGCTCGCAATCGAAATGCTCTTCGCAGTAATCGATCAGCGGCTGCGCTAGTGGCTCTTTCTTGTCAGGCATCGGTGTGATCATGGGCCGATCTCTACCGTCGGATTGTCGACCACACCCAGCGGCGTCTCGTCTGCGATCTTGAACGGCACCGCGAACGCCTTGCCGCGGACATCGTCTATATCGATCGGCACGTATCGGCACAGGTAATCACCCGGCGTCAGGTCAGGCGGCATCACCCGCTCGAACGTGTCAGCCGGCACCAAGGCCGACAGTACAGTGAACGGGCCGCCGGCAACCGCCAGCGCAATCTCGCAGCCCTTGTAGTCTGCAGGATCCGCCGGCAAGCCACTCTGCCGCTTCGTTGGTATTCCCCACTTAGCTGTCGCTGTCGTCATCGCTCTCTCCAACCTCTACTCGCGCATTCTCAACTGGGCCGAGTCGATCCTTCTTGCAAAACCATCCGAACCTCCGACATAGCCAGCCACGGAATCGACGCCACCATCTCACGAACAATCAGCGACCACCACTGGCGGCTGCACGTTGCCGAACCATTCCACCAGATCGTTAGGCACCACGTACCTGCCGTTCACGGTCTGTGTTGGATCACACGCAGTGCCGCCTGGCACCGTGCCGACACCCAGGAACTTGAAGTGGTCATCCTCCTTGAGGATATCCCAGACCAATAGATTCTGCACTGTCAGCATGGTCGGCGGCGCCGGGACCAGCGGCGGGATGAGCTTGGTGACCTCGTTCGAGAAGTCGCTCTCCTGCACCGGACTGGCGCTGTTGTACGCCGTCGACACGAAGTAATACGTCAGGCCTTCAGTCAGCCCGGGCACCGTGAATGTCGTCGCTGTTGGATCCGCGATGTCGACACTCACCGGGTACGGGCCGCCCTGCACCTGGCCCAGGTAAATCTTGAAGCCGGCCAGGTCGGTCAGTGGACTGCCGTCAGTGTTCTGTGTCGGCGCCGTCCAGGTCAGCGTTGCCTCGCCGGCAAACAAGATACCTGGCAGCAGGTATAGCAACAGCAATAATCGTTTCATAGCACCCACCTTCCTTCCTTCAGCCATGGTCTAAAGCAGCATCCGCAATACGAGCTTGCGATCGAAGCCCCTCATGAAAACTTTCATCGCCTGACCCCGGTATGAATTTCTCGGCCTTATCCGAGATATCCGTCAGCGCAGTCCGTAGACGCTCGAAATCCTCAAACATCACGTACACGCCATCGGCGTCTGGTTCAATGCCGTTGTATCGGTCAACCATCGATCAGCGCTTTCTCAGCGTCGGTGATCTCGCGGTCTCCGTAGCTGATCACGGCGTCATCCTCCATAGTTTGGTTTATCCAAATCGATGCCAGCCAATGGCGTGTCTCCGCCCATCACGAGGTCTGCCTCAGCAGTCGTGATCTCTCGATAGCAGCGCTCGAACACATCCTTCGGCGACCAGGAGGTGTAGCCATCTTCGTACACGACCTTGTAGCCTTGCTCAACGACCGGACCACTGCCTGTCTGGGTACACTTCTCTTCACGATGTGCCTGCACGACCTTCGTGCCGATGTACGCTTTCATGATTTCTCCATAAGCGTGCTTGTGGGGAACTCCAGGCTGGCGCGATCAAGCATGGATCTCATCCACCAGCTTTTAAGCCGCTCGCGCTGCTCGACTGTTATTGGTTTATCGGTCAGGTCATCGAGGATGATGACCTCAGGCGCATTCCTCGAGGTAGACGACCTGCTTTTCTGGCACGCCTCCGTTGAGCTTTTGGATGACGTGGATCTCGTCGTCTGGAATCTCGTTGTCGATGACAATATCGTACCCTCCGAGCAGTCTGCTCAGTTCGCTTAGCACAGCCCTATGCTGATCGTTGCCTCGTACTTCCATCGTATTCCCGTGGTCCGTGTCACGCTTTTCGGCTCCTACCGCTGCCTACCTGTAACCCACCGCTGTCTATTTTACCCAAGTAATGGCCGATACAGCAACCTATGAACAACCCGATCATATTTCCCCAGGTGACCAGGTCGAAAAGGTCGACGGCGATACGGCCGATCAATAGGTAGACCAGGATGTAATAGACCACGACAACCTTGAGCCAGTTCACCGGACAATGTTGCCTCCCTCAACGAGGGGATTCTGATCAGCGCAGCCGGTGCTATGCAACTGTCCGTAGCTCGCACCGCAGCAGCTGCAGGTCTTCGGCAGGCCATCGCAGCCGATGTTGCTCAGGTGATTGCTGTCGCAGTCATGGCAATACGGCGCTTTCATCAGGTCTGGCCGGAAGAACTCGGTGATATTCTGCTTGGTTGCCTCTTCCTGTTCGTTCAATTCCTTGATTTCTTCGTCACTTAAGAGGCCTTCCTCGTCATGTTCTGGGGTCTTGGTACCCGCGAGTTGTGTTTCAGGGCACTGTAGTGCCCGCTTTTGAGGCAATTCTGCCCGATTTATGGTGATTGGCAGCGAATGGTGCTGCCGGCCGATTAGTCCGGTCCAGTCGTCAGGGACCTCTACGTCCTCCCCTTCAACGATCACAGCGACCTCGACGCCACGGGTATGCCTGATATCGATCGTGCCGTCATCCACGTATATCAGCACTTTTGGAGTCGTCACGGTACCAAGCAGCTTCGGATTCACCCAAGCACCAGGTAGCCCAGCGCTACCCAGGCCAGCCGTCAGGCTCGTACTCTGCGTACACGTCCTTGAATGCTTTATTCAGGCCATCGGCCATTTGCTCAGAGAACTCAGCCCTGGTCAGGATGCCACCGCGCTTCTTGATGTCGATGCACGCCTGCTCGAGCGATGCCTCGCTGAGATCAGGTGCAGCCAGTTCGTCGTAGAGCATGGTGCTGCCCTCGAGCTTTGCCGGCGCCAGGCCGAAGCCTTCGGACAGGTCATGGTGCGCGGCATCGTGCAGTAGGGCCGGATGTTTCATGCTGCCCAGCGCCACGCCGTCATCAGGGATGATCTTCTCGCTAATTACAACTGCAGTGGCTACGCCGGCTAGGCGCTTCAGGAATCCTCGTCTTTGCATGTCGTGACCTCGTCTGGACTTGAACGACCGTTCGTTTCTCGTTCGCGTTTCGTTCGCGCTTCGTTCGATTAGGTGCCTTCCTCAGCCTGCCGTATCGCCTCGTCAATCCTGCGCCTGCGCCTTTCCCCTATCGTCAGATCCTCGGCCGGTGGAGGTGGTGGAGGTGGAGGTGGCGGTGACGGTGCGGTGCCTTCCGCTTCTTTGCGGCGCCTCCGCCGTGCTTCACGGCTCTTGGCTACCTTGCAGGCGATGTCCTTGTTACCGAATTCCCTGCAGATCTCTTTGGCAGACCGCGAAGAGGGCATTACTGCTCCCTCTCCACGGCTTCATCCGTGTCCTTGCCTCGGTCTCGTAGTACATCGTACGTGGACCGACCAGGCTTGCCGATAGTCTTCGGCGGTGGCTTCGGTGACTCTGCTTTCGTGACCGGTTTATCGCGTGCGTTTTCGCTGGCGTCTTTGCCTTCCTGGACGCGACGTTCAATCTCGCGGCGTCTGGTTGCAGCATCGGCCGGACCCACTTTGGGGCGCGGTCGTGTGCTTGGCTTCGGTCGGTCTATCGGAGCACCGTGAGCAACAACTGGTTTCTCCGGAGGCTTGTCAGGCCTACCTGCATTCGCTCTACGATCTGCCCTACGATCGGCCACTACTTCTGCGATGGTAACGTCCGAACCTTGCCGTAGCGAGGATCGTCGTAGCCGCCGCTCTCCGCATCGCCCGTGCGTTCGCGACGTAGTTCAGCAGAGGAGCCTTCATCGGCCGCTCGTGTCGCTTTCGGCGGATTGTACGGTGGGAAGTGTGGATAGTCCTCCATCTTCCGCATCCCGAACTCGAGGTCGCCCTCTTCGGGATAGGTGTCAGCAGGATTGTCCTCTGTGGGCGTCTCGTGTAGCTGCCCTGGTTTCAATCGCTCGTCCATTGTAGCCCTCCAACAATGGTGATCTGCGGTTTTTGCTGCTCGCGGAGTCTATCACCCTCGAGCGGTGTGTGTCTTGGCTGCCGGGTTACCGCTGGGCGTTATGCAGACCTCGCCAGGTTGCGCGCCACATCGCGGACATTCATTCTCTGTCGCTGGATCCACGGCCGCAGCGCCACCGCCGGACCCTCCACTCGCTGCTAATGCTTCGCGCTGTCTATTGCGCGCCATGCCAGCAGCATTCGAACGCCTGGCTTTGTAGTCTCTATTGCGGCCCATAGGTGTCTCCTAGTCGTCTGGTCCCGAAGTAATCTTTAGGTTTTTGGAGAACATCCCGACCGTCATCACGGCCATGGCCCATGCAACCTGGGCGCCAGCCTTGACACTTTTCTGGCGAATGCCGATGGCGACACCGACCACAATGTACGGCAGCAACGCGCCAATCAGTATCGATTTCCACTCAAACATTGCTCTACCCTCGTCTCCGTAAATCAGGGAGCGCGTCCGACGTATGAGAGCCATGTGTTCCAGGTGGGCAGATGGCCAGGTACTCTACGGCCTCGCTTCCCCAGCGGCCTCTCGCAGGTGTCAAGCTAGATCACCCGAGCCGTTTTTTACCAGGAACTACTCGTTCCCTTCATCGCCCGTTGCAGTTGTTTGCCTCTCGCCGAACGCGCTCACGCAGTACCGAGCACTGCGTCAACGCGCTAGACTCTGGCTCGTGCTCGTCGCTCTTTGTATTCTTTCCTGCCCTTGGTATCTGCATCGAGCAGCGCCTGGCGTTCTTCCGCAGCTGCAAGCGCTGCTTCCGCGGCTGCCTCCGTGTCCCAGCCGATCTCCTTGCCCCATTCCTCCATGATTTTCGCTTCGTATTTCTCGCGCAGTTTCGCGAGCGCCTTGTGGGCGCGCTTTACGAGTTTGGGGTCTGGGTGCAGGTCCTTGCGACTGGCCCTGTGGATGCCGGCAGAGATGGCCAGGCTCAGCCTGAACTTGCCGCAGTCGCGCTTAACGCCCACGGCTCTGGCCTTTCATTGCTTTGGATAGTCGGCCGGATCGCTGGTCGGCTTTATTGAATTCTTTCGCGACCTTCTGGGTGACGCCGGCCTTCCGAGCTTTCTCCGGATTGTGCGCCATCATCGCCATGTATCTGGCTTGCTTGTTCGACCTGCTCGGCATCACGGTACCCTCCGTGCGTTTGCCGGAGTTTAGCGATGGCTACAGCCTGTGTCCAGCAAGAATCCGGACCTCGCATTCTCGACGGCGCAGCCGGCTGCGATCATGCGTCGACACGACAGGCAAATAGACCGGGTATCCAATCGGCACGCGAGCCTGGCGATCGCCATAATGCGCGCTCCACAATGCGTACCGCACTGGATCCCGGACGTAGAGGTAGGCCTGCGGCATCGGGTAGGCGTACCAGAATAGATCGTCATCGGCCTGCGCTGGCTTGTGCCAGAACGCCATAAGCGCCCACGTGAATAGAATCACTGCCCAAAAAAGATTCCGATCAATACCAGTTCTGTCGTGATTACTCATGTCACTGCTCCTGTTTCGTTCTCAATCGTTGCTGGCTTACCCTGATCGGGCAGCTGCGCTGCATGCGTTTTCAGTTCGCCCATCCACTTCTCGAGGATATCGTCCGGCACCTGGGACAGATCCACGCGATAGGTCTTGGTGATGCGCTGCTCGAGGATCAGTTTCTCGTTGAACATGCCGAGGTGCTGACCCATGTCGCGGAGCGACTGGCGCTTGTCATGAAACGAGTATTGGTAATCGAAATCGTAGCCACCATCGACGATGACTTTGACGCGGTCCCAGCTGGCGACTGCTTTCGCCTGGTCGTCGGTTAGATCCAGCGGTGACTTGCCGATCACCATATCGACTTCGCGGTACCGGACCACCCGTATGTAATCCTTCGGATTGACAAAGCCCATCGCGGCAAGCTCGTCGACGACGCGATCAACGGTCACATCGAAATTGCGCTGGATGACGTCAGCCTTCTCCACTCGGAGATGCGCAATGTAGGGCGCCAGCTGTTTAGCCAGCGTCGGTATTTTCTTCCTGACGGTGGTCTCGGAGTAGCCCGCCTTGCGGCCGGCATCGACAAGACTCAATCCATCGATGACGATCGCCAGGCACAGCGCATCCTGTTGCCTGGTCTTCGGCCAGCCACGACCATTGTGTCGATCGATCTCAGTCATCGAGGCCGAACCCAAATACCTTGGAAGCACGATTGTCTTCGCCTGGGAATTGATGCCAGATCATCAGGCTATTCCCATTGCTGCGTGGCTTAATCTCGATTCTGTTAGCACCCTCAACCTCCAGGCCGATCTCTTCGAGCACTTTGCCGGCGGCCTCCATCCTGGTCCATCCCGGCTGCCGCGCCTTGTGGTTGGGCACCAGGATCTCAACAGTAGCGTTTACGCTAGTCACGATCATGCCACGAATCACGTCCAAATTTCACCCCCCAGTCCCTTGACTGATGTACTAAGCTGTAGTAATGTCCTTTATAGGGTAGCAAATCAGATTATACAGGAGACCCACCATGGCAAAACGGATCACACCGAAGCTAATCCAAGCTTCCGATGACCTCGGCCTCGTCCTGGCTCGGATCGCTGAGCTTCAGGAGGAGAAAGACACTCTTCAGGCAGTCCTGATCGATTCAGGTTTCGACGAGATCGATGGCGAATTATTCCGCTCTACCGTCAGCCACAGCATCCGCAAGCAGGTTGCATGGAAGGCCATCGCCACAAAGCTCGGCGTCTCGAATCAGCAGATCGCTGCCAACACCACCAAGATTAAGATCGACACCGTCCGCGTCGTAGCGAGGAAAGCGTCATGAGAGATTACATCGCACAGTTCAACGGCCAGATCCTGGTCACCTTCACCGCGTTCAGCAAGCAACTGGCGCAAGCAGCAGCCCAACGGTACGCACGGGACAACGTGCTCCACCTGGACACTGTCGAGGTGGCTGCCTGATGCATACCAAAATCACAGACGCAATCGAAGAATGTGGGCCGGGTCATCCGGCTCACGTCACCAACCCGCGCAACGAACGCATCGTTGCAATCCGCACCGGCTACGATACTGGCACCTTCAACCTGGACTTTTCAGATCCGAAGGTAGATCTGCGCTACGAGAAAAACGGCAGCGAGATCTGCAACGTGCCGGCCGACCGGGTTCAGCGCGTGATCGCTGTTTTCCTCACCGGTCACCGCACCGATGAAGGCGACAACACATTCGAGCAGTTCATCAACCAGGCCACCCGCGAGTGCTGGGTGATCAAGGTCACGCCAACCAGGTGCCGCATCGAGTACGAATTACCGAACTCTGGCTTCGCGAATTCCTGGCGCTATCAGACCACCATCGGCAGCTACACCTACGTGGGCAGCTATTGATGAATGCCGAGACCACAAAGAACCTCGACGCCGAGATCCAGGAGGCCGCCGACAAGGCGATCGATTCTCTGGCCCGCTACAAGTTCATGATGTTCGGCTACTGGGCCGGCATCTGGGTACACCTCAACCACATCGATGGCGGCAAACGTCCGAGTCCGTTTCGTGACCTGGTCAAAGCCGCTCGAACCATAAGGGAAGAAGCCATGACACCGACACAAAAACGTCAGTCGTTCCTGACCACGAGCATCATCAAGCAGCAGAAGTGGATCGAGGGCTGCGAGGCGAGCGGCAAATCGTACACCGGCTCAAACGGTCCTGCGATTCGCGCCGCTGACAATGCTCAACTCGTTAAGTGGGAAAAGGAACTCCGAGATCTGAAGGAAGCAGCATGATCGAGAAAGCCGTCTCGTGCGCTCTCTGCCAGGAAACAATCCAGGCCGGCACGCCGGCCGCGGACCTGGCGGAGTACACAAATTACACCCACGATCTGCTCGTCGATTACATCGACCTGGCACATCGCAATTGCGCCATCGATTCTGGTGATCGGCGCTGGAGCTACGACAAATGAAGACCATGCCTGACATCGGAACACGTGTTCGCTTCACTCGTGAAGACAAGCCAGAGAACACCACCACCGGGACAGTGGTCACCCACTACCCGAGCGAATCATTCCACGTCGACGGCAAGAAAGTGACGACTGAAGACGCCGCGGAGATCAAGGTCGACTCGATCCCCAGCTGGTGGCCGTACGAGAAGTACGACACCTTCTGCCCACCCATCCACCAGCTTGAGGAGATCTGAGATGGCCTACATGAGCCAGGACCGCAAGAGAGAATTATCGACCGGCATCAAGGCCGCGCTGAAAAAGTACGGCGTCAAGGCCTCGATCGCTGTTCACCATTACTCCACCCTGGTCGTGAACATTCGATCCGGCGCGATCGACTTCGCGGCGAGTCGCGTCGTCAAACCTTCTCAAATAGGCCGCTCCGAGTGGCGTGGCCACGAGTATGTCAATCCGTACTGGTTCAAGGATCATTGGAACGGCAAGGCGCTCGAGTTCCTCACCGAACTCCAGGCCGCGATGAGCGTCGGCAATCACAACAACAGCGACCTGATGACCGACTACCACGACGTCGGCTGGTACGTGAATATCAACATCGGCCGGTGGAATAAACCCTACCAGCTGGAGGTGGAGTGATGGCCGGCTCACCAAATTGGAAAATCTTCGACGACAAGGGCAAGTACCAGGCTGCCTGCAAAGAGCCGGAAGCTGCCGCTTGCTTGATGAACTTTTACGGCGACGGGTCCACGATCCGCTACGGTCACCAGAAACGTGACATCGCCTGGACCGAGGGCGTCGATGGCCACGCCTTCGAAAGCTATGACGAGGTCGCCGAGCGCTGCCGTGCCCTGATCGAACGGATCCACGAGGCCTACAGGAATTACCAGCGATGATAGTCAATCCGTATCGAGTGACCTGGCTCGCGAGGAATGGCACCCGAGTCTTCGCCATTAGCGCGAGTTTCGCGACATGTCACGAAGCCGGTAAGTACGCCGCCGGCATCGACTTAAGCCGCGATCCTCTGGTCGCATTCACAGGATCCCTGGTCACCGAGAAGAATTCCGGCGGCTGGTCCTGCTGGGATGACAACACATACGACGGCGCTCCGGACGGCGACAACGAAATCATAAACTCAGCGAAGACTGAGATCGTATCGCTCTTCGAGTTTTGCCGAGAATTCAACCGCTGCACTGTTCCTTGGAACGGCGTCCCGTGCGGCGGAAACCCTGCTTCTGTTCCCGACGAGGCCGGCTCTGGATGGAAGCGCTGCGACAGGTGTTCAATGCTATGAGTACTTACAAAATCGTTCGATTCTTTCACGGTAAACCTGGCCCCGGTGGGCACCTTGACGGCAAAAAACGCACCATCGAAACAGGCCTCACCCTCGAGCAGGTTCAGGATCATTGCGAAGATCCCGAGACCTCAAGCCGCACATGCACCAACACCGCCGGCCTCGCCAGGACCAGGAAGCATGGCGCCTGGTTCGACGGCTGGTACGAGGAATGATCATGGGTAAGAAAAACGAAAGCTTCACGACCGAAGAGGTGGCCGATGTTTTTTGGTACTACCTCAAACGAGATCCTGATCACAAAGACAGGCGCTTAACTTCCTGGGGATCGAAAACGAAGCTCGGACTCGCCGAAACAATTAAGCGGCTTGGCAAGGGACTTGGAGATTAGATATGTACGAGAGTGAAATCCTACACCGCTGGTCACACCCGAGCGACTACGGCGGGCACAGTCCGGACGGCGACTACATGATGTGCGGCCAGTCGCGTGACTCAGGCGCGCTTGAGCGCTCCAATTACAAACGCATCTTCGAAGACCTGGTGAAGAAAGCGATCGAGCTTGGCCAGCCTGAAGGCGACCAGACCGACCATGATGAGGATCCAAAGCAGTACGTCTACGATTTCCGCGCCAACCACTGGGCCGTCGGCTGGGTAGACCAGGTCATCGTCAAGGCCTCGGCGCCGGAGGATCTGATCCACTACTGCGAAGAGATCTACCAGGCAATCGAAAGCTACCCAGTGTACGACGAGGATGACTTCAGCAGCCTGGAGCACGAGGAATCCAACAACTACTGGGCCGGCATGTCGGTGCGCGAGCGTTGCGACATAATCAAAAAGCATGCTCCAGAGGTCTCTATCTTCGCCGGCAGGCTGGACTACATCCCGGACAACAATGGCGGCCTGGATGAGTACTGCCGCGATTGAGACCGCTGCCATTGACTTGTTGTAGTAATGCTGTAATGTTCACTCAAGGGTAGCAAATAGGCAGGGCAAGCATGGCACGAACAGACATCCATCGACCGAGCGCAATCACTCCAGAAGAGTACTACCTGGTAGCTTGCCTCTACACTCCCAAAGCCGGCGACGGCATCATCGACTTCGCGGCCCTCGGCTACGAGCGCGAGCGCCTCCGCCTTCACATGAAAGATACCGGCGGCTTCTACGCCCAGCATGAGCACGGTGGCAATTGCCATGTCTGCGGCGCCTGGTTCATCGATCACGCCGTCTACTACCACCACCTCACCAACAGCTATCTCAACATCGGCTTCGACTGCGCCACCAAAATGGACATCGGGGACGCGCGCGCATTCCGCGACTGGCGCACCGCTCGTAAGAGCGCCTACGAATTGAAAGCCGGCAAGGCAAAAGCCCAGACCATCCTGGAGGATGCCGAGCTTGTCCGCGCATGGGAATTGTTCAGCACCCTGTCCAACGACTTCGACGACAACAACGAAAACTGGACAGCGCTGTTCGACGGCCTCAGCGGCAGCCTGCTCTCGCGGACTCAGGAAAATGTCCACACGCTCTTCGACATCGTTCGCCGGCTAATCAAGTACGGCAACATCAGCGAGAAGCAGACCGAGTTTGTATGGACGCTGATCCAACGAATCGACAACGCCAAAGAAACCCAGGCCAAGTGGGACGCTGAGAAGCTCACCGCTAAGCCAGCGCCTACCGGCCGAGTCGATTTCGAGGGCGTCCTGATTTCCAAGAAGTATGTCGAGGGCTACTACGGCGACCAGCTGAAAGGCCTCGTCAAAACCGACCAGGGTTGGAAGGTCTGGCTGACGATCCCCGCTTCAATCAGCGAGACCGAGGTCGGCCAACGTGTCGCACTACGCGCCACGCTGGAAGTCAGCGACGACGACAAAACATTCGCGTTCGGCAAACGTCCGCACGCACGGGAACTTTAGGAGACACCATGGCCACAGATTTCACAGTACTGAACGCCGGCAGCCTCTTCATTCTGAACCCCATCACCGAGAAGGCTGATGCCTGGGTGGAAGAGAAAGTCGGGATCAACGACGAGACCCAGTTCTGGGGTCAGAAAGGCATCGTGATCGAGCACCGCTACATCCAGCCGATCATCGAAGGGATCCTGGAAGACGGTCTCGGCCTGGAGATCGCATCGTGATGACCGCCCAAGAGAAAATCGACCAGGCCAAAATCTGTGACAAGACTCTGGGCTTCCCCTCCGCCAGCAAATTCAGCGACCTGTTCTCGGTACTCGAAGGCGAGACCGAGAGCCAGGAAGTCAACTACCAGGACCGCGAAGGCAAAACCAGCAGCAACGGCACGCGCACCTGGATCTGGGGCAACATCGATGGCAAGCACCGGAGCTTCTACGTGCAGCCGACCGATGGCGTCATGCGCTACATCACGGACACCGACGTCGTCGGTGGCTCCAAGTATTTCCAGATCACCGACCGCGGCGACAACGTGTCGCTCGTGACCGTTGTCTGGGACCAGATCATCGCCAGCCGCTGGCTCGCGTTCATCGATACCGATTCAATCCCGGAGGCAAAGGAATGACTTACCAATTACAGTTACGGATAGACGACCAATGGACAACCGCCTGCTTCGGCGAGAAGCCGCTCGCGCTTGCCGAATACGCGAAGGTCGCAAAGCGCCACAGCAGGGCCATCGGCCATCGAGTTTTCAAAGCCGACCGCAAGCGCCTGAAGAGCGGCGAGCTTGCCGGCGGCCCGCGGCCTGCGAATGGTCGGCGCGCGCCTGGTGTCAGACCCCCTCGAGATCTAGCGAAGGATGTCTCCGAGCACATCATCAAGACCAAGCAGAAAACCATCCACGTGTACCCGCTTGGCAATACCGGCAGCAGCATATCGAATCAGTTCCGCAATCATCTGTTCAACTATCTCACCGACCACTGCGGGGGAGCCGCCGCCGCAAAGGAATTCGGCTACATCACCATCGAGGTGGACCCCGCAGAGTGGGTATTCACCCCTGACCTGGAGGAAGCAGCATGATCAGCGTACATACAGTCAAACGTCGCGACGATGCAATCGCCGCCGTCAAAAAATTGAAGACCGACACGCCCGTGTACTCGTGCGTCACGATCTTCGCCGACGTGCTCTTGAATAACGAAAAGATCGGTCACCTTGCTTCCGATGGCTACACGCACGAGACCTGGTCTTTCTATCCTGTCGATAAAAATCGGATGTCCCGCCGCGACAAAGCATTCGAAGACGTGTTACCCAAATGGGTTGGCGATGCCTACCTCGGCACCTTCAGAAACACTGTCGAGATGCACGAGACCATGAGAGACGAGGCGACAACTAACCGCCGCGACAAACTTCTCAAGGATCGCGTCTACACAGCGTTCTCTGGCGGGAGCTTCCCATGCAATCCGATCCCGTTTGCCAACGCCCTGGCTGAACACGTCCGAGAATTCGGCACCGACTCCATCAAGTCAGATGACGCCAAGAAAATCCTCTGGATCCTGATGACCCAGGCCTACGGCCAGCTGGCCACAATCGACCTGAGCGACGAGTGGGACCGGCTCGAGAAAACAACGAGAGCGGCAGCATGAAATATCGCGTACAGGTAAACACGTATGGAGATCCGAAGGATTCGTGGGCCGGCAATGCCATCACCCACGCATCACAGGCCCAGGCGAAGATCGCTGCAGAGAATCTGTTCGATCGTTGGACGGCGGTCAAATTCTGGCGCGTCATCGATCAGAACGACAAGGTCGTTGCCTCAAATATGGATTCCTGAAATGCAAACGATTCCACACGACGATCGCTTCTACGTCTACCTCCAGGGCTTCGATCAGATGGTCGAGGCTCTGCTCCACGCGGCCTTCTTGCAGCGCAACGGCGAGACTAGGTCGATCCCCATCTACCAGCACGGCAAGCTCGTGCGAGTGAAGAGGTTCTGACCATGGCCAATCTTGTAGACAAAACAATCGCCAACATGGAAGAGCTACGCAAAGCCAACGAGAAATTACAGCAGACCGAAGGCGCCGACTGGGACAACAGAGCACTCGAAAAGCAGCGATTACATGTCGAAGCTTCAATGGCCAGATGCCGGCGATGCGGTGACTTCGCACCGGCATTCCCAACAGCTGGGATCCTAATCAGGCTCTGCGATGACTGCGAGGCACATCTCAAAATGCGGGACGGCTGCATGTGGTTCGCTGAAATGGTGACCGCAGTCTCCCAGAAGAGAATGAAATTATGAACAGAAAACCGCTCATTCATCCGATGTCAGTCACCCAGGCGTTTACCGACGTCAAGGTTCGAAAAGATAGCGAGAAGCTTCGCCAAAACAGCGCCGACGATCACGGCCTGAAGGCTCAAGGCTACCGCTATCTCGTTGCCGACAATGACGTCATGCACCCGGCGGATGGTTGGATATCTCCGCCTGATCAACGACGCCTCGGCGACTGGCACTGCAGGTACGCGAAGCCGTGCAAAGAGATCGTCGAGGCCTGCTTGCCGCTCTGCCTCGAGGGTGCAATCGGTTCCTTCGAGATTCAACGCTGGAGAGATCCGGAGCGCACCGTGCTGCTCTTCACTGACTCAACGATGATCGCGACCTACTTTGTCTGCGAGCTTATCGCCTCGACGCTGTTCCAGAAAATCGTGGCAGCTGGCATCGACTTCGACCATCACGAGAGTGATCTGTACATCGAGAACACGTCCACCGCTATGGATATTCTCAAGGGATTCCCGCTGAACAAAAAAAATGCGCGTGACTTTATCAGCCAGACCGATGGCGAGGCATGGATCGATGTGCCGTTCGCCTACGAGCCATGGTGGATCAAGAGGAAGGCGTCATGATTGATTACTTCGACACCTACGTCCGCACCGAGAAAGGATTCGTTGCCGTTAAAGACGACCTGGTCGCGATCTGCGACATGCGCGGCATCATGAAGAATACCTTCCAGGTCTGCATCTATCGCAACCGGCAAACAAACACCAGGCCGATCTACTACATCGGAAGTGGTACGCGCCGCTGGGTTCGCGAGGCCACCATTGACGCAATGAAGGGACTCCATGGCAAACGCATTCGAGTGCCGCTTCCGCCGCCGCAATGAGGAAGCTTCATGACAAACGCATTCGTAAATGACTGTCGCAACATGTTCGGCTCGCTCGATGCCGAGTGCCGCGGCCGGCTGGAAGCTGTGCTCGACAACCCGACTGAGGAAACCTGGGACGAGGCCTACTCGCTGATCGTCGGCAAGGATGGCTTCACGACTTTATGGCAGGCCTGGGTGAAAGTGGACCCGGCCGCGCCACGATCCGGACCAGCAGAAGACATGGCCGGCAAGCGCATCCGCGGATGGCCGAGTATCCCAGATCAGCTGACGCTGTACCGAGCACTTCGAGAGGTAACGCAATGACGACGTCTGACAAACGCGCCACGATGCGCCGAGCGGTTCGCTATAGAAGCGGACCTGGATTGATGAATGAAGTCTACCTCGGCGGGCTGGCGACTGCCCACATCATGCACATCCTGGGAACGTCGGCCACGCAAGCAGCACGCGACAACAAGTCGCTGGTCGACCTGATCGATGAAGCGACAGATCTCCAAATCGAGGAAGCAAACGACTACCAGGGCTATCAATGGATCCTTGGCCACTACCGAAAAGCCGGATCAAGGCTGTACCGCTACGACGTAATACCAGTAGAAATCGAATGAGCAAAGTGGATGACATGACCGACGAGGAAGTGGTAAAGGCTGCCCTGCGTTTCCACGCCGAGCCGGCCACGCATCCCTGCGAGCACGGCCATCCGGAACACTCGTACCTTCCGGATGGTCCGTGCATTTTGGAGCACGTCGAACGCTACGTCGCCATCCAATGCGCTGGCGTAGGTCCGTTGCGCGAATCAATCAAGAATTACTTGGGAGCAGATGATGGATCTGAGTGAATGCAAATGCCAGGAAGCTAACCTGATGGGCATCGTGATCAACGGCGAGCCGGTACCGTGCGGCAAGCCTGGCGCCAAGGTCGTATTCCACCAGCGCGATGGCCGGCACGTGTACGTGATGTGCCTACCATGCGCGGACCACAACATCAAAAACCGTCGCGGCATCGAGCTTGTCGAGAAGCAGTAAAAACGGCGGCCCTTTCAGGTAAATTTGAGGGTAACAAATCGGCCAGGAGCGAACGATGTGGAGTCAGGAACCCGACAAGGATTCTGGCTACCGACGCTTACTCGGGCCGCCTAAATTCAATATACCAATTCTTCCAGGCGAACGACAACCTTTCCACCCTTAATTATTTCCTGCATGTACAGCGTGTCGTGGCCTTTGATCTGGCTATCATTGAGATATACGCACGCATGCTCGAGCGAATCGAGCAGCGGCTTGTAGTGATTGTCGAGATCCCGTTCGCGCCGATCCGGCGCATAGAATCGCATGGTCATCAGCAGCGGCTCACGAAATCCTTTGTTCAGTCGATTGCGCAGCACGTATTCCTGCACGTTCGCACGATACTCGTGGCCCTTCTCACCCACGCGCTTCATCACCCTGGTGTTCTTGCGCAGCCAAACATGAAACCCCTCCCAGCCGTGCTCATTGATGCGCGCCTGGATCAATCCGGTAGCCGGCGGCATCGCGTACTCCATGAAGTAGTTATTGATCGACGGTGGCCAGGGTAGGTCCAGCGTCACTGGTTCAAACGTCGTCCCAAGATCAAGCGACGATTGTTCTGCTCTATCCATAACTTCGCACTCCGGATGACGTCGTAGCCAAGCAGCCCACTTACCTCTGTCAGATGGTCTAGCTGTGACCCGAACGTACGCTCCCATTCAGCTACCCAACCAGTTGTACCCATGCCGGTATCGATGCCAAACTCTCCGATGTGATAGTTCGCATGCAGCGGGATCTGCAGGTAGGGGCATGCCCTTTGCCCCATCCCGGGATTGATGAATACTTCTTTCATAGACCCGCCGTGGCAGTGATGTAGGGTGACTGGTGTTCGATGACTGACGACGCATCGCAGCTGCCTCAGGTTCTTCTCGTGTCGAGTGATGGGTACGAGTTTGGTTTCATTCATGCACGCTCCGCCAGTCAGCGTACGGCTCCCGAATCTGCTCGTGGAAAATCCTCGCCGCTTCCTTGTTGGTATCTAGTTCTGCTCGCGACTCGATGTTACACCGCCAGCGCACCCACCTGGCGACTCGGTTCTCTTTTGCCCACCACTTGATCGTTTGTGCTTCCTCATTCACCGGCTCACGCTCCTCCAGGTACAAGATAAACATCTCGTTGTTGCACAACATGTAGCAGTACTGGCTGAGCTTCTGGCTGGCGCGCGCGTGCGCGTCCTCGACCAAAGCGCGCTTGTCCTGGTCGATCACTGAGTCATCGTCATCAAGCTCGACAAACGCGGCCGAGTACATGTCGCCAGGTGTGTCGCCTTTCCGGCCGCGGTAGCCGGCGAACGGATGATGGTCGGCCTCGTCATCGATCCAAAACGACACCCAGAATCCCTGGCCCAGCGGCTGGCCGCCAGACATCAACATCAACTCACCGTTGAACATCGGCTCATCCTTTCCGATCACCGTCATGACCATTTGAAACCTGGTACCCACCCGGCCACCGCGGCGCCGAATAAAGGTCGCGAACGGATGCATCAGGATCGGCTTGTCTGGCTCTTCCATCAGCCGGAATTTGACGGTGCGGCCGTTGTTGAGATCCCATTTTGCATCCAGCAATTCGAACCCGCCCTGGTAGGCGATGATCGGGAGGTGCTTCTCACGCTCAGCCCTCGTCGAGACCGCAACCTGCTGCTGTGTTTCCTCAGAATCCATTCTGTCGTTTCCATTCGGCGTATGGCATCGTGCCGCTTGGTCTGTTGTCCTCGATCTGCTTCGCCGGGTTCAGCCACGGACGCCCTTCAGCAATGTGCACGCAGGCCTCGACAAACTGGCCGAGATTGGCCGGGAACGGCATCGCATCTTCCGCCAGGTTCTTCAGACCGTTCTCAATCTGCACGTCAGTGAGTCGCTCAATAGCCCGCTTCCAGAGCATCGGTGGCTCTGAGCCATACTCGCGGTACACCGCCTTACCGTAGATCTCGGCCAGCTGGACCCACACCAGCATCGCCCTAGTCGAGTCCGGCTTTCTCGCGGTTTCTCGCGTGGATGTCGTCAAAGCTTTCTGTGTGATCTCGCTGAGCTTTTTCACCAGCGGTTTCCTTTTGGATTGGATCGTCCCACCGATCCTGGTTGATGAACGTCAGCGGGTTTGGCACGAACCCCTTCAGCCACTGGCTGTCGCCTTCGATGCGATCTCTGACGTTCTGGATTATCTGGTCAGCCAGGCGGTCTAACCGTCTCGCTTTCCATTTTGCCGAACAGGGTTTTTTGCCGGTCTTCTTCGGGTAGACCTCCCAGAATTCCTCGAATCGACCTATTGTTTTGACCTTAGTCTTCTGGTTATGGTTATGGCTATGGTTATGGATCGTTGCCTTCTCGTTGCCTTCCCGTTCGAACGGGAAAGGAACGCTCGTTCGATGTGGTTGTTTCTTAGGGGTTTTTCGGGAAGTTTTTCGGCGTGATTTTCCTGAGTTTATGCCTGCCTGGCGACGTTGTTCGGTGGATGCCAGCACCTTGTCACGCTCAATCTGAAGGCGGTTGTTGCGGTATGAAGTGACGAGGCCGTCATCAAATTTCTCAAAGCACTGACCGACCTCGTTCTCCCAGCATTCCATGAACTGATCGTGCGAGCAGCCAGCGATTCTGATCATCATCGGTTCGCTGCACGGAATCCTTCCATTGGTCCACTGGTAGATCAGCAGGCGGATGTAGATGCCGATCGACTCCACCGACATGTGCCTGGTGTCGCCGTCGAAATCCGAAACGTAGAACGGGAAGTACGGATAAGTATTCGCCACTGAATGCCCAATTTTATTGTTCTGTTACCCTCGGGAATCCAATCTATCTGATACCTCGCCGGAGATCAATAAGCCCTTGTACTGTGCGGTTCTGTGATGTACCTTGGCTGTGAGGGTAACAAGAATAAGGAGCGACAATGGCCGAACAAAATACCATGATGGTGGTCGAGCAAGCCATCGCCCACGTCCAACCAGCCTTCGAAAAGATGGCCCGCACGGCGGGTGGCCTGGTCCGTTACCAGGAAGAAGCTGGATTCGCCCTTCAGATCATGCGACGTAGCCCATACCTGCAGCGTTGCATTCCCCAGACCATAGAGGACGCCGTCATCAATGTCGCGGCTATCGGCCTCTCGTTGAACCCGGTGTTGCAGCACGGCTTTCTTATCCCCCGAAGGCAAGGTAACTATGTTATCTGCTGCTTCGACCCTGGCTATCGAGGACTGATCAAGCTCGCGACAGACGGCGGCCTCGTCACCAACATACAGGCAGTGGCCGTCTACGAAGAAGAAGTCAGAAGCGGTAATTTCAAACTTACTCGAGGCACAAGCCCCAGCGTCTTACACACCACGGACCCGCTGATGAAGCTCTCGGATATGGGAGACATCGTCGGCGCTTACTGCATCGCTCACATCTTGCACTCCCCGGTCCCGCACACCACATGGATGCCGATAGACGAGATCCTGAGGGTGGCTGAGAAATCCGAGGCTTTCAATCCTCGAGACCAGAAGAAGAAACCGAGCGGCCCGTGGGTCACCGACTTCCAGGAAATGTGCGTTAAGACCGCCATCAAGCGCGGCCGAAAGCAGTGGCCTGGTGGCAACGAGCGACTCGACCGGGCGATCAATTTGTCGAACGTGGCCGAGAGCTACATCGAGCCGGACCCGCCGGACGAGTCACCGATCGTCGGCGAGGCAGTCGAGCTTGTCGACAAAGACCAGGCCAACCAGCTGCGCGTGCTGTGTAAGCGAGCGCACATGCGAGTCGGCAGGGTCTACGAAAAATTCGAATGCCGGGTGATGGAAGAGCTTCCGATTACCAAGTTCAAAGAATGCCATGACCTACTGCTACAGGCCGTGGCCCACTACGATCTGAAGACGGCGGAGTCTGGCACCCACGTGTTCGCCAGCGACTACGACCTCACCCTCAAAGAGCTTACCGACATCGCGTCCACGTACGAATCGAAAGCCGCTCTAATGAGCAAGCGCGAGGAACCAAAGGAGAATCAGCAATGACAGTACGAAGATGTAAGCTGTGCCCACGAACGGCGAGAACTCACAAAATCTCGCGCGAGGGAGTCTGCACGACCTGCGACGTGGCACTCATCTACTGGAACAAAAGAACCACCAGCCAGAAGATGAGACGAGCCATGGCACTCGATAGCTTCCAAGCCAGAATGGCCATCAGTCTCGGCAACATCCGCACTATGACTCGACGAGTGAGCAAACGAAGACGTGTAGCCCATGGGTGAAATAGCAGATCTCATGCTCGAGGGCGCGCTGTGCCAGTGGTGCGGTGAAGATCTTGGCAGCGGTGACGGCTATCCTGTCGTTTGTCCTGGCTGCCAGCGCCAACACGGCGTCGACCAGCATGGTAATAAACCGGAGAGCGATGATGGCGAAGTTCGGAGCGCTTGAAGACAAACAACGAGACGTCCCATGGTATACCGATCGCCTTGGTCACGCGACCGGGTCCGATCGGATCAGCAGATACATGGCCAACCTCGGCAACCCGCACGAATTGAATCGCCTGCTCGATGAAATGGCCGACGAGCTTACCTGGTCAACTGAGGAGATCAAGCTCGCCTTCGAGACTGAACAGGGCAATGCCAACGAGTACATGCGTTGGGGATCCGCTCACGAACTCGAGGCCGCCAGGACCTACCAGGTGCTGAGGAACTCCGACATCATCTACTCGCCAGGATTCAAAGAGCACCCAGAATTTCCATGCTTCGGAGTCTCGATCGACTTCATCGACACCAGCGAGAACTGGGTAGGCGAGATCAAATGCCCGGGTAAAGAAGGCAATCATGCCAAGACCGTCCGCTATGGCATGGGCAAGTGGCACGTCGATCAGACTCAACTGCAGCTGGAATGCTCACCCGAACAGGACCTGCTGGTGTTTGTGAGCTACGATCCCAGACACCCGATTGAGAAACAGCGCCTCCACACGCTGCTGCAATTTCGCAGCGATGAATGGATTGCGCGATTCAGATCGAAGGCGGGAGCGTTCAATGAGCATCTCAAAGCAGGGACCAGGTTCCAGCACGCGGTCGTCCAAAACGCAGAGGGAGTCCCTCAGCTATTTTAAGAATCTCAGGCCGATCACCACCACCCAGGAAGCGATGTTCCACATGAACAGCATCGACACGGAAGTGCAAAACACAGCGGCCTATATCAACTGGCAATACCGAATGAGGAATTATAAAAATGGCCCAAGAATTGATTGTGTCGACAGCGACGTTAGCAGTAACGGTGACGCAGGGACTGGAGAAAGCGAATGACCTGCTCGAGCAGGCAGGCCGAGCAGAGATCGAAGAGCGAAAAGATTACGAGAACGGGACCGACTTCCGAAAGGTCGTGTCCGGAATCAGGAAGCGCCTCGAGGACCAGCGAAAGGAACTTGTGGATCCGTACGGCAAACGAGTGCGACTGATCAATGCCGAATTCAAGAAGGTCCGCGATGTCCTCGACATGGCCGACAACCAGGTCAAAGGAAAGATGACGATCTGGCACAACGTCGAAGAGAAAAGGCAGCGAGAGCTACAAGAACAACAACGAAGGGAGGCCGAAGAAACGGCTCTCGCTGCCGCCGAGGAGGCCGAGGAAGCCGGCGATGCCGCAACCTCAGAGGCCATCCTTAACATGGCAGCCGACACTCCAGAACCAGAGGCCAAGCCGGCGATCGGCAGGGGCAGCCTCACAGGCGCTTCCACCGTAGCGACCAAGGTCTGGACTGCAGAGGTCCATAACATCGAACACGCCTGCCACGCGATTGGTGAGGGCGATCTGCCCGTAGACCTGGTCACTTTCTCACAATCGAAACTCAATGCTCTGGCCAGGGAATGGCACGAGAAACGTCCGGATGCCGAGGAGATCGCGCAGCATGGCATCACCGTGAAGAGCGAGACCAGGCTGTCGGTCAGGTGAAGGGATCTCTCAAGGTCCTGAAGGTGCCGGTACCGAACTCCAATCACTTTGCCATCCGGGTGAAGGGTCACCTGGTCGAGTGCCTCGAGTTCCAGGCGCAGATATTCAAGGACAGCAACATCCTCATGGCCAAGGGCGAGCAGATTCAGAAGATCGCCGTGTTCGTGTGGTGCCTGATCATCGAAGACGACCAGGAAGAGACGCACGAGTTTGTCATGGTGAAGACCGGTGAAGACTTTCCAATGATGGACGCCGACATCCAGTACATCGCGAGCACGCTGGTGCCAGTCCCCGGTGGCGAGATTGAGATGCACCTGTTCCACGCCGGCATCAACGAAGAGATGGCGAAAATAGACATTCCGTTTCCGGAGGAGGCGAACAACGATGGGTAACCTGAACAAAGCAATGATCATCGGATACCTGGGCGCTGACCCGGACATCCGATACATGCCAAGCGGCTCGGCCGCAGCGAACTTCAGTGTGGCGACCACCAGTCGCTGGAAAGACAAGCAGAGCGGCGAGCAGAAAGAGCACACCGAGTGGCACCGCTGCGTGGCCTTCGGCAAGGACGCCGAGACCATCGAAAAATACCTGAAGAAGGGTGCCCAGGTCTACGTCGAGGGCGAGCTTCGCACCAACAAGTGGACTGACAAAGACGGCATCGATCGCTACTCGACTGAGATCCGGGTACGGCGATTCAGTTTCCTTGATCGCAAGGGAGACAGCGCCCGGCCCCCGCATCCAGCGGAGCGAGACCAGGACGGGAAGCCATCGCGCGCACGCCAGCAAGCAGATGACAGCGAGCCACCGCCGAAGGATCTCGACGATCCTGGCACGTCAGAAGAAGACTTCGATGACGACATTCCATTTTAGAAACATGCCAAGGCTGGGCACGGCGTGGAACGGCGAAGCGTAGCGCGGCCCGGCGCGGCTAGGCACAGCGATGCCTGGCATGGCCCAGCGTGGAATGGCGATGCATGGACTGGCCCGGCAATGCGGGGCGATCCATGGCCGGGCGCGGCGGAGCACGGTTAGGCTAGGCTACGCGCAGCGAGGCAAGGCGAGGCCCGGCTAGGCAGCGCTATGAAAGGCTGGGTCCGGCGTGGCGCAGCGAGGTCTGGCGAGGTGTGGTCTGGCAATGCACGGCAAGGCGAGGTATGGAATGGCAAGGCCGGGTCTGGCGCGGCGGAGCGTAGCCGGGCGCGGCGCGGCCTGGCAGAGCACGGCATGGTGTGGCGCGGAGTCGCGTGGCGCAGCGGTGCATGGCGTAGCAAGGCTGGGCACGGCACTGCTTGGCGAGGAGTGGCTGGGCGAGGCAGCGCACGGCGGAGCGAGGCCGGGCAACGCAAGGCGAAGCAAAGCAAGGTAACTATAATAAGAGGAAATATGATGGAACTTCACATTACGATTCAAGGTATTACGCCGTTACTCTGTAACAAATTCACGGACGCGGCAGCACAAAAAGCATCATCCGGTTCAACGACTGCGATGACTACTGCAGACCGCGGCACGCCACTGGAGCAGGCAGAGGCGCGTCTATATATCGACGAGGAAGGCGTCGAGATGATCCCGAACCCGAATCTTTTTCGGTGCATTTTGGATGGCGGAAAATTCTTCAAGGCCGGCAAGTCGAAGATCACGACGCTGAAAAGCTCGCTGATTCCGGCGTGCCTGACCATCGATCAGTTGACCATTCCGATTGTCAGCAAGGAAGGCTGGACCGTGGACACGCGGCCAGTTCGCATCCCTTCGACCGGCGGCAGGATCCTCTGTCATCGGCCGATCTTTAATGACTGGGAGCTATCGTTCTCGTGCGACCTGGACACCGAGATCATCGGCGAGAAACTCTTCCGAGACATCGTCGATGCCTCCGGAAAACGAATCGGCCTCGGTGACTTCCGGCCGGATTGTAAGGGACCGTTCGGACGATTCAAGGTCACGCACTGGACCAACGGAGCCGCAGAAGAAGGATGAAAACATGGCTAGGCTCTGCTCTGCAAAGCTGGCCACTGCATGGCATCGAACTGCAAACCACGGCAAGGAAATTATTATGAGCACGACACCGATGAAACCCAACCAGGGCCTGCTATGCAAGCTCGGCTCGATCATCATTCACTATGGCGAGTACGTCGAGACCGACATACACACGGATCTCAAAGCAGCTAAGGCGCTGCTCGAAGATCCTGAGGTGATCACCTGGATCAAGGAGATGCACGCCAAGGCGCTGCTGCCAGTGAAGCGGAGCCAGCGCGACTGACGAGAAAGAACAGTGATCCTATACAGACCACACAGGAGCAACTTAGACACCGCGATGGCTGAAGTCGTTGAGGTTAGCGGGCGTCCGGAGCTTATCGATCATTTACAAAAGGTTTGGATGAGTGAAGTAAATGAATCCGGATCGAATGTGACCGTAGAAAATTACGGCGGAATTGACGAACGGATCGACTGGGATACCCACATAGTTTTAGTGGATGGAAAACCCTACGGATTCACTGATGGCCCAGTTCCTGACCACGACGAGCAGGCTACTCATGCCGAGGATTGAATATTGGTATCACGCATCAATGCGATGCGCCATGTGTACACACAACTGGATAGCAGAGGGGCCGGTTGGCCCACTTTCAGTCGAATGTCCGAATTGCGAATGGCCGGTACTGTTACCAGAAAAAATTACGGCAGATATGACGGAGGTCAGAGTCGATGAAACGACGAATCTTACCCGCCCCGTGTAAGTCGAATATCCCGTTATGGAAGATTAGGCGGGCTGTAAAGCGAGTGAAATCCACTGTCCACGACGAGCAGGCATCCAATGGCTGACCCAGATTACGATACAGACGAGGTCGACAAACCTCTTGAGTTCGAGCCGGCGAAGCCACTGGATCCGGCGCTATTGGCAGTGCTCGCCCTCTTGGCAAAACCAGGGAGCATGCTGTTCACCGTCAAGCCTGGCAGTGCCGGCGCGCTCATGACCAAGTCTGGTCACTGTCGGAAGATCCCGCCGGCCTGGATGAAGCAACTGGTTCGCCGGGCGCTCATCGATCAGCCAGTCGGCCAAGGCAACAAGGTCGCCTGCATGAACTGGATCCAGTACACGCTGACATACGAGGGCCAGCAGGTCCTGAATCGGGAACGCTGATGGAACTGCTTATCCGACCTATAGCAAGCAGCAGCCAGAGAGCCGAGCGCTACCAGCCCCCAGCTGCCTGGCAAACAGAAGCCGAGGATGACTTGCGGTCCAGACACACAGACCAGCATCTGGTCATCGCAATCGCTAACCAATGGCGCGCTTACGAATTGCGCATCACACGAGAAGAGGCCGAGCAATTGATCAAGGAGATGAAGACGGCATGGGATATGTAGTTGACGAGCTATTCGCCTTTATCACCACGGGCGACACCGGGGACGAGGGCGTGATCGCTGTGGAACTGTCCGGCAGTAACTCGGTGATGCCGCTGGTTGCGGCCGACCTGGCGCGGGTGCATCAGATGATTCCATTCGCTGAGGCGATCCGCGAGCAGACCGGACACGAATACAAGCTGAAACATTTCACGCTACTTGGAGAGGTGAGCGATGAATACCTCGCGCAATTTTCGGAACCACCAGAACCTGCCGACGATGATCAGGGGCCAGAGAGTGATGACCAACCACCTGCTGACGGTGCCGGGAAAGGCAACGGAAGTGATGAGGACGTTTCATGATCGCTGGTTCACCTGGCCGTGGCGACCGTGGGTCAAGACCTGGATGTACACCCCGCGGATACCGGACCCGCACATCTACAAGATGTCCGACATGCTCGACGGCCAGTGCTTCGTGATGCATCCCGAGACGCTGAAGCGCGTGGTCGAAATAGAAGGGACTGACGACAATGGCTGACGATGACGACTTCGAACTCGAGGGAATCCTGAAGCAGGTGATCATGGACCACCGGGACAGCGAGATCGATGGCGTCCTGGTATTCGTATTCGTTGACGGCGAGGCCAGCGTCTACAACGCCGGCATCAAAGACGAGATCGTCGAGCAGCTGGGCAACCTCCTGGCTACGCAACACTGAGGAATAACAATGAAAGCAATCATCTACGACTGCGAAATCAAGAACGCTATCCCGGACAAGAACGAACCGCTCCGGCCGAACATCCACTACTGCAAAGGTTGGACCGACTTTCTCGGCATGGGGATCTCGGTCATCAGCGTCTACGATTACCACGTCGGCCAATACCGGATATTCTGTGAAGACAATCTGTCCGACTTCGCTGCATTGATCGATGACTCGGAACACGTCATCGGCTTTAATCAGATCCACTTCGACAACAAACTCATCGCTGCCCATGGCATCGACTTTGACCCGCGCAAGAACTGGGACCTGTACGTCGAAGCGAAGACGGCATCCGGCGCCGACAAGTACGCCAAAGGCTACAAGCTCGATGACTTCGTGAAGGTCAATTTCAGGATCACCAAGAAGCATAGCGGCGCCTTCGCCCCGATCCTGTGGCAGCAGGGCAAGATGGGCCAGGTCATCGACTATGCCCTGACCGACACCTGGCTGACCAAGAAATGCATCGATCTGATCATCCGCGAGGGCTATATCAAGGATCCGAGAACTGGGCAGAAAATTAAGTTAAGTATACCCTTGTAGCTGTAGTGTTGATGTGGTAAAAAGGGACTGTAAATCATTGATTTGAGGGTAACAAAATGACTAACCAAATGACGGTCCTGATCATGTTCATCGCCTTGGGAATAGCGGCTGTAAATGCCGACCAGGGCCGCCCCCAGGTTCTGGGCTTCGCCGGCTACGAGTACGGCTCCGGCATCACTGGCATCGCCAAAGACATGGAGTCCGAGGGCTACACGCTCATCGACCGCACCGATTCATCGCTGTGGTATAGCTCCACATTTGTGGGGATCGACTGCGAGCTTGGCTACATCTTCACCGGTAATCTGCTGGTCGGCGGCTCCTTCATTCTGAAGTCAGCCACCGAGAGAGACTTTGCCAAGATCAGCAACCACCTCAACCAGGTCTACCAGGTCACATCAAACATCGAAATTAAGGAAGACGGCATAGTCGTCGCCACCATCGATGCACCGGATAGCGCGATCACACACACGCTGAACCTGAAGCAGGACATGCACGAGGTCACTTATATCCGTGAGGAATAACATGAGCGACAAAGAAGAAATCGATTGGAAGGGGGCGCCGCCACCGCCGGATACACGTGGCAATTACTCGCCGTACCCGTTTAGAAGCTGGGGCGTTGGCGACACTGAGGCCTTTCCTGTTGACGAGTACCAGCAGATCCGGAACACGATAGGCAATCTCAATCGAGATAAAGCCTGGCGCTTCCGATATGCAAAAGTAGAAGAGCGAGGCCGCGAGCGCGTCCGCGTCTGGCGAGTCAAATAACTAAAACGGAGAGCGATATGCAATTTGATCTAACACGTACGAGCGCCGAATTCGAAACCATCAACACCCGTCCAGAGCGACACGGCAAAAACGAAAAAGTCGAAGCCGAAGACATCCCATTCACAATCATTGGCGGCCCAGAGATCCTGGACATGCTGTTTCCACACGAGGTGGACGAGCACGCCCTGTCGAAGACGCTATTCAGCGAGCAGGGACACATCACCATTCCCACATTGAAGCTGGTTTCTACTAGAAAGCCAGAAGGCCTGACAGTGCGGATCTATGACGATCCGAAAAATCCACTCGAATTGAAGGACTGCCGGCTGACCCCGCCTGAGATCGAATTGGGCACGCCGAATCAGGTAACGATGAACGCTAAAATTCAGATCACCGAGCCGTCTGATGACACCATGAATCGGCTGCGCCGGCTGATGTGGGAGACCGCCGAGATCGAGATTCAATCAGAAAGCAGGGATCTGTTCGAGGGATCCGGCAAGGGTAATGTTACAGAACTCAACGTCGACGTAGATGGAGATTAAGCAAATAATTCGCCGGCAGTATCTCGTCACGTTCGACGAAGAGGAGGCCCAGGACATTCGGGACTACCTCGATGGTTTACAGGAGAGTGACTACGACGCGCCGTTCAAGCGCAACCAGGTGATCGGGACAGAGCGCCAGTCGACAATCAAGAAGGCTATGTCGAATCTGCGAGAGGCGCTGCAGGCTGTGCCCGTTGCTCGTTCAACAGTCGACACTCGGCATTTGTAGCCCACTCTTTCTCCAATGTGGTCGCCAGCCCTTCAGCCCAATCGTCAAGTTGCCCAATGGGTAACCTGCCCTCTGACGAGAAAGGCTGTGGGGGCTGGTGATCTCCAAAACACTTATCCGGCATCTTCACCCGAACCGCGGTAGGGACGTCACGTATCTCCGTCTCCACCAAGGGTGGCGGCGCGTTCGCGCAACTCACTAGCCCAGTCAGGGCAAATAGCAGCCATGTCCAGATCGCGAAGCTCGGCACACTTCGGATCCCGAAAGATCTCCTCGCGCCTGATCTCCACCCGGTTCTTACGAATCTCAAGTCGTGCATAGCGAGCCTCCAGGTTGGCTATGGTCACTTCGTTTGCCGCCTCGTCGACGGCTGACTGATCGACACACGCGATCAATCGATCGTTGACGTCATCAAAATTCTTGACGTTGTTCGCGTTGGTTAGCACCGCCTGGTCGAGCGCCGTCTTGTTGGCACCCAGGTCTTCCTTCAGGTTTCCGTTCTGGTTGAATAGAAACACGGTGATGAGGATGGAGATCCCGAGGCCGATCCCCAGGCCTTGGCTAAGCATCTTCGCACACGTCTTTGTCTGTGATGTTCTCGTTCAGCAGACAATCCTTTTTGTCGTCAAGCTGCCGTTGCCTGGCGACGAGGTCACCCAGCCTGGCAGTAGCGATCGGGTTCTCCCCGTTCGCTGCGATCCACAATTGCGTCTCTTGGATCTGGTTGGCAACCAGAACGATCTGCTCTTTGACGTCGCGGATCTCCTGCTTCTGGATGTACGAATACAGGACCTCGGTGTTCGCTTGCACCGCATCGGCAAGCTCCGCGGCTGCCGCATCAGTGAAGAAGAACTCATCCAGGACATCAATCGTGAAGTCCTGCGCTTTGTAAGCGCCCACTGCCACCGCAAGGATCATTATCAACGGTACAGTGACCTTGGTCTCGCCGAGTTTTGCTAAATTGATAGCCATAACTACCCTCCGTTCTTCGCCTTCTGCCAATCAGTCGCCGACTGTCCGGTCAAATAGGCGCCGTATAGTCCTGCGATCGCGGTCGAATATGCACCGAAACTCTCCGGATTTCCAGCGAAGAACCCGACCATCAGCGCTGCCGTAGCGACCAGAAAACTTAAGAATCTTTTCCCTCGATAAACTCCGCTCCCGCTCATGCGTAATCCTCCACAGTGATCCAGACCGCTTCGCCGGCATCAAGCTCGGCGGCGATCTTCTCGTACAGCCGACGGTAAGCAGCGACCGACGTCGTCACCATGCCGCGATCGATAACATTCGAGACCTGGCCATCGCCGACCAGGAGACAGCCATCGGTATCGTCATCCTTGTTGCCGACGTGCATGTAGATGAACCGGAAGTCCGGCACATCCTGCAGCCACAGCATCCCGCGGTGCCAGGAGAATCGCTTCTTGTAGCGCTTGACCATTCCGCCTTCATCGCGGAACTCGATCTCATACCGGCCCGGTGGGATCCGGGTTTCGCCAGGGATCTTCGGCTCGTTGAACTGGTCCTCGAGCACGTAGCAAACGAACTGCGGCTTCGCCTCGTTCGTGATATCGAACAGCGTGCCGAGGGTTGCCTCTTCGCCAGATGAGATGCGTCTGTTCAGTAGCTCAAGCATTCAATTTCTCCATGAAATCACGACCTGGTTCAGCCGGCAGTGAGCCGATCAGTTTGGCTGTCGCAGGATATCCGGCCTTGTTGAATTGTTGGACTGCAGCAACCCGTTCATCCAGCCGGTACGTCGGTCGAATGAGCGTCTGCTCCCGCTCTTCGCGCCGTTTTTCAAGGATCATGTTGTAGCGCTTATTGAAACGATTCTGGAGCTTCGTTTTCCTGTCCTCGATCTTTTCGACCTGGTCTTCTTTCCAGTCGTCATCGCGCTTGCTTTGCTGGACTGCTTTGCGCCTGGCGTTGAGCCTCCGCAGTTGGCTTTCCGTATCCCGTAGCCTGTCATCGAGTCGAGCTTCGGCCCTGTACTGCTCGATGATGCGTGCGCGATTCTTGCTCGCATCAATCCGCTCGTCCGCAGTGGCCGCGAACTTGACCGCCTCTGTTGCGACCTTGATCTCCTGGACCGCGTATTCGATTGACGTGCGAATCTCGTAGAACCTGTTGCTGACAGCCCGCTCATCAGTCACGCCAACGAATCGCCTGGCAAACGGCACCTTACGCCAGTCGACCTCACCCTCCTGGACCATGACGCCAAGCTCGATTGTGTTGGTAATGAAGCGACCAAGGCCGCCAGTAAAGAAATCCTCTACCAGCTGGATTGTCTCGGGAGAGATGTCCAAGGGTGCAATCGGTGCCGGCCGAGCTTTCGTGCCGCCGCCCAGCTTATTCAGGAACTCAGCCAGGGCGATGGCATGCTTGGGTACGCTGCGGTAGTACTGCTGTGATTCAGGCTCTGGCGCTGGATCGTACTTGCTGGGTGTCGGCATGACCGGCCCACCATGCCAGGCTACATTCTCAGAGACCTGGGCAAACGGCGTTAGGAAAGTGGGCAAGAACGTCTGCAGCGGCGTGGGACCGGTGCCAATCGGGTTGAAGCTACCAAGCGCTGCTGCAAGGATCTCGGCTGAGTCCTCGAGCGCAGACCATTCTTTCTTGTTGCCAATGCCGATGTAATCGATGAGGCCGCCAATCTTCTGGCCCATCACGTGCAGCATGTTGTATCCGTATGGCAGCGGGATCGTCAGATAGTGCTCGGTGAAATCCTCCGGCCCCTCGGCGCGGAATCGCTCCGGCATCATGATGATCATGTTCCGCTCTTTCACCCAGGCAGGGATCTTGTCGTAGCGGTTCTCGCCATCATCGTCATCGCCGGCAAGCATGCGATTGAGTATCTCGAGGGTGGCGGCAAACGCCACGATCCCGTACATGACCTTACGAACCTTCGGTGACTTGCCTGCATGCCACATGATCGCCATGCCCTGGATCGATGCGTTGTAGAACAGATACATCGCATTCAGCTGCGAGCCGAGATCACCTTTTCGATTGAAGTTGACGGTCAGATTCTTAGCCAGTGAGGCAGCCTTTCTTGGGGACATACCAGCGTCCCTGGCGTGTACAAATGCAGACAGGCGCACAGCGTTTTCAACGGCCTGGTTCTCTGACTCGATGTACTTGCCGAGCTTCCTGAGTGTCGACCATGAAACCATCCCAGAACTCTTGTCCCGCATCTCGCCGTACAGCGATTCCTCGAGATCCTGAATGTCCTTGTAATTGTCGAGCCATCCCACCTGGCCACCGAGATCTCGGTACTCTTCGAATTGTTCTTTCCAGTAGTCAGCAGACTCGGGATCTTTGAAAGTCGGCAACTCGAGGAACCGGCGGATGCCACGGTGCGCTTTGAAGACGTCCTTCAGGATTGTCATCTTGAGATTATTGGCATCGGTCGCGTTCAGATTGATCATCGCGGTCTGCAGATCGCGTACCAGATTCGAGACAAGGAACTCCGGATTAAAGGCTGTATTGACCGCTGACAGAACCCTATTCAACGACATCATCATGCTGAATGCAGCGTTCATCTCTGTCGAACTGAGATTCTTCATCGACTTCGCCAGCTGCATGGCGATCGGACTTTTCTCGTTGAACGTGATGTGGAAATCTTTGCCCTCCACCTTCACCCGCAGCACGTTGTCCTTGAGCTTGTAGGTGGGATCCACTCGCGTGACGACCAGGCCGGTGGCCTTATCGATCGTCTTCTTGGTCTCGACTTCGTTGGCGCTCCACAGATCCGGGTTCGGATGCTTCTGCACCAGATTCAAAAGTGTGCGGCCGACCTTGGCTTTTTCAGCCAGGATCACGACCGACTGATGTTGCGCCACGACGTTGGCCAGGATGTTAGCCGCCAGTGACTTACGCCCCAGCCGGCGCTTGTTGAGCTTGCCGCCCGTGTCGTAGCCCTTGCCTTTCTTCGGGAAGAACGTGGTGTTCATCGGGCCATCTTTCCAGCCCTTCAGCGGCACGTAGTAATTGTATGCCCCCTCCCAGGCGTCGATTGTTTCCTGCGTCTCGAGGCCTTCCTCAACCATGATCTGCCGGTTGAGCGCGGTCATTGCGTCGACCTGCTTGGCGATCGCCTCCAGCTGGCTGACGTCGCCCTTGTCTTGCAGCGTCTCCATTGCCAGGGCAGCATCCGCGTTGCTCATGCCAGAGAGCGCCTTAAGCTCGGGCTTGTCTTTGAGTCGCTTGGCGACCGCCGCTCGGTATTTTGCCTGGGCCGCGGCGCGTGTCGCATCGTCGTAGGCGTCCGCGAGGTCCTGCTCGTACTCCTTGACCATTGTCGGCGTGGCTTTATTGATCTTGTAGAGCGCCGCATTCGCCTCCGGTGCATGCCTGGCATACAGGAACCACTCGACCTCGTCCCAGGTGTAATCGCTCTGGTCAATCGCATCGATGAGCGGCCGGATCTTTTCCTTCTCGAAGCGATCGACTCGCGACTTCACTTGACCATGGAATAATTCCTCAGCCAGGTAGGCATCGAGTTCCTCATCGATCGGGCGCCCGGTCTGCAATTCGATAGCTCGCTGGACATTGAGCAGATCGATAAACTTGTCCTGCGCTTTGTACACCAGGTAATTCCAGGTGCGACTGGTCTTCGAGCCTTCCTCGATGGTGAAGTTCTCAAATAGATCGCCGCCCTCGATGGCATCGGCCCGACCTTCGTACTCGTTAACGTGCATGAGCGGTGCGTCAGCCGACGCCCTGAAGCTGATCACCGGAACCTGTTTGATGCCAAGTTCCCTGGCAGCTATCGCACGATGACGGCCATCAGAATCCCGAACTGTGGCACCCTCGTACAGATTGAGCGGATCCAGTCTGCGGCCTTCTTGAATATGCCGCTTGAGATCATCGATGTTCTCACGAGATACGTCGTCGATCGTTAGCGGCGCGGCTGCCTCAAGGAACTCGTCCGGCGTCATCTCTACAATCTGACCACCGCGGTCTTCGAAGTCGGCCTCGCCAGACCATTCACTCCTCGGCGCCAACGGATACTTGGGATCGTTTGGATCGAAAGCCTCGACCTCTGCAATGTGGTAGAGAAAAATGCTGGTCTCGCCAGTCTCTGGATCGAGACGCTTGACCTGGTAGCGATAGGCGCCGTATTCATTGTCGAGCTTGTCCATGCGCGTGCGCGCCCGCTTCCGTGCTGTCTTGCCAGTGTATGGCTTGCCGACTCGCTCACCTGTCTGACGATCAATGATCACGAACGGCCCTTCAACATCTGCGCGTACGTTAAACAGCGGCTGATTGCCAAGCCGGCGGATCTGATCCAGGAGATTAGCCTTGTCGATGTTCCTGGCGTCTGCCAGGTAGAAGAACAACGGCTCGGCATCTTCTTCGGTGATGTTGCCGGCACGGATCTGCGCACGTAGCTCGTTTTTATATCTCTCGGCCGGCGCTGAGTTCGGCACCCTGTTAAGATTGATGGCCTTCCACAATCCTGAAAACATGACCGGCGCTTTTCTGGCTCTGAGCAGACCAGGCGATCGACTTGCCGGCGTGCCGACAAACATTCTGGCTTTGCGAATCAATCGCTGGATCTCTGCTTCAGAAAACTGTGCACCACGTAAGCGAGCGATTGCGATTCTAAGCGCCTCTACCAGGCGCTTGAGTAAGGATGCCTCTCTGGCTGGTAACTTCTCACCTGCGAGCACACGCTGCGATCTGTACGCTATGAATTCTTCGGCCGCGACTCGACGCTGCGCCAGCTTGTTCATATCCAAACCATTTCGCCTGGCAGCTGCCGCAACTTTTGCCGGGAACGCTTGATAGATCCGATCCATGATCGCGTCGTACTCGGCGCCGAGTATCGAACGAATCCCGTAATGGCCGACCGTCTCGTGCAGGTAGACCTCGGTGGCCTCCTTCAGGCTGTCAAGACTGGATGCGATTAGGTAAACGTCACCGGTCTCTGGATCGAACATGCCACCGACTCTGCCCTCCATGCCGGCGTGCTTGATAGCGATCAGGTTCTTCCGCGGCAGATGCGCTTCGGTTGGCGCGATCTTTACGTTCGGCGAGCCAGGGTAGATGTCGAGTATTTGCTTGACGGTCTCGGTCAGTTCTGAAACCTGCACACCTCTCGGCCTGCCGGCCGCGACAGCTTGCTCAGCTGCCACATGAAACAACGGCCCGAATGTGAATGGCTCCTCGGTGGTGTTCTGCAGTTCGACCGCCTCCTGCAGCTGCTCGTTGCTGAAAGGCGCATACGTTTCGAGATCGATGCCAGCGGTAGACTCGCGTCCCTGCTCTTCGGCCAAGGCCTGCTCGGTACGCTCGAGTCCAGTCAGGACCGCTTTGATGTCTGCTTTGATAACTGACGGCCTGAATCCGAACTCGCCGGCATCGGCAAAGTCACCGGTCACGGTACGGAATACCGCATCGGACATGTTGACGTTGGCTTCCTGGTTGAAAACAGAATCGGGAATCGAGATGCCCATGTGATCGAGCAGCGCACGCTGCACCCGGAAGGTGACGTCTTCCCATTCGACTGCACGCTGAGCTTGCATCAATGTCAGCGGCTCGAGTTCAACCTCGATGCGCTTCGGTGGCGCACCGAGTTCACCCATCATCGGCCGACCGAGCCGGCCGTAACGCTTGGAGTCGCCATAGCGCTCCTGTATCAGCCGTTCAGTTATGCCATGCGCCATTTCATGGCTGACACGCCAGGCTCTGGTATAGGTCTCGTCTTTGAATGATCCGTGCTCGGCTGCCGGATCGTAGATCCAGACAGTGCCCGTTTCGTAGTTTTGTTTGCCGAGCCGCGGGATGCGAAAGTTCTCTTCCTCGAATGAGAAAACCTCGACGGTGTAGCCGAACCGTTCAGCCAGCTGCTCGATGACCTCCGGGTTTTCTATCGCCTCGGTGAGATCGTAGTACTTGAGTTCTTCGGTGGTGTCCCTAGTGCGATCTACCGCTCCGAATCTTGAGAAGATTTCGTCTTCAATTGCGGCCCGGTCTCCGAGTCGATCCACGGATATTGATGCGGCAGCCCCCGCCCTCGGACGTCTTTTGGCTTGGACGAAACGGCGGGTGATGCTCTGCGCACTGCTCCGCCAATTACGAACTTGTTCGAGAAGATCGGGTCGTCCGGTGGCAACTCCGTAATCTCGGATCCTTTCTTCCAGCGCTTGGCCATCAGGGTCAGCCTCCAAGTCATGCGTTAAATTGTTACCCTCAGTGCCGAATGTACCGACGTTCAGAACGTCAATATCAGCACCTACATTATCCACTATCTCTTTGATTTTTGCCACAAATTCGGCAGGTTTAAGTCCTGAAAATGGGACGCCCTTCTCACTTTTGTAGTCGATTACGACTATCACGGCAGGCCCGGCCATGCTGAACCCAGCGTCAGGACCGAAGGCCTTCCGGAGTGCAGCAAAAAGGATTCTCTCCTGCTCTTCGGTTGGCTCGCTGGTCAGCTGCAGCTTGACGCCTTGCGTGAATTTCTTCCCGAAGTTTCCAGTCTTCTCGCTTCTCTTGGCGCCTGTATCTGCACGGAACCAGGGGATTGCGTCCTGGGTGTGGATGTACATCATGATCGTGGCAAAGATGTCTGCCACTTCAGGGTCAGGCTTAACGCCACCGAGCAGAACGAGACTCGAGATCTCGTTCGGATTGATCATTCCCTCGTAGCCACCAAGGCCAGTCTCGATGTTGTAGAGCGGTATACCGAGAGCTTCCAGGACAACATGCTTGTTATCGTCGGCCAGGTCTTCGCGCAGCCTGCGGCCAAGCTCTTCTTTCTCTTCCCGCGGTAAGGCGTCGATCTCTCTGCCGACCTCGGTCGTCGTCGATGGTATTACCTCGTGCGTGACCTGGGCCGTCGCCTTAAGGAGATGTTCAGAAAAGGCATCGACCGGTGTAACCTTGCCCCAGTTTGGCCCTTTCTTTCTAGCGAGCGAATCTTTCGAACGCTCGTGCACCCAGATCGCTGCCTGGGCATGACGCGGCAGCCAGTGAGTTCCGTTCCTGGCGTTGTAGCGCTTGGTCGCGTCCTGCAGTATTTTCTCTGACAGGATGTATTGAGAGTCCTCAAGCTGGTCGGTCGGGTACCCAAGGTTTCGAGCCATCCATCGATCAATGGTGGTGGCGTCCGGCCAGAGATTCGTGTTGAAGGTAGCGTCGTAGAGATTCCGGTAGAAGCTCATGAGCTTAAGCCCGATGCCCCGCGTCTCTGCGTTAATCTCATCGCGATTCAGTTCACGCATGCGCGCTACCTTTCTCGCCATATCATTCGGATACATGCCGGCACCGACCGCCGGCTCGCCCTTGATGATCTGGTACGCCGACTTGATCATCGCGGTTGTGTTTTGCGCAACGCCTGTGCCCTGCGAGTAGGCAGCCATGAGCTTGACCATCTCGTGCATCATCTCCGGCTCGCCGCGGGTGATCTTGCGAATCATGGCGCCAGAGTTTTCGTACCAGATCCAGGCCTCCGGCGGAATCAACGTCGAGTCCTCGAGGATCGCGACCGTCTTCTCGATCAGCTTGTCGATAGTCTTGAGTGATTTTTTGTTCTTGACCAAGCCACTGATGCCGACGATCTTGCCGTGGTACTTCCGGTAGCGCTCTTCGGTTACCTCGGTCTCCTTCACAGTGTGGAAAACCGGCGCCATGTCGTAGGCCTCTTCTGCTGGCGCCTCAATACGCTTGACCACCGGGATAGTCGGCCCTGCGTACACGTCCTCGCCAGTCTCGAGCGCTCGATCGACAGCGGCCTGGTCGGTGTACTCGATAGTCCAGCCACGGCGTCGAAGGCCTTCAAACATCTGCAGGCCTTCACTCAATACGATGCTCGATGACTGCAGCGTGCGGCCTGTTTCTTTCGCTACCTCCATCGCCCTGGTCACCAAGCTGGCACCAATTCCCTGGCGCTGCTGTGCCTCGTCGACAAAGATATCGTCCATCTGCAGGACATTGCCCTCGCGTTCATTCAGTACCAGGCGAGCACTCGGGCGCCGTCCCTCCGGCACTGGCGTCTGGATCTCGACTCGCCCTGCCTCAGGCCGCCGCACATCGAGCGGCTTAGGAGTTATCCCAAGCACCACCGGCTTGTCGTGCTTCGGTTTGTCGAGCCAGCCCTTCAGCTGCTCCGGCAGCATGGCAACCACTTCAATCTGGTAATCGCGTGCCGGCTGGAAGTCGAGCTTGTAGGCATCGGTGGCCGCCTGCTGCGACGGGTAACCGACCATGACTTTGTGCTCGTCGAAGTTTTCGCCGACAGCTTCCTGACTTGGATCCTTCGCCTGGTTGATCACGTACGCCATCGGCACCGTAATGTCTGGCCCGACATAAACATCGACGCCTTCAGTCGGTTTTCCTTCGACAGTGTCAGCACCAGGCTTCGACGTGAAGTAACCGTAACCAGAATTCATTGTTTGCTGCCACGCGACACCTTGGCGACTGACACCGGAGCGAACAGAGCCGGCAGGATTCTCGATCGCGATCTCGACGCCGTTCCACGTGAAACGTCCCTTCTTGTAATTGCCGGCTTCTTTTTGTGCATCGGTCGGCGTGACATCAGTTTGCGTTTCTGCAACTGAGAACGCCGGCTCCATCTCGAGAATTTCTACTGTCGGTTCAAGCTCGTCTTCATCAACGCCACGAGATCGCAGCGCTTGCTTCTTACGCTCACGGCGAAGCTCGATTGTTTCTGCAGCCATCTGACGCCGACCTTTCGGCAATACCTGGATCTCGCCCTCGTCGTTAACCTTGATCAGTTTCGCGTCGACAAGTCCCTGGAGTTCGTCATCTGACATGCCGGCGCCGGCATCATTGATAGCCTTATCGAGCGCGTCGGTATTCGCCTCGAGGATCTCGAGCGCGGCCTTCTCCTGATTCTTCCTGGTCAGATCCAAGCGCAGAGCATTCGTATGCTCCACGTACTCGTTGACTTCTTTCATGGCTGGCGTTTCGGCCTGGTAGGTGATTTCAACCGCGCCGCCCATGCCGGCACCAACACCGAAGCCAATGATGCCCGCATCAACTAGGCGCATGAATGCTTCGCCAAGGGTCAACTCGTCGTGCAGGATCTTATAGTCATAGCCCATCTGCAGCGCTTCGGTGAACGGCTCCTGCAATGCTTCAGCACCGCCGCCTGCCAAAATACGCTTCAACCCGGTGAAATTATTCCTGGTGAGAACGCCAAGCGATATACGCTCACTGATCAGTTCGGCCGCTGCATTAAAGAAGCCAGCTGCTTGTGCCTCAGAAGGCGAATAGCCTTTATCAAGCATATCCCCGTAGGTCCGACCATAGACCTGCATGCCCATGATCGTCGCGCCGATCGTCGGGTTTTTTGTGACGACGGTAGCCATGATCGCCGGACCCATATTCAGGCCGCCCTCTAGTATCGCAAAGGCATAGAACTTCGCGGATCGCGGCTTGACCTTGAGTGCATTCTCGTCCCATGTATGTTTCTCGGCATCGTAGATGTCCTGGGCAAACATCGCGATCGGCGTCTTTGCCGCTTCCAGTTCGGTGGTGCCTTTCCCTTCCGGAGTTTGCAACCACTCAACGAAAGCATCGACAGGGTCAACGCCCTCAGGTACCCGGTCGGATCCTTCCTCGAAGCCCCACTCTTTGGCAATGCTCTGATTCTCTATCGAAGCATTGATCTGACCGAGACCAGGGTTGTCTATAAAGCCTTGCTCGACATCCGCATTCTGCTGCAGGTCCTCGACGATGACGGGATCGCCGCCACGCATGCCGCCAAGAATCGCCATACGGCTGCCCGGCAGAAACCTTCTCATTGTCTTGACGAAAGCTTCGCCGAAGCTATCCTCCTCCATGTCGCCCCAGGCAGCGGTCTCAATCGCCTTCATTTTCTCCCGAGCAACTGGATATTTTTCCTCAAGGATCTGCTGGTGTGACGGCAGACCTAAGCGCGCCCTGTGCGTCGGCGTGCCAGTCACCCTCTCAAGCTTGCCGATTGCTGGCTTGCCGTATCGTTCTTGTAGTTCCGCAATATCTTCCGGATCCGGACGCCGGATGATTATCGAACCGGTGTCTTTCCTTTGCTCACCTCCCAGCGCTTTGTCGAGTTCGGCGAGTTCCTTCCTGAACTCGTCACCGAACGGCGACTCTTCACGAGACCAGTCGGCCATGCTCGGCATGCTGGGATCCTGGGCGAACAGGTAACCGCCGACTACCTGGTCAAACCGAGACTCGCTATGCCAGTCTTCGAAGCTCCGCTTTTCGCCCTCTTCCTTGGAGAGCTTGTAGGATTCCTTCGCCCACTTCATGTACTCGTGACTTTCGGCTGCTGCTTTCTTCAGCCGCTTGTAACGCTCCGGATCGACATTCTTGAGATTGTGCAGCGACTCGGCCAGGAGCATCTTGTCTTCGTAGCCACTGGCGCCGGCAGCCTGAAACTTCGCGTGATTGATGTAGACCGTCGGCCTGTCCTCGGCCTCTTCGAACTTTGTTTCACCCCATCGGAAATCGTCTGGTTCAAATTCAGTGCTCGAGTCCGATGCGATATTCACACTGGAAAGCAGTCGTTCCCTGAGACTCGACTCCGGTCGTGGCGCCGGATCCAGATCCAGCATCTTGAGTGGCTCACCGTACTCAGCCCCTGCGTAATTGAATGTCAGGGGCAACGGCTCGCCATACTCGAGTCGGTCTTTCTCCTCTTCCTCGAGCGATCGATATTGAACCGGTGTGCCGTAGATGAGCGCCATGGCTACTTGTTCTGGAGGATCTGCTGCTGTTGCACCTGCTTGGCGTTACCTTCAGCGTCTAGCGTCCAGTACTCCATCACGCCCGTGTCTGGATCCTTGATCGGCGTAGCAACACCCTCAGTGAGCCTCGATGGATCCGGCTTGTTGCCCATCACAGTGTCTGTACGCAACATGTAGAAGTTCGCAATTGGAATGGCCATCTCATCGATCATGCGCGCTCTCTCGTCCGGCGATGCAGCAAAGTAATCGTCATCGTCCTCGAGATGCTTGGCGGCCTCTTCACGCGCCGCCATCCTGGCTGCGCCTTCTTCCATTTGCTTGCCTTCACTAGCATAGGAGAGCGCATCGGACTTGACCTTACGCAGCGCTGCGCCAGTCAATGGCTTGCCTTGGCTGTCGACAGCGTGAACCGCCAGGTAGCCGTTGTGCTTAAGCTCCCACTCGAGCTTCCTCGCGGCGGTCTTCATCCATTTCTCATCCGGCTTGAACGGTTTACCCTTGTGCAGGACCTGGCGAGCTTCCCCAGTCGCAGCATCACGGCTGTACAGGTAACCATCCTCGCCGAGGTAATCCTTGAACGGCCCGATCGGTGTGTCGAGTAGGTGCTGCAGCCGTTGCTGCTCGATCTCCAAACGCTTCAGCACGGCAGCACGATCGAACTGCTTATCAATCCTGCCCATGCGGCGCTCTTCTGCTAGGGCACGTCTCTCGTCAGCTGCGACCTGTTTCGCCTCTGCCTTCTCTTCGCGCTGACGCCTGCCGGCGATCGTCGCTTGTCCTGCCCTGCCGATCGTCTCGACATCACTCAGGCCTGCCGGCGCTGCCATCAGGTTCAACCCGAACTCAAACAAGGCCTGGCCGAGCTTGCGTTTGCCCATGCCCTCCGGTGGAGGTGCGCCAGTCTGCTGGGTATAGAGTTCCTCGACCGACTTGCCAGAGGCTGCCTCCATAACCTTGATTGCCTCGTCGATCTGTTTGGGGTCAGCCTCCTTCATTACCTCGTCAAATCCGACGGCATCTTTTGGCTTCGGCTTCGGTGCTGGTCTCTTT
>Ga0209980_10000095_pt1 | contig 42775 bp, 36 predicted proteins | sample CR02metaG_FD_183611 | JGI IMG/M metagenome (GOLD analysis project Ga0209980, IMG submission 183611) | Deep subsurface microbial communities from Mariana Trench to uncover new lineages of life (NeLLi) - CR02 metaG (SPAdes) (version 2) | ecosystem: Environmental > Aquatic > Marine > Ocean trench...
CTGTCGATTACCGGTTTCGGGGGTAAGGGCCGGGGGAAAAGACGTATGACTCGCGTGGTCGAAACGACGGCCGACACGTTGCTCGGCGTCGACATCTTCAGATCCCTGGAAAAAGGCGCGCGGGCCTCCATCGCGCGCCACTGCCACACCTATCGCTATCCGCCACGACACGACATCGTCTGCAATCGGGACCTGAGCGACGACGTGTACTTCGTCATCAGTGGCAAGGTCCGCGCCACCATTTGCTCCCGCAGCGGAAAAGAAGTCGCCTTCCGCGACATGGGCGCTGGTGAGATGTTCGGCGATCTGTCCGCCATCGACGGCCGGCCGCGCTGCGCCAACGTGATCACCCTGGAAGAGAGCGCGGTGCTCAACATGGGCTCGTCGGCATTCCAGGAGGTACTGCACGACCACCCCCAGGTAGCCTTCGCGGTCCTTTGCGGGCTCACCCAGCTGGTCAGGCACCTTTCCGATCGGGTGGTGGAATTCAGCACCCTGGGGGTCAACAACCGCATTCATGCGGAGCTGCTGCGGCTGGCGAAGAAGGTCGCCGGTACCGGCGAGCTGGTGGAGATCACCCACCCTCCCACCCACGCCGACATCGCCAGCCGCGTGAGCACGCGCCGGGAAGCCGTGACCAAGGAGTTCAGCCGGCTCACGGAAATGGGCCTCATCGAGCGCCGGGGGAAATCCCTGGTGGTGCGCGACATGGAACGCCTGGAGCGCATGATCGACGAAGTGAAGGCCCCGTCAGACTGAAAATAACATCTTCACTTTCAATAATTTACAACCGACTTCCCCGGAAATGTGTGAAATTACACACGCCCTTGGCGAATACCCTGCCAGACTTCAACCGTACCCCAGCCAAACGGAGCAGTGTCATGGGACCAGAGTTGATTGAAGACCGCCACGTGGAGCTGGCAGCAAGCCCGGAGCATGTGGGATCGGCATGGATAGTGGCCGCAGCGGCGGTAACGCTGCTGATGACGGTTGTCGCCCCCTTCCTGAGCCCGTGAACGTCGCCATTTCCCTGCAGCTCGCAGCCGCCGAATCCACGACCATCAGGAGCGGTCCCGGAATGAAGCCCAGGCCGACACACACGCAACAGATACTTCGTGACGACATTCGCTGGTTGGAGGGCCGAATCCAGCAGCTGGCGGGCGCCGGCGACACCAGGCTCGGCAGCTGTTATCGGAAGTTGCTGCGCCAACGGCAACACAGGCTTGCGTCCCGGAGCGGCCGCGATGGAATCTGCCCGGGCTGCTGGCAGGACTATTTCTGCTGACAGCACGCGCCCTCAACGGCACTCGGACATGATCCGGGCAAAGGGTCTGGCGCGGCGCCACCAAAACCCGAGCTGGCCGCGCCGCAACCGGAAGTCCCGTGATCCTCCGGTGCGCAGGCTCACACTCTGCACACGGCCCGACTTCAGCGCATCCAGAAGCGGAGCCATCCAGCGTTCCTCGACAGCGGCAACGAAGCCTCTCCAAGCGTCGATATCGGAACAGCGAACCGGCACGTAGGCCGCGCTCCAGACCAGCAGATGATTGCCCGCCAGCTGGGCGCCCGCGAGCCATGAGCGCGCATCCTCGGGAAGGGGCTCGCTGGCAGCCTGCGCCAACCCCGCGAGCCCCGCCACCAGCGTGTGGTCGCTCCAGACGCCCTGCCAGCGCCCGGCTGGCACCCGCGGCGTGCGTCCGCCGCCCCACAACCACAGACTGTTGATGGCCGGCTCACCGCGGCGCTCGCGTTCCCGGTTGACGGGGCTTGCGTGGAGGATCATCTGAACATCGTTGATGCGCGCCCGCCAGTGGCCGGCATCGTCGCCGTGGGGCAGGTGCTCGCCTATCCTCGAGCCGCTCACCTCCCAGGGGGGTTGGGTGACGAGGCGCGGCCCATGCTCGAGGTGAACATACCAGCGCTTCTCCGCCAGCGCCGCAAACCGGATGATCGGGTCGCCCAGCTGCCCGTTCAATTCCGCCGCCAGCGCTTGCGCTTCGGCCATGGAAATGCGCAAGCCCTCGCCGGCCAGTAGCGCCAGCTCGCCCATGTCGACCCTCAGGTGCACCGGGTCGGCGCGCAGCCACCAGTCGCCGTCGCCGCCGGCGCCGTCGAGTCTGCGGGTGATCGCCGCCACCGGCCAGTCCGGACCCTCCCTGGCAACCCCGAAGCAGTCGAACAGCAGCCCGGCGAGCCCCTGCTCCGGACAGTTCGACGCAGTGGCGGTGGCACGGGAGAAGAAGCGCTCCAGGGCAGGCAGCGAAAGCCCCTCGGTCAACAAGCGGGCCGTTGCCACATCGCCAGGGCCGTTCGCCATGGGGGGGCCGAGCAGACCCGGCACCACCAGGGTCACGTGCCTGCCCCGGTCTTCGCTCATCGGGTCTTACCGGCTACGCCAGGTCCCCTGTGATTGCCTCGCGCACCGCATTCCGATCCGCCTTGACGGTGATTATCGAAGCGGTGCTCTGGGCAATGGCGACATCCGGATCCTTGAGGCCGTGCCCTGTCAGCGTGCACACCACGGTGCTGCCCGCCGGAATCCTGCCGCTTTTCAAGTCCTTCAGGGCCCCGCCCACGGCCACCGCCGAGGCCGGCTCACAGAAAATGCCCTCCTGCTCCGCGAGCAGCTTGTGAGTCGCGAGTATCTCCTCATCGGTGAACTCGTCGAACCAGCCGCCGGACTCCTTGGAGGCCGCGAGTGCGAGCTCCCAGGACTGCGGATTGCCGATACGAATGGCAGTCGCCACGGTCTCGGGCGCCTCCACCGGATGCCCGCGCAGAAAGGGCGCCGCGCCGGCGGCCTGATAGCCCACCATCACCGGTCGCGAGTCGGCCAGCGGCTCGTGGGTGTAGGGGCAGTTGCCGTCACAGAAATTGCACGACGCCGTGACGCAATTCCGTTCGCCGGGACAGCACTCGCTGTATCCGATCCAGTGGGCCGAGATGTTGCCGGCATTACCCACCGGCAGGCAATGATAGTCCGGTGCGCGTCCCAGAGCTTCGACGATCTCGAAGGCAGCGGTTTTCTGCCCCTGCAGGCGGTAGGGGTTGATGGAGTTGACGATGGTCACCGGCGCCTCCTCGGCGACTTCGCGCACCAGGCGCATGCCATCGTCGAAGTTACCATCGATCTTGATGATAGTGGCGCCGTGCATCATGGCCTGGGCAAGCTTGCCCAGGGCGATCTTGCCATCGGGAATGAGCACGAACGCGCGCATGCCGGCGCGCGCGGCGTAGGCTGCGGCGGACGCCGATGTGTTTCCGGTGGAGGCGCAGATGATGGCGCGGCTGCCTTCCTGCAACGCGTGGCTGACCGCCATGGTCATACCGCGATCCTTGAACGAGCCGGTGGGGTTCAGGCCTTCGTACTTGACCCAGATGTCGGCGTCGATGCCGGTCTGGCGGGGAATATTCTCCAGATGCAGTAGAGGCGTATTGCCTTCGTAGAGATTGACGATGGGGGTGGCTTCAGTAACCGGCAAACGATGCCGGTATCTGTCGAGCAATCCACGGTATGCACCGGCTGCTGTGCTCATCGATGTCAGTCTCCGTCCAGTTGCTCGACGCGAATGCGCGTAACCTTACCACTGATACTGTCGAGGGCCTCGATCTGCTCGAGTGCGATATTCATCTGACGTTCGCGCACCCGATGGCTGAGCATGATGAGCCGCGCCTGTGAGGCGCCCTGGGGCGGCTCCGGTTGCACCATCGCTTCGATACTGATGCCGGCATTGCCGAGGATGGTGGCCACCTCGGCGAGCACTCCCGGGCGATCTTCGGCGAGCATGCGCAGATAATAGGCTGTCTCGGCATCGTCGATGGAGAGCATCGGGAGATGCGAGATCGCGTCCGGCTGGAAAGCCAGGTGGGGTACGCGATTTTCCGGATCGGTGGTCAGCGCGCGCACCACGTCTACGAGATCCGCCACCACCGCGGACGCGGTAGGCTCTGCGCCTGCGCCGGCACCGTAATAGAGGGTCAACCCCACGGCATCCGCCTTTACCAGCACGGCGTTCATGACCCCGTTGACGTTGGCGATGAGGCACCGTTCGGGGATCAAGGTCGGATGCACCCTCAGCTCGACACCCTCCCCGGTACGCCGCGCGATGCCGAGATGCTTGATGCGGTAACCGAGCTGCTCGGCGTGCTGCAGATCTTCCTGCGTCACCTCCGCAATGCCCTCGGTGTAGACCTTGTCGAATGCCAACGGTTTGCCGAAGGCAATCGCGGCCAGGATCGCCAGCTTGTGAGCTGCATCGATGCCCTCGACGTCGAAGCTCGGGTCGGCTTCCGCATAGCCCAGACGCTGGGCCTGCGCCAGCGCCTCGTCGAAGCGCTGGCCTTTGTCGCGCATTTCGGAGAGTATGAAATTACTGGTGCCGTTGATGATGCCGGCGATCCACTCGATGCGGTTGCCGGACAAGCCCTCGCGAATCGCCTTGATGATGGGAACGCCTCCCGCCACCGCCGCCTCGAATGCCACCATCACGCCCTGGCTGCGGGCCGCATCGAAAATTTCATTACCGTGCAGCGCGATGAGCGCCTTGTTGGCGGTGACCACGTGCTTGCCTTGGTCGATAGCATGCAGGGTCAGTTCGCGGGCGACATCGGTTCCTCCCAGAAGCTCGACAACGATGCTCACTTCCTGGTCGTCGACCACCGCCATCGGCCGGTCGGTGAGCTTGATGCCCTCCAGGGAGCAGATCCGCGGCTTTCCGAGATCCCGGACGCTGGCATGCACGACCTCGATGGCGCGACCTGCACGACGCGCGATTTCCTCCCGATTGCGGGCCAGAACATTCACGGTGCCGCCACCCACGGTGCCGAGCCCGAGCAAACCGATCTTGACTGGCTCCATCAGTGTTCGTCCATTCCGGGAAAGTGAAGGGGCACGCAAAGGTGCAGTGCGGATAGTGCCAGCCGAAAGGGCACGAAGCCATATCCAAAATGGGGGAATGCGCTTCTTATGAGGCCCTTTTCGGCTGCTCCGGGGAGCCGGGCCGCCGCTTCGCCGCGGACAAGTATGCTATGCTCGGGCGCATGATCAGGGGGCTGCCGCTTCTCATCATGTTGGTCTCCATGACCGTCTGTTCGGCGGAATCGGTGCAGATCATTACCGCTGAAGATTGGGCGCGGCCGCGAACTGGCGAGTCGCTGGTGCGCATGCCGGCGCTGATGCGTACCGTGCGTGACTACCTCGACCAGAAGGGCAGCCAGAACGATCGACGCGGACAACGCATTTCCATTCGTCATCCGCGCGGCGAAGAAGGCGTGCTGTGGGCGGAAGAATTGCGCGGCTGGCTGATCGCACTGGGCATTCCGTCCGCGGATATTACGGTGAGCCCACAGTCCAGCCGAATCGATGCCGTCGAGCTTGCAGTGATGGACGCGGATGACTGATTGGCGATGAAGATCGAAGTCCAAATAGAATTCATTGAATATGGCTAAGCATCGCTTTGCCGCAATCCAAATGGCGTCCGGGCCAATGCTCGCCGCCAATCTCGAAACTGCGGCGCGACTCATCGCCAAAGCTGCAAGAGGCGGTGCCGAGCTGGTGGTGCTGCCAGAAAGCTTTGCCCTCATCAGCGATGACAGCGCCGCGGTGCTGGCGGCACGCGAGACACCGGGCAGCGGTCCGATTCAGGAATTTTTATACCGTCAAGCGCGCCAGCATCGGATATGGATCTGCGCCGGCGCGGTGCCACTTGCCTGTGACCACGAAGATAAGATCTGCCCGGCCTATTTTCTCTATGATAAGACCGGCCGGCAGGTTGCACGCTACGATCGCATCCACTTGTTCGACGTCACCGTGATCGGCGCCACTACCGAGCATTATCAGGAATCCAAGATCATGGAAGCTGGCGGCGACATCGTCGTCACCAACACACCCTTCGGACGTATTGGTCTCGCCGCCAGTTACGACCTGCGCTTCCCGGAGCTCTTTCGCGCCATGGTGGTAACCGGCGTCGACGTCATTCTGCTGCCCGCTGCATTCACTGCGATTACCGGAAAAGCCCATTGGGAACCGCTGGTTCGCGCACGCGCCGTGGAAAACCTCTGCTACGTCGTCGCGGCTGCCCAGGGTGGCTACCATGCCACGGGCCGCGCCACCCACGGTGACAGCATGATCGTGGATCCCTGGGGTACGATTCTGGAGAGACTGCCCAAGGGCACCGGTGTCATCTCCAGCGAGGTCGACAGCGAACGCATCGAGCGCATTCGCGCCAGCTTTCCCACTATCGATCATATTCGACTGGGTTTCCACGCACTTTGAACTCTGCGCTGGATATCGCCACCGCGGAGCTGCTGAATCCCGGCGGCCTGGGAGAAACCGAACTACAGACGGTCCTCGGACAGCTCATGGATCGGCGCCTGGATCTTGCGGACATGTACTTTCAAGCCACGCGCTTCGAATCCTGGGCGCTGGAAGACGGCATCGTCAAAGAAGGCAGCTTCAACATCGACCAGGGTGTCGGCGTGAGAGCGGTCAGCGGTGAGAAGACCGGCTTCGCCTACTCCGATGAGATCGTGCTGCCGGCGCTGACGCAAGCGGCGCAAGCGGCGCGCGCCATCGCCCGTAGCGGTAGTGGCGGAAAAATACAGGCGTGGCGGCGCACGCGCAAGAGTCACGACCTGTACGCCAGCATCGATCCGCTCGCGTCTTTTACCGAGCAGCAACGCATATCCCTTCTGGAGTCCGTGGATACCTTCGCCCGCGCGCAAGATCCGCGAGTAAAGGAAGTCAACGTCAGCCTCAGCGGCGAATACACGCGCGTGTTAATGGTCGCCAGCGACGGCACATTCTCTGCGGACGTGCGGCCCCTGGTGCGCCTCAACGTGAGCGTCATCGTGGAACAGAACGGACGCCGTGAGCAGGCTGGCGCCGGTGGTGGCGGGCGATGCGACTACGGCTACTTTCAGGAGCAGGACAGAGCTTGCGGCTATGCCCGCGAAGCGGTGCGCCGCGCGCTGGTGAATCTGGAGTCCGGGGAGGCGCCCGCCGGCACCATGCCGGTGGTGCTGGGACCCGGCTGGCCCGGCGTGCTGCTGCACGAGGCCATCGGTCATGGCCTGGAAGGCGATTTCAATCGCAAGGGAAGCTCGGCGTTCGCAGGACGCGTGGGCGAAACCGTGGCCACCAGCCTGTGCACGGTGGTGGACGACGGCACCCTGCCGGGTCGACGCGGGTCGTTGAACGTGGATGACGAAGGCATCCCTACCCAGCGTACCGTGCTCATAGAGAACGGCGTGCTGGCAGGCTATCTGCAGGACAAGCTGAATGCGCGCCTGATGGGCGTTGCGCCCACCGGCAACGGCCGGCGTGAGTCCTACGCCCACCTGCCCATGCCGCGCATGACCAACACCTACATGTTGCCAGGGCCCCACACGCCGGAGGAGATCATCGCCTCGGTGGACCGGGGTTTATACGCCGTCAACTTCAGCGGCGGGCAGGTGGACATCACTTCGGGAAAGTTCGTGTTCTCCGCATCCGAGGCCTATCTCATCGAGAAGGGAAAAATCACCCGCCCGGTCAAGGGCGCCACCTTGATTGGCAACGGCCCGGATGTGCTCACCCGGGTGAGCATGGTGGGCGACGATTTGGCCCTCGACGAAGGCGTCGGCACCTGCGGCAAGGAAGGCCAGAGCGTACCGGTGGGTGTCGGCCAACCGACGCTGCGAATAGACGAACTCACCGTGGGCGGGACTGGGACGTAGTTTGGGCCGGATTAATTGGGGACAGATCTATTTATCTCGCTGCCGCGCTGCGGCAGCGAGATAAATAGATCTGTCCCCAATTAATCCGGCCAATCCCGCACGTCGACGAAGTGACCGGCGATGGCGCAGGCGGCGGCCATTTCCGGACCCACCAGGTGGGTCCGCGAGAGATGTCCCTGACGGCCCTCGAAATTGCGATTCGACGTCGATGCACAACGCTCTTCCGGGTCCAACCGATCATCGTTCATGGCCAGGCACATGGAGCAACCGGGCTCACGCCACTCGAAGCCGGCCTCGATGAAGTCCTTGTCGATGCCCTCCTCCTCGGCCTGGCGTTTCACCAGCCCGGAGCCCGGGACGACCATGGCGAGCTTGATGTTGTCGGCCAGCTTGTGGCCGCGCACGATGTGCGCGGCCGCGCGCAAATCGTCGATGCGGCCGTTGGTGCAGGAGCCGATGAAGATCTTATCCACCATGACATCAGTCATGGACACGTCCGCCTCCAGACCCATGTACTGGAGGGCGCGCTCCATGCCCTCGCGCCGAAAGGGATCGTCCTCGGCTTGCGGATTCGGAATGCGCTCGTCGATACCGATGACCATCTCCGGTGACGTGCCCCAGCTCACGTGGGGCACGATGGCCGCGGCGTCGATCACCACCTCATGGTCGAAGACGGCGTCATGATCGCTGACGAGATTCCACCACGCCGCCACCGCTTTGTCCCACATCTCGCCCTTCGGCGCGAAAGGCCTGCCTTTGAGGTATTCGATGGTCTTATCGTCCACGGCGACCATGCCGGCGCGCGCGCCGGCTTCCACCGACATGTTGCAGACCGTCATGCGCCCTTCCATGGACAGCGCGGAGATGACTTCGCCCGTGTACTCGATGGCGTAACCGGTGCCGCCCGCAATGCCGATCTTGCCGATGATGCCGAGGATTAGATCCTTGGCCGAGACCCCCGGGCCCAACCTGCCGTTCACCACGATGCGCATGTTTTTCGATTTCTTCTGCATCAGGCACTGGGTGGCGAGCACATGTTCTACCTCGCTGGTGCCGATGCCCTGGGCGAGGCAGGCGAAGGCGCCGTGGGTCGAGGTATGGGAATCGCCGCACACCACCGTCATGCCGGGCAGGGTCGCGCCCTGCTCGGGCCCGATCACGTGCACGATGCCCTGACGGGGGTCATCCATCTTGAACTGCACGATATTGTGCTTGTCGCAGTTGGCGTCCAGGGTATCGACCTGGAGCTTGGAAATGGGATCGCTGATACCGGCACTGCGATCGGTGGTCGGCACATTGTGGTCGGAGACCGCGAGGTTCGCATCGATGCGCCAGAGCTTGCGATCCGACGCCTCCAGCCCGTCGAAGGCCTGGGCCGAGGTCACCTCGTGGAGCAGATGGCGATCGATGTAGAGGATCGAGGTACCATCGTCGTTTCTGCGCACCTCGTGGGCATCCCAGAGCTTGTCGTAGAGGGTCTTGCCGGCCATCGTCTTTCTGCCCCACCGTGTTTCACAATTGCGTCGATAAGTGACCTATTGTAACGGATACTGCGCCTTTTCGGGTGCCGGCAGTGGAGCCGGGACGAGCACGAAGCGCCACACCACCAACAGCGCCACGGCGCTCGCGGCGGCCGCCCCCAGCCAGGTCGCCGTAGCGCCGAGACCATTCCAGGCGTATCCCGCCAATAATGCGCCCGCGGCCCCACCGGCGCCGAAGCTCACGCTGCTGTAGAGCGCCTGCCCGCGGCCCTGGTGGCTACCGACGAACTGGCGATGCACCAGCTGGATGGCGACGCCGTGATAGAGGCCGAAGCTCGCGGCGTGCAGCAGTTGAGCGGACACCATGGCGGCGGCGGAGTCCGCCAGAAAGGCGACCATGATCCAGCGCACGACTGTCAGGCCGAAGGCGAGCAGGAACAGGGCGCGCAGACCGAAACGCGCGACCAGCCGGTGCATGACGATGAATACCACGACTTCCGCAACGACGCCCAGCGCCCACAGCCCGCCGATCACCGTGGGCGAATACCCATGCTCTTCCAGGTAAATGGAGTAGAAGACGTAGTAGGGTCCGTGACCTGCCTGCATGAGCAGGCACGCGCCCAGCAATGCGATGACCGGGGGCTTTCGCAGCACCGCGAGAAGGGAGCCCTGGTCAACGCGCGGCCGTATTGCGTCCCGCTCACCCACCAGCAGACTGCAGAAAGCGACGCAAACCAGCAGCAACAATACGGCGATCGATATGCTTCCCGCACCAAAGCGATCGATGACGACACCGAGGCCCGAAACGGCGACGACGAATCCCACCGAGCCCCACAGCCGAATGCGCGTATAACGTTCGACGCGGCTGCCGAGATGATTCAGTGTCACGGCCTCGAACTGCGGCAGTGCCGCGCTCCAGAAAAAGCCGTAGAGAATCATCAGCGCCGCTATCCACCGGAAGCTCGACGATGCAGACACGACACCGAAGATCAACGCGGCGGTGAAGACGCCCAGGCGCACCAGCCCCATGCGCCGGCCGCGCCGGTCCGCCACCCAGCCCCACACATTGGGCGCGACGATCTTGGTAACCATGACCAACGCCACGAGCGTGCCGATCTGCTCGGGCCCGAATCCCAGGGATTCCAGATACAGCGGCCAGAACGGCACCAGGGCGCCGGTCACTGCGAATAGCAAAAAATAGAATGCGGAGAGAGTCCAGTACGGCGATGCCATGGAGTGCGGCTAATCGTGGTCCTCTGTCGCCGCCGGCACCACCGGAGTCGGTGAGCGCACGTCCAGATTCTGGCCCCGGTGCCGCAGCAGATGATCCATGAGCACGATGGCGAGCATGGCTTCCGCAATGGGGGTGGCGCGAATGCCGACACAAGGATCATGGCGGCCGTGGGTGACCACTTCAACGGGATTGCCGTCGACATCGATGCTGCGTCCCGCCAGGCGCAGGCTCGAGGTGGGCTTCAATGCAATCGAGGCGAGGATGTCCTGACCCGAGGAGATCCCGCCAAGGGTTCCGCCTGCATGATTGCTCAAGAATCCCGCCGGCGTGATCTCGTCTCGATGCTGGGTTCCCTTCTGCTCCACGGCGGCGAAACCGTCGCCGATCTCGACACCCTTGACGGCGTTAATACTCATCAAGGCGGCGGCGATGTCCGCGTCCAGACGATTGAAGATCGGCTCGCCGAGCCCCGGCGGAACCCCGGTGGCCGTGACGTTGATGCGCGCACCGATGGAATCGCCCTCCTTGCGGAGCGCATCCATATAGGCTTCCATCTCGGCAACCTTCGACGCGTCCGGACAGAAAAACGGATTGCGTTCGACCTCGTCCCAGTCGAATGCCTGACACGTGATGGGACCGAGCTGAGCGAGATAACCGCGTATGAGTATGCCTTCGTGCTCGCGAAGATACTTTTTCGCGATACCCCCCGCTGCGACCCGGGCTGAGGTCTCCCGCGCCGACGATCGTCCACCGCCCCGGTAGTCGCGGAATCCGTACTTCTGCTGATAGGTATAGTCTGCATGGGACGGCCGGAACACGTCCTTGAGCTTGGTGTAGTCCTTTGGACGCTGGTCGACGTTTTCGATGGTGAGACAGATGGGCGTGCCGGTGGTCCGGCCCTCGAAGACGCCGGATACGATTTTCACCTGGTCGGTTTCCCGGCGCTGTGTCGTGTGGCGCGTCTTACCCGGTCGCCGGCGCTCCATATCCGGCTGCAGGTCGCTTTCGCTCAGCTCCATTCCGGGGGGGCAGCCGTCGACCACACAGCCGATGGCAGCGCCATGACTCTCACCGAATGAGGTCACCGAGAATAGCTTGCCGATTGTGTTTCCACCCATGAATGGGGATTGTAGCGGATTCCGCCCTTTTATCCGTCCCCTTTAAATCCGTCGCAGGTCGTCCGCAGTCAGCAGAAATACATTGTCGCCGCCGCGCGCGAACTCCAGCCACACGAAGGGTAGCCGCGGATAGTGCGCCGTAAGCGCCGGCCTGCTGGCACCCACCTCGACGATCAGCGCGCCACTCTCGCTCAGATACTCTCCCGCATGAGTCAGCAATCCAACGACCACGTCGAGGCCATCTTCTCCGCCGGCCAGTCCCACAACCGGCTCGTGGCGAAATTCCTCCGGCAGGGACCCCATGTCAGGTGCATCCACGTACGGGGGATTGCTGACGATTAAATCATAGCGGCCGTCAACCGACTCCAGGCCATCCGACTCGAACACCTGCACGCGATCCTGGACGCCGTGCTCTTCCACATTGATGCGCGCCACTTCCAGAGCGTCGGCGGAAATGTCGACGGCGTCCACCCGCACGTGCGGCAGGTGAACGGCACAGGCAATGGCGATGCACCCGCAACCGGTGCCAACGTCGAGCACGCGTGTCATGGCGTTCCCGTCCAGCCACGGTTGAAATTCGCTCTCGATGAGCTCCGCGATTGGCGATCGGGGAATGAGCACGCGCTTGTCGACACGGAAACCGAGCCCCGCGAACCAGGCGCGTCCGGTGAGGTAAGCCGCCGGCACACGTAGGGCGATGCGTCGCGAGAAAAGGCTCAGAATCTGTTCCTTCTCCTCGGCGGTGAGACGCGCAAGCAGCAACTCTTCCGGGACATCAGGCTCCAGGCTGACGGCGTGGAGCACCAGCGCCATGGCCTCGTCGACGGGATTGTCCGTTCCGTGGCCGTAGCAAAGCTCCGCCTCGGCGAAGCGGCTGGCGCCCCAACGGATGAAATCGCGGATATTGTCGAGATCCCTGGCGGCGGATGCGGCCAGCGCTTCGAAAGCACGCTCGGCGTCGGGCAGTTACCCTCCCCCCATGCTCGCCGTTTTTCTCTGGGTCTCGTCCGCCAGCGTCTCGTAGCCCGGTATCTTGCTCAGATCCACGTGATCGATCTGCCTGGGCTCCAGGAACTGCTGAGCGTAGCGCAAGTATACTTTTTTGCGAATAAACACATCGAAGAGATCCGGGTCGATGTGGTTGTTTGTTTTCATGCGCCCGAGAACCTGCAGAGCCTCGGAAATCGGCATTGCCGGCTTGTACGGCCGATCATCGGCGGTCAGCGCTTCGAAAATATCCGCAATACCCATGACCCGCGCCTGCACCGACATCTCGTCGCGCTTCAGTCCGCGCGGATAACCCGTGCCATCCATTTTCTCATGATGACCGCAGGCATACTCCGGCACCCGCCGCAGATTTTTCGGGTACGGTAACGACTCGAGCATCTTGATCGTGGCGACGATATGGTGATTGATGATCTCCCGCTCCTCAGGCGTCAGCGTACCTTTCTTGATGTTCAGGTTGTAGATCTCATCGTCACTCAGGAAGTTCACTTCCTCGCCGCTGCTGTCGACCCATCTGTAGGTGCCAATGCGCTCGACGCGTTTCTGATCTTCCTCGGCCATGGACTCACTACCGATGTTGCAGATGCTCAGGAATTCGCGATCCCGCTCGAACTGCTCGAGCTCGGCCGCCAATGCCTTGTCCAGTTTCTTTTCGTTGAGCCTTTTGCCCTGTCCCCTGGCTTCGAGCTTCTGTTTGAGAACGCGAATTTCGGCGTCGCGTTTCATAACTTCGAAGCGGGCATTGACCGTGTGGATGCGATCGGTAATGGTCTCGAGCTTAGTGGACTTGTCCACCACGTGCTCCGGGGTCGTCACCTTCCCACAATCGTGCAACCAGCCGGCGATCTTGAGTTCGTAGCGGTCGTCCTCGGTCATCTCGAAGTCCTTGAGAGGACCGTACTGGGTTTGCACCGCGGCGTCGGCGAGCATGAGTGTGAGCTCGGGAACTCGCCGGCAATGACCACCGGTATACGGTGACTTGTCATCGATGGCCGCCGCCATCAGCTCGATGAAGGACTCGAACAGCGTTCGGTGTTCCTTGATGAGCCGTTCTTTCGTCAACACCGTCGCAGCCTGTGAAGCCAGCGACATCACCAGCTCCTGATCTGCCACGCTGAACGAGACCAGTCCGCCGCCTCCCCGGCTCACCGCGTTGATGAGCTGCAGCACACCGATGACTTCGTCCTCATGATTGCGCAGCGGCACGGTAAGAAAAGACTTGGATCGGTAACCGGTGGTCTCGTCGAAGGCACGGGTACCGGAAAAATCAAAATCGGGAGCATTGTAAGCGTCGCGGATGTTGACCGTTTCGCCCGTGACCGCGGCCTTGGCGGCCACCATCTTGTGATTCGGATCGCCGTTCTCGTCGTAGAGAGGGACGTTGGGAAGGTCGATGGGGATGCCGCTGGTGCCACCCATGTGGATGCCCAGGGTGTCCGTGTGCATGATCTCGAATTTGAGCTCGTCGTCCTCGGTGCGGGAATAGAAGGTTCCGCCGTCGGCGTTGGTGAGCCGTTTCGCGCTCTGGACGATGAGCTCCAACAGGCAGCGTTCATCCTTCTCTGCCGAGAGGGCGATCCCCACGGCCGAAAGGGCCCTGATGGACTCGAAAGCTGTGCTGTCTGCGATGGGCATAAGCCGATTGCCGAAGTACCGTTCTGGCGGTATCTGACTCCGGTTCTTGTCTAGCTGTAGAGCCAGTGTAACAGCCGCTATTTGCCAGCCATAGTGACCGGGTTCACATACTTTCCACATCGACGGGCGATCCACGTGCCGAATTCGTGTCACGGTCGGCAAATTCGGCCTTATCTCCAGAAGTCTGATTCCTCAGCTGCCGGAATCTTCGCCACTGGCCCCGCCGGAATCGCTGGAATGGCTCCCGGAGGCAGCCTTTTTCTTCGTGGATCTCCGCTTTACCGTCCTGCCGGTGCCACTGCCCTTCGCGGGCACCTTGGCTGCCTTCTTGTGCTTGGTCGGGGTGCTTTTCCCGGCGTTTTCCCCGCCCGCCAGCACCAAAAACATTTCGTTCAAACGTCTGACAAATCCAGCCGGATCCGGCAGCCGTCCGCCCTCGCTGAGAAGCGCCTGGTCAAAGAGAATATTAGCCCAGTCCTCCCGGCGCTGCTCATCGGACTCGCCGGCGAAGCGTGCGACGAGAACGTGGTCGGGATTGATTTCCATGATCGGCTTGCCCCCCGGCACCTCCTGACCAGCCGCCTTCAACAGGCGTTCCAGGTGCCCGCCCAGCTCATGGTCATCGGCGACCAGACAGGCGGGCGATGTGGTCAGTCGGCTGGTGACGCGAACCGCCTTGACCCGACTCCCGAGCGCGGCCTCGAAGGCCTTGAGGAGTTCATCGTGATCGCGCGCTTCACCCGCCTCTTTCTCTTCGTCGCTGCCGGAAACAGCCGCACCCAGCTCACCCTTGGTCACCGATTGCAGTCGCTTGTCCTGATAGTCCTGGAGATGATTCACCATCCACTCGTCGATCTCGTCGCTGAGCAGCAATACCTCGATGCCCTTTTTCCGGAAGATCTCCAGATGCGGGCTACTCATGGCGGTCGCGTGGTTGTCGGCCGTGATGTAGTAAATCAACTCCTGATCTTCTTTCATGCGGCCCACGTAATCGGCAAGCGACACGGTGTGCTCATCCGAATCGGAGTGGCTGCTCGCGAAACGCAGCAGCTCGGCGATGCTGTCTTTGTTCTTCGAATCATCGATGAGACCTTCCTTGAACACTTTGCCGAACTCGTGCCAGAAGATCGCGAACTTCTCCTTGTCATCTGTGGCGAGCTTGCCAAGCAGATCAAGCACTTTTTTCACCGATCCCGAGCGTATGGCGTCGACCTGGCGATTCTTCTGAAGCATCTCGCGCGACACGTTCAATGGCAGATCGGCGGAGTCGATCACGCCACGCACGAACCGCAAGTAAGGAGGCATGAGCTGCTCGGCATCGTCCATGATAAATACGCGACGCACATAAAGATTGACGCCCCGGCGCACATTGCGATCCCAAAGATCGAAGGGCGCGTGCCTGGGTATGTACAGCAGCGATATATACTCGAGATTCCCCTCGACGCGGCTGTGCACGTGCGTAAGAGGATCGTCGAAATCGTGGGCGATGTGCTTGTAGAACTCGTTGTACTCGTCGCCGGCGATGTCCTTCTTGGCACGCGTCCAGATGGCGGTCGCCGCATTGACGGTTTCTTCGCCTTTCTCGTCTTCCCCCTGCTTGACCATCTTGACGGGAAAGGAGATGTGGTCTGAGTAACGGTGGACTATCGCACGCAGGCGCGAGCCGTCGAGAAAGCCGTCCTGGTCCTCACCGTCACGCAAGCGCAATACCACCCGGGTGCCGCGCTTCGCCACCTCCACGGTTTCCACCGTAAAGTCACCCTCGCCGCCGGATTCCCAACGCACGCCTTCATCTCTGGCGAGACCCGCCCGGCGCGAGGTGACGGTGATGTGATCGGCGACCATGAAGCTCGCGTAAAAGCCCACCCCGAACTGGCCGATGAGCTCGGAGTCCTTGGCCTGATCGCCCGTCAGGGCGTCAAAAAACTGGTGGGTGCCGGACTTTGCAATGGTTCCGAGGTTCTCGATGATATCTTCGCGGCTCATGCCAATGCCGTTATCGCGAACCGTGATGGTGCGGGCCTTCTCGTCGTAGTCCACGTGGATGTCGAGCTCTCCGTCGCCTTCGTACAGGGACTCGTCGGAAAGTGCTTCAAAGCGCAGCCTGTCGCAGGCGTCCGAGGAATTGGAAATGAGCTCACGCAGGAACACATCCTTGTGGCTGTACAGGGAGTGGATCATGAGATCCAGCAACTGCCGTGCCTCGGTCTCGAAGCGGCGGGTTTCTTTGGCGGTCTCGACGCTCATGGCCTGAAGGTGCTCCTTGGGGATGATATGGCAGGGCTGCAGCGGGCAATCAGGCAGGATAATGCGGGCGTTTTCCCCCATTTCAAGGCGAACCGGCGGCCGAGCACACGGCAGCTATGCGCGCTGCCTGGCCATTGGTTACACTGCCACCGATGACGCGCGCCCCCGATTCCTCCCACACTCCAGTCATCCAGCAGTACCTGCGTATCAAGGCGGAGCATGCCCACATGCTGCTCTTCTACCGCATGGGGGATTTCTACGAGCTGTTTTTCGACGACGCCCGCAAAGCGTCGCGCCTGCTGGACATCGCGCTGACGTCCCGCGGCCAGGCCAACGGGGCACCAATTCCCATGGCCGGTGTGCCGGCCCACGCCATCGAGCCGTACCTGGCGAAGCTGCTGCGCGCCGGCCTGTCCGCCGCCATCTGCGAGCAAATCGGCGACCCGGCCACCAGCCGCGGACCGGTGGAGCGTCAGGTAACGCGCATCGTCACGCCGGGTACCGTTACCGACGATGCCCTTCTCCATGAGCGCCGGGAAACGCTTGTTTGCGCGTTGTTTCAACAGGGGGACGATTTCGGCATCGCACGCCTGGAGCTTGCCAGCGGGCGGTTCGTCTGCTTAGAGGTCACGGGACGCTCGGCCCTGGCAGCCGAGCTCCAGCGCATCGAGCCGGCCGAGGTGCTGGTCAGCGAGGACGCCCACGACATCGCCGAGCTGCGCGAGCATACGAGCGTACAGAAACTGCCACCCTGGTACTTCGAGCAAGCCACCGCGGTGGAGCTGCTCACGGCGCAATTCGGTACCCGGGACCTGGCCGGTTTCGGTTGCCAATCGGCCCACCGCGCGGTGGCCGCGGCCGGCTGCCTGCTGCAGTACGTCAAAGACACCCAGCGCGGGGCGCTTCCCCATATCCAGGGACTGCGCCTGGAGCGGCGCGAGGACGCCATCGTTCTGGATGCCGTGTCGCGGCGCAATCTGGAGCTGACGACGAGCCTCTCCGGTGAAAGGGGCCACACGCTGGCCGACGTGCTGGACCGCACCGCCACCCCCATGGGCAGCCGCTGCCTGCGCCGATGGCTGGGCCGCCCGTTGCGGGATCACGGGAGACTCCGACACCGGCATCAGTGCATTGGCGCCCTCTTGGCCGCCGGCGCTCCCGGGCGCCTTCACCAGCAAATGCGCGATATCGGCGATCTCGAGCGCATTCTCTCCCGGGTGGGCTTGCGCTCCGCGCGGCCCAGGGATCTGTCCCAGCTAGGCGCCGCCCTTGGGAGGCTCCCCGATCTGCACGCGACCCTGGCCAACCTGGACAACCCGCTGCTCTCGGAGCTGCTGGTTGCCATCGGCGAGCATCCCGAGACCAGCGCCTGGTTACGGCGGGCGATCGTCGACAGCCCACCCCTGTGGCTGCGCGACGGTGGCGTCATTGCCCCCGGCTACGACGAAGAACTCGACGAGTTGCGGCAACTGTCCTGCGACGCCGATGCTTTTTTACACGAGCTGGAATCCCGGGAACGCCAACGCACCGGCGTCGCAACGCTCAAAGTCGGATACAACCGCGTGCACGGCTACTACATCGAGCTCGGGCGCAAGCACGCGGACAAGGTGCCGACAGAGTACCGGCGCCGACAGACACTCAAGAGCACGGAACGCTACATCACCCAGGAACTCAAAGCCTTCGAGGACAAAGTGCTGAGCGCCAGGGACCGGGCGCTAGCCCGGGAGCACCATCTCTACGACGAAATACTCACACGCCTGACCGGGCAGCTACCGGAACTGCAGACTTGCGCCGCAAGCCTCGCGCGGCTCGATGTGCTCAGCACACTCGCCGAGCGCGCCGAAACCCTCGATTACCGGCAGCCGGAGCTCACGGACACGCCGGGCATCGTCATTACCGCCGGCCGTCATCCCGTGGTCGAGCGGGCCCTGGATGAACCCTTCGTCGCCAACGATCTGAGCTTGACGGAGGACTGCCGCATGCTGGTGATCACCGGCCCCAACATGGGCGGCAAGTCGACGCTCATGCGGCAAACGGCGCTCATCGTGTTACTCGCCCACATGGGCAGCTACGTGCCTGCGGAGCGTGCCGTCATCGGACCCGTGGATCGGGTGTTCACGCGCATTGGTGCCGCCGACGATCTCGCCGGCGGCCGTTCCACTTTCATGGTGGAGATGGTGGAGACCGCCAACATACTCAACAACGCCACGCCTCAGAGCCTGGTGCTGATGGATGAGATCGGACGCGGCACCAGCACCTACGATGGCCTGTCGCTGGCCTGGGCAGCCGCTTCGCACCTGGCGGTCACTATCCGCGCATTCACCTTGTTCGCCACCCACTACTTCGAGCTTACGGCCCTGCCGGAGCAGCTCGAAGGCGTCGCCAACGTACACCTGGAAGCCCTGGAGCATGCCAATAACATCGTCTTCATGCACCGCGTGCGTCCGGGACCGGCAAGTCGCAGCTACGGACTGCAGGTGGCGGCGCTCGCCGGTGTGCCATTGACGGTGATAGAGGATGCTCGCACCTTACTCGCATCCCTGGAAGCCGAGTCGAACGCACGTGCCGCGGCCAACGACCAACGGCAGATGCCGCTGTTCGAGGGTACCCCACGGGAGGATCCCCCGCCCGATCGGCTGCGCGAGCTCCTCGACAGCGTGGAACCGGATACCATGTCGCCGCGGGAAGCCCTGGAAACGCTCTACAAGCTCAAAGCCCTGCTGGAGTAAGCCGGGATCCTGTAGGTTGGGTTGAGCTCGCGATTTAAGAGGGGACAGATTTAAAAGGGGACAGATCTATTTATTTGAGGGCGTCCGATGGACGCCCTCAAATAAATAGATCTGTCCCCTTTTAAATCTGTCCCCTCTTAAATCGCGAGCTCAACCCAACCTACGGCCTTTTCAGTCGCTCCAGGGCCGTTCGGATGTGCGCGGGGATCGGGCTCGGTTTATTGGTCGCGCGGGCCACGAACACGTGCACGAAGTAACCATCCGCGCATGCTTGATGATCGCTGCCGGCGAATATCCCCACCTCGTAGCGTACGCTGGAATTTCCCAGGTGCGCGACACGCAGGCCAGCCTGGACCGCCTGGGGAAAGGCCAGCGATGCCCGAAAGCGGCAACCGCTCTCTACCGCCAGACCGATGACATCGGCGGTAGCAAATTCGAAGCCTCCCTCTAGAACGAGATACTCGGCGATTACCGTGTCGAAAAAGCTGTAGTAGAGAACGTTGTTGACGTGACCATAGACGTCATTGTCCATCCATCGCGTGGTGATGGTGGACAGATGAGGGTAGTCGTCACGAGTGGGGGCGATATCGTTCTCTTTCATTCTTCGCTGACCAATTCAGCCCGCAGCAGGTGCTTCTGAATCTTACCAACCGACGTGCGCGGCAGAACGCGGCGGAACGCGACCCGCTCCGGCACCCGAAAGCTGGCCAGACGCTCCCGGCACCAGGCGATGATCGCGTCACCGGCTAAAGTTTCTCCCTCGATGAGCACCACCACGGCGACGATGGATTCGTCGCGAATCGGGTCCGGCACACCGACAACCGCGCAATCGAAAACCTGTGGGTGAGTCAGGATGACCGCCTCCACCTCACTGGCGGCGACGTTCTCCCCGGCACGCTTGATCATGTCCTTGGCGCGATCGACAAAATGAAAATAGCCACCGTCGTCCTGACGCGCGTTGTCGCCACTCCACAACCAACCATTGCGTATGGTGTCCGCCGTGGCCTCCCGGTTCTTGAAATATCCCTTCATGAGCGTGCGGCCCGGCTCCCCGGCGACGACGATTTGACCGATTTCGCCACGCGCTACCGGGCTGCCCTGCTCATCGACCAACTGAACCCTGTAGCCCATCACCGGCAGCCCCATGCTCATGTTGCTGCGGCGAAAATGGATCGGATTCACCAGCGGCGGACCCATGGTCTCGGTCATCCCCCACAATTGCAACAGCGGCGCATCGAAGCGCTCCTGCCACTCGTCCAGTTGATCTTGCGTCACACACTGTGCAAACAGCACGGCGCGCAACCTGTTCTCGGCAAGTTCCTGGCGGCGCGGCTGTGCCAACAGCATGCGCATGGGCGCCGAGAAAAGACTCGAAACCGTGCACCCGTGTCGAATAGCCTGATCGAAAAAGCGGCTGGCGCTGAATCGCGATGACAACACCATGCTGGCTCCCGTCACCAGCGTGCTCATGGTGGAGTAATACTGGGCGTTGCCGTGAAAAAGCGGCATCACCACCAAGTGACGGTCTTCGGGAGTGAGGCACAGGGCCTTGGCCACGGTTTCGCCCGCATAGATATAGTTGGCGTTGGTGACGAGCACGCCCTTGGGCCGTGACGTTGTACCGGAGGTATAGAGAATCCCGACTTCACCAAGCACGTCGCACTGCGTGTCCGGCCGCCCGTCGGATTGGGAGGCCACGAGACGGTCGAAGAATTGGGCATCACCATCGCTATTCCTATCGCTATCGCCATGGCCGTCGCCGCTTGCGCCGCAGACCACGATGGCCTCGACCCGCGCGCAACGCCCCTGCACCTCCCGCGCGACCTCCAGATATGCCGGTTGCGTGAACATGAGTCGGCATTCGGAGTGGCCGATCAAGTATTCCAGCTCACCAACCGTAGCCGCTACGTTGGTGGGCATGATGACGGCGTCGATCTTGGCCGCGGCGAACCACAGCAGCAGGAACTCCAAACAATTACCGAGATGTAGATTGACTTTGTCACCGCTGCCGACACCGAGCGACTGCAGCATGTGTGCCGTTCGATTGACGAATCTGTCGAAATCAGCGTAGGAATGGCTGGTGGTCCCGCCATCGATGTCGTCGAAGAGGACGAACACCTTCTCCGGATCCGTTTCAGCGCGGTACTCCAGAATCTCCCGCAAGGTGCGATTTCCCACGGCATCCACGATATTCAAGCTCCGGCCGAACTCCCGCCAGAGAAGCACGGCATCATGCCGAAATCTCCAGACCCAAGCGGGGATCCCATACGTTTACTAGATAATGCGGACGCGGCGCAAGCCACCCCCGGGGCCTTCGGGGTTGAATTTGGCGCCTTGCCGGTTAGTCTGAGCCGGTATGAGCGGGATTGAGACAAGCGACGAGGCCTTGATGTTGCAGTATCGAGATGGCGACGCGACTGCCTTTGACCTGCTTTACGCACGCCACAAGGGTGCGCTGTTTCGATATTGTCTTCGCCATTGCCGAAGCCGCAGCACCGCCGAGGAGACATTTCAGGACGTGTGGATGCGCGTCATCGGTGCGCGCCAGCGCTACCAGCGGCGGGCGATGTTTACGACCTGGTTGTACCGCATCGCCCACAATCGCATCATCGATGGTTACCGGTCGGATAATTCCGGCAAATTTCAGTCGTTGGACGACGACGACGAAATTGGTGCCCTGCCAGCGGCGGACCGGAACGATGAGCCCGACCGTCGCCTGGCCTCGGGCCGGCAGGCGGCGCGGCTGCGCACTCTGCTTGCCGAGCTTCCGGCGGAGCAGCGTGACGTCTTCCTGCTGCACGAGGAGGCCGGCCTCGGGCTCGAGGCAATCGCGGAAGTGTCAGGCGTCGGCCGCGAAACGGCAAAAAGCCGGCTACGCTACGCCTTGTCAAAGCTACGCGCGGCATTGAAGGACACACAATGAACCCGGAAGAGCGCGACGAAGAAATGCTACGAGAGTTCCTCGCGGGCGATTCGCCATTGTCGCGCCTTTATCGGCGCGACGCCCAACAGCAACCGAATGCGCAGCTGGACGCAGCGATCCTCGCCGCGGCCAGGCGCAACCTGGCGCCAAAGAGCCGCGTGGCCCACGGTCCGTTCGCGCGCCACTGGGTGGTGCCGACTTCCCTGGCCGCGGTGCTGGTGCTGTCGGTGAGCATCGTGTTGCTGACGCCGGACCCTGTCCGCCAACCCGGCCTCGAGATCGATGGCGTCGCCGATACGCCTGCCATGGGCCGCGAGCAGGAACCCGCTGCCAAAGACAAGGCTGTCAAAAAGTCCAGCGAAAAGCGCGAAAGAAAAGTGCTGCAGCTCGAGGATGTCCCCACCAGCGAACAACCACCCCGACCAGTGCCTGCCACCGGCGCCAGCGTTGCCGAAGAGGCCGCCGCCCCGTCGGCATCCAGAGCCCTCGCCGAACCAACCCCCGGACCCCATGGGATGCCGGCCGACACCGTGCAGGCGGACCCGGCGGCATGGCTGCGCTTCATGGAAGCATTGCTGAAAGAGCAGAATCTGCAGGCGGTAAGAAACAATCTGCGCGCATTCCGTGGGAGATATCCGGACTTTCCACTGCCGGCGGCGCTCATGCCCCTGGCGGCGTCCCTGGATGCCAAACGTCCATGAGGGCCCATGACGGCAAGCTCGTTTGCCCCGCCGCGAGACTCGTAAGCGCCGACAAACATCAGTAATATATGCCGCTCGCTGCTCCGGGCTGGCCAGGAAAAGCTGCAAATGACATTCATCGTTCTCGAAAGCTGCATCAAATGCAAGTACACGGACTGCGTCGAAGTGTGCCCGGTGGACTGCTTTCACGAAGGACCCAACTACCTGGTCATCGACCCCGAGGAGTGCATCGACTGCACCTTGTGCGAACCCGAATGTCCGGTAGATGCCATCGTCTCGGAAGACGACTTGCGCGAAGATCAGCAGCACTTCCTGGAGCTCAACACGGAGCTCTCCAAAGGGTGGCCGGTACTGACGGAGAAGATCGATGCGCCGCCGGATGCGGCCGAGTGGGACGAAGTTCCCGACAAGCTCCAGTATCTGGAGCGCTAATCCCCGGTTTCGGATCCCTTCCAGAGGCTGCGCATGGCGGCTATGCCTTGGCCGCCGTGAGCCCAAGCAGACTCGCGCTGCTCGCGGCCCATCCCCCCGAGAGCAAAAACCGGCAGGTTGACCTCCCCCACCAGCGCCTGGAATTGCTGCCAGCCCAGGGGGGGCGCCTGGGGGTGGGAGCGGGTCGCCGCCACGGGGGAAAGCACGGCGAAATCCGCTTCGATGCGCACGGCCCGGGCAAGCTGGCGGGCATCGTGGCAGGAAGCGCCCAACCAGACCCCCGTCGGGATCGGCCGTGACATCGCCGCCATCAAGCGTGCGCTGTCCAGGTGAACGCCGTCGGCGCCGCTCGCATCCAGCAACGCCGGGTCGGCGTTGATGAGCAGACGCGCACCGCGCGCACGACAGATGTCGCCAGCCTGCCGGCAGAGAGATACCAGCTCGGCGGCCGGTAACTCCTTGGCCCGCAAGCTGACCAGCTCGACACCGGCATCGACACTGGCCGAAAGCGCCGCCAGAAAGGCACCCCTGTCGCTCCCCGGCGACGGCGTGATGAGGTAGCAGTCCGGCAGGCGCAGCGCTTTCACCACCGGCACGTCCGCCGCCGGCATCCGCAACCCGGTGAGCGCGTCCGCGCCCAGCCAGCGCAACGCCTGGCCCTCGCGGCCGTGGACCCGGCCCTGCCAACCGGTCACCCGCCACACATCCAGGAGGACACCGCGATCCGGGTAATCGTGCCGCACACGAATGAGAGGCCTGGCAGAATCCAGATCGATACCCAGCTCCTCTTCGAGCTCCCGGGCCAGGCCCGTGCGAGCGTCTTCTCCGGGTTCCAGCTTACCGCCGGGAAATTCCCATCGCCCGCCCTGGTGAGCATGGTCGAATCGCCTGGCTACCAGGATCTCCCCGCGGGCATTGCAAAGCACACCGGCGGCCACATGAATGCGCTGCTTCAGGTGCGGTACTCGGCGTTGATGGTGACGTATTCCGGGGACAGATCGGAAGTCCAGACGGTGGCCTGCGCTTCACCGCGGCCGAGACCGATGTCCACGCGGATCTCTTCCGCCGACATCGCAGCCTGGCCGCGTTCTTCCACGTAGTCGGCGGCGCGTTCACCGCCGGCAACGATGCACACATCACCCAGGTGGATGCTTACCGCGCCGATGTCCAGACCAACGGGCCCGGCACGTCCGACGACGGCGAGTATGCGGCCCCAGTTTGCGTCACTGGCATACATGGCCGTCATCACCAGCGGCGAGTGGGCGACCTGGTAGGCGAGTTGCAGGCACTCCTGCTCGTCGCGACCCTCGCGTACCGTGATGGTGATGAACTTGGTCGCCCCTTCGGCATCGCGAACAATCGCCTGGGAGAGCCAGGTACAGACCTCCGATACCGCCCGATGCAGCGCGCGCGCGCCGTCGCTGGATGGGTCATCGATATTCGGCGCGCCGTCAACACCGCTGGCTATCAGCACGCAGGCGTCGTTGGTGGAGGTGTCGCCGTCCACGGTGATGCGATTGAAAGACTGTTGCACCGCACGCCCCAGACAGTCGTCGAGCAGAGCTTGCGAGACGTGGGCGTCGGTGGCGATGAATGCCAGCATGGTGGCCATATCGGGTCGCATCATACCGGCACCTTTGACGATGCCCGTGACCGTGACTGTGCGCCCTTCGACGTCGAACTGCCGGGATACGGCCTTGGGCACCGTGTCGGTGGTCATGATGGCGCGCGCGGCGGCCACCCAGCCATCCTCGGCGAGCCGCGCGAGCGCAACCTCGATGGCCTCTGGAAAGCGTGCCACCGGGAGGCTTTCACCGATGACCCCGGTGGAAAACGGCAACACCTGGTCTGCGGAACAACCCCTGCGCTCGGCGACAGCCTGGCAACACCTGCGTGCATCCGCCATCCCTTGCCGACCGGTGCCGGCATTGGCATTGCCGGCGTTGATCAGCAGGTAGCGTGGCGCCTGACGGCCAAGGTGCTCCCGGGCGACGACAACCGGGGCGGCACAGAATGCATTGCGGGTAAACACCGCGGCCACACGGCTTGCAACGGCCAGCTCGATGATGGTCAGATCGTCTCTCGGGTCACTGCGCACACCCAGACTCGCGCTGCCGAGACGCACCCCGGCCACAGGGTCCGGGTGGATTTCCGCGCTCAAACCAACCGCCACACGAGCCTCCGATAAATACCATCAATTTTCGGACCGGCCGGTCTTTCAGCTGACCAGTCCGTGACATTGTTTGTATTTTTTGCCGGAACCGCAAGGACAGGGTTCGTTGCGCCCGACCTTGCGCCCGGGACGCCTGAAGGGCCTGTTGGCCTTTTCGATGTCTTCGGCGACGGCTGCGGCAACCGGGTCACCGGCCAGATCCCCTTCGCCACCCTCACCACCGTCGGCAAGCGCATGGGCCATGGGGTGGAAAGCCGACACCGGAGCTACCCGCCGGCGCTGGGCCTCCAATGCCTCGACGTCCGACTCCGCGCGTACCCGCACCTTCGAGACTAGATTGATGACTTCATACTTGATGCGCTCGGTCAGGCTTCGGAACATCTCAAAAGCTTCGCGCTTGTACTCCTGCTTGGGATTCTTCTGTGCATAGCCGCGCAAGTGTATTCCCTGGCGCAGGTAGTCCATGGCTGCCAGGTGTTCCTTCCACGCAGCGTCCAGCACCTGCAGGATGACGGCCTTTTCGAAGTTGCGGATAACTTCTTCGCCCGCCTGTTGCTTTTTCTCTTCGTAGGCGCGATTGATCTCGTCCAGAATCCGTTGCCGCAGGGGTTCCTCGTGCAGAGACTCCTCCGCGGCCAACCAGCCCGAGATGTCCATCTCCCTGTCGAACTCACGTTTCAGAGATTCTTCCAACCCAGGCACGTCCCACTGCTCGTCCAAGCTCTGGGGCGGGATGTGTGTATCGATGACTTCGGTCAACACGTCATCGCGAATCTGGGAAATGCGATCCGAAACGTCGTCTTCGCCCATCAGCTCGTTACGCAGTGCGTAAATTTCTTTGCGCTGATCGTTGGCGACGTCATCGTACTCCAACAACTGCTTGCGCACGTCGAAGTTGCGGCCCTCGACCTTGCGCTGAGCGTTCTCGATGGCCTTCGTTACCCAAGGATGCTCGATGGCTTCGCCTTTTTCCATTCCCAGCTTCTGCATAATCGCCGACACCCGGTCGGAGGCGAATATGCGCATCAAGTCGTCTTCCAGGGACAAGTAGAAACGGCTCGACCCCACGTCTCCCTGACGGCCCGAACGTCCCCGAAGCTGATTGTCGATGCGCCTGGATTCGTGACGCTCGGTGCCGACGATGTGCAACCCACCGGCTGACAGAACCGCTTGATTGCGTTCCCGCCATTCTTCCCGGTGCTTTTCGAGCTCCGCCGCGTCGGCGCCTTCGAGCTGCTTGAGCTCGGCCTGAAGATTGCCGCCCAGAACGATGTCGGTGCCGCGCCCCGCCATGTTGGTGGCGATGGTGATGGTCCCGGGGCGGCCCGCCTGCACGATGACCTCGGCCTCCCGGGCATGTTGCTTGGCGTTCAGCACCTGGTGCGGAATGCTCTCCTTGGTCAGCAAGTCCGAGAGAAATTCAGAAGTTTCGATGGATGCGGTGCCTACCAACGCCGGCTGCCCACGGACGCGGCAGTCCCGAATGTTCTCGAGAATCGCCGCGAACTTCTCTTCCTTGGTCAAGTACACGAGATCGGTGAGATCCGAACGGATCATATCCATATGGGTGGGTATCACCAGGACCTCGAGGCCGTAGATCTGCAGGAATTCGGGAGCTTCGGTGTCGGCCGTTCCCGTCATCCCGGAAAGTTTGTCATAGAGACGGAAGTAATTCTGGAAGGTAATCGACGCGAGCGTCTGATTCTCATTTTGAATCGGCACGCCTTCCTTTGCTTCCACCGCCTGGTGCAAGCCCTCCGACCAGCGGCGACCATGCATGGTACGGCCGGTGAACTCGTCGACGATGACGATCTCACCGTCCTTGACGATGTAGTCGACGTTCAAGGTGAACAGCGCATGGGCACGCAGCGCCGACATGAGATGGTGCATGAGCACGATATTGCTGGCGTCATAGAGACTCTGACCGGCCTCCAGCACGCCCGCCTCTTCGAGTAGATCTTCTACCCGCTGATGACCCTCCTCCGTGAGATAGACTTGCTTCGCCTTTTCGTCGACGCTGAAATCACCGGGACCATCCTCCACTTCCTGGCGCTTCAAGTGCGGAATGAGACGATTGACACGCACATACAGGTCGGAGTTCTCATCCGTCGGGCCCGAGATGATGAGTGGCGTGCGCGCTTCGTCGATAAGAATCGAATCTACTTCGTCGATGATCGCATAGTGCAGACGGCCCTGGGCGCGTTCCGAGGCCATGAACGCCATGTTGTCGCGCAGGTAGTCGAATCCGTACTCGTTGTTGGTTCCGTAGACGACGTCGGCGGCGTAGGCCTGTTGCTTTTCCTGGGGGAGCATGCCCGGCACGACGACACCGGTTCGCATGCCTAGAAACTCGTAAATGTGGCCCATCCACTCCGCGTCGCGGCGTGCCAGATAATCGTTCACGGTCACGATGTGAACGCCGTACCCGTCCAGGGCGTTCAAGTAGGTGGGCAGCGTGGCGACCAGGGTCTTTCCCTCGCCAGTGCGCATCTCCGCGATATGACCCTCGTGCAGCGCGATGCCGCCGACGATCTGAACGTCGAAGTGGCGCATGTCGAGGGTGCGCCGGGCGGCTTCACGCACCGTGGCGAAGGCCTCGGGCAACAGCTGCTCCAGGGACTCACCGGCGGCGCGGCGTTCGCGGAATATGTCGGTCCTGGCCCGAATCTCGGCATCGGAGAGCTTGCTGACCTCCGGCTCGAGGACGTTGACGCTCTCCACCGTCTTGCGCATTCGTCGAATCTGCCGCTCGTTGCGGCTACCGACGATTTTTCTAATTACATTCGTGATCATGCCTTTGCTCGAGCTGAGGAGTGGCAGACTCCCCGGCTCTTTCGACTGCGTGGGGTGATGATGGATACCGGAACGCGTTTGTCAAGAAACCCGCCTACGGGCTGATCCGCAGCCTGATGCCCGAAAAGGTGGGAAATGGGGTCCGCAGCGGGAAAAAGCAACCCCTTGATAGTTCAAGACTGGAGGATTCTAGCGCGTTGCCCGCACGAATTTCATGGGGTTCACGGCCTTGCCATTGCGGCGCACTTCGAAGTGAACGTGCGGTCCACTCGAGCGGCCCGTGGATCCGAGCAGCGCGAGCACCTGCCCCTTCTTGACCGTTTCTCCGACCTTGACGAGATTCTTCTCGTTGTGGGCATAGAGCGTCGAATAGCCGTTGCCGTGATTGATCTCGACGGCATTGCCGAATCCCCAGCGGCTACCTGACCAGACGACGACTCCGGCTGCCGCCGCCACCACTTCACTGCTGGCACGGCCGGCGAAGTCGATACCTTCGTGGAACGCACGCTTGCCGGTGAGAGGGTCGTTACGCCAGCCGAAGACCGACGAGATCCAGCCCTTGTTCACCGGGCGGCCGGTGGGATAAACCTGGGCGTGCAGCTTGCGATTCATCAGGGTCCCTTCCACCACCGCAAGCTTCGGCTCGCGATCTTCCAGCACCCTCACCAGTTCCTCCAGGGAGGCCAGAAAATCCGGCACCTGGAAGGGCTCGCGCTCGGTACCCAGGTCGGGACCGCCCCGGGCCGGGATGTGATCGAAGCTGAACTCTTCGGCATCCAAGTCCGCCATTTCCACCAGACGCCTGCCCAGGGCGTCCAGACGTACCACCCTGGACTGAATTTCGCCCATCCTGAGCGCCAGGGCATCCAGATTTCGCTCGGCATCGCCGATGGCACCAGCCACCTTGTCCCGCTGGTGCCGCACCTCCTCCTGCCAGGCGGCGGCGTACAGCTCAGGCCCGGGTTCGAAGGGCACGTGCACCGAGCGATATCCCAGGTAGTAGGCACCGGCAAACAGGGCAATGACGGCCACCATCAGCGATAATGAGCCCGCGTGGCCCAAGTGCGCTCGATGGCCGCTACGCCGATTGCTGGAGATGAATAGTATTTCCATACGGGCCGATTTTATGTCTCGCCGGGAGCGCCGTTCCCTCGACGCGATTCCGCTCCCGCTCCTGCGGGTAGCGAACCCGATCCCATTGTTCCCACTCGAGCCGCGGACATGAGCGGCGTCCCCTTCGTCTCGATCCGCCAGCTTCTGGGCAGTCCGCTCACCCCGCTGGGCAGGCTGATGGCCGCCGGACGCCGCCTGGGGCTCGCCAATGAGGCCCTCGACGAGTTCCTGGACGAACCCCTCAAGGGCCGCGTGATCGTGGCCCGGGCGAGCGGCGAAACCCTGATCCTGGTGGCGGAATCACCCGCCTGGTCAGCCCGCGTCCGCTACTTGACCCCCCAAATTCTAGACCATCTGCGCAGCCGCCTGGACAACCCCCGGCTCAACAGGGTCAAAATCGTGACCCGCCCGACGGAATTACCCGCCGATCCGCCTGCGCGGCCCCGGCCGCGGCTCTCCAGCCGCTCCGCGGCCCTGCTCGAATGCGTCGCCCGGAGCTCCGACAACCAAGCCCTGGCCAGGATCCTCCAGCGGCTCGCCGGGCGGGCCGACCGTCAAAAGCGGGACTGATCGCCCCCCGTCACCGGCCCCAAGTCATTAATCGTGTACTGCAACACTACACCCGGTCCCAGTCGGAGAATCGGATGGAGACCGCAGGCCGCGCCTCAACCGGCGGATACGGGCTGCATGAAAATGATGGGCGCGTCCACGCCTTCGCCGAAGGTCACCATTTCCCAGGCGCTCTCGTCGGCCAGAAGCGTGCGCAGCAGCTTGTTGTTGAGCGCGTGTCCGGATTTGTATCCGCTGAAGGCGCCGATAAGGCTGTGCCCGAGAAGGTACAAATCTCCGATTGCGTCCAGCACCTTGTGCTTGACGAATTCGTCGTCGTAGCGCAGCCCGTCCTCGTTGAGAACCCGATAGTCGTCAACCACGATAGCATTGTCGACGCTCGCCCCGAGCGCGCGATTGTTCGCATGCAACGCCTCGAGATCGCAGCGGAATCCGAAGGTGCGCGCACGGCTCACTTCCTTGACGAAAGAGGTGGTGGAGAAATCTACCGAGGCCTCGTTGCGGCACGCTTTGAATACCGGATGATCGAACTCGATGGCAAAAGAAACCTTGAAGCCATCGAATGGCTCTACCTGAGCCCACTTATCCTCTTCTTCCACCTTGATGAAGCGCTTGATTCGAATGAACTGCTTGGCGGCATTCTGCTCTTCGATGCCAGCGGACTGAATGAGAAAAACGAAGGGCCCGGCGCTGCCGTCCATGATCGGCACTTCTTCGGCACTCAAATCCACATAGGCGTTGTCGATACCGAGTCCCGCCATCGCGGAAAGTAGATGCTCGACGGTGGAAACGTGCACATCGCCTGCGCTCAAGCTGGTAGAAAGCGAGGTACTACCGACGTTTTCGGGGCTGGCCTTGATCTCGACTATCGGGTCGAGGTCGACACGCCGGAAACGGATGCCGTTGTTGGCAGGCGCGGGTCTTAACGTGAGGTAGACTTTCTCGCCGGTATGTAATCCGACGCCGGTAGCACGAATAACGTTTTTCAGCGTACGCTGCCTGATCATTACTGCTGTGCTCCCCCCGGACCAACGCGGAATGTGTATTGTGTGGCTACGGCTATTCTTGCCGGCGGCGGCTGGTTCCAGACCGCCGTCGTAACCCCGCGGAACGCCGAAAATGCTAGCATAGAATCCCCGGGTGCGCGAACCAGCCGGTCCCGCGGTGGCAGTGGACAGGCCATATCAGCAACTATAGCCCGCTCAGCGGCAAAGCGGTGCTCTCCAGTCCCGACGGAAAAGCCAACAGAGGGGGCCGCTGCCCGCGCGCCGAGGCGCGAATCGGGAGCGGGGCAGTCCTCAGGATCGGCGCTTCAGTCGGCCTGTCGGCGCAGGAAGGCCGGAATATCCAGGTACTCGGAGTCCATGTCCACATCGACGACAGGCTCCTTTTCCCTGGTCGGCTTCTTGCGCATGACCGTCGGCACATCGAAACGCTTGTAGTCCACATCGCCCCCGGCGGCCTGTGCCACCAGGCGCATGTCGCGCTCCATGCGCACGGCGTCCTGGCCGAGGCCGGTGGCAACCACCGTCACCCGCAGCTCGTCCTTGACCTCTTCGTCCAAGGTCGTGCCGATGACGACCAAGGCGTTCTCGGAGGCGAATTCGCCGATGGCCTCGCCGACCTGGGCAAACTCCTCCATGCCCAGATCCGGGCCCGCGGTCACGTTCACGAGAATCCCCCGGGCACCGCTCAAATTGATGTCCTCGAGCAGCGGACAGGCGATGGCCGCTTCAGCCGCCTTGCGCGCCCGATCCTCACCCACGGCACGCCCCGAGCCCATCATGGCGCGGCCCTTTTCGGACATCACCGTTCGCACGTCGGCGAAATCCACGTTGATCATGCCGGGGCGTGTGATCAGCTCCGCGATGCCCTGCACCGCTCCGTGCAACACATCGTTTGCCGCCTTGAACGCATCCCGCAGCGAGATGCCGCCGCCCAGCACGCTCAGCAGCTTCTCGTTCGGCACGGTGATGAGCGAGTCCACGTGCTGACCGAGCTCGGCGATTCCGTCCTCTGCGATCTTCATTCGCCGCTTCAGCTCGAACGGGAAGGGCTTGGTGACCACGGCCACGGTTAAAATTCCGAGCTCCTTGGCGAGTTGCGCAACGATGGGTGAGGCACCGGTTCCGGTTCCCCCACCCATGCCGGCAGTAATAAAAACCATGTCCGAGCCTTCTAGAAGATCGACGATCCGGTCACGGTCTTCCAACGCCGCCTGGCGCCCGATATTCGGGTCCGCACCAGCGCCCAGGCCCTTGGTCACGTTGTTCCCCAGCTGCAACGTGGTACGTGCTGAGGATTTAGTGAGTGCCTGGGCATCGGTATTGGCACACACGAATTCGACGCCTTCTATATTCGACATCAACATATGCTCCACGGCGTTACCACCGCCCCCACCGATACCTATCACACGGATAACGGCATTGCTTTGACTATATGCATCTACTAATTCAAACATCGTTTCCCCTCCGACACAGAGGTCTGTTACACCTTCAAAAATTACCCTGAAACCAACTCTTCATTCGATCCCAGACGGGCTTCAATCCTCCACCGGAGACGGAATGTGAACCTCGTTCGCGCATGTTCTTATGCCCGAACATCAGCAACCCTACGCCGGTGGCGTAGATCGGATTTCGCACCACGTCCGACAGGCCGGATACGGTCCGCGGCATACCAATGCGCACCGGCATGTGAAGAATCTCCTCGGCCAGATCCATCAGACCTTCCATCTTCGAGCTGCCGCCGGTGAGCACGACGCCCGCGGCGATCAAGTCTTCGAAGCCGCTACGCCGAAGCTCCGCCTGCACCAGTGTCAGCAACTCCTCATAGCGGGGTTCGACGACCTCGGCGAGGGTCTGCCGCGCCAGCCGGCGCGGCGGGCGTTCGCCGACGCTGGGCACCTCGATGCTTTCGTCGGCGGTAGCGAGCTGGGCCAGCGCGCACGCGTATTTGACCTTTATCTCTTCCGCATTCTGGGTTGGCGTTCTAAGCGCCACGGCAATGTCGTTCGTTACCTGATCGCCAGCGATGGGGATGACGGCGGTATGGCGAATCGCGCCCTCGGTGAACACCGCGATATCGGTGGTGCCACCACCGATGTCCACCAAACACACACCAAGTTCCTTCTCGTCGTCCAGCAGCACGGAGTAACTGGAGGCGAGCTGCTGCAGGATAATGTCGTCGACTTCGAGTCCACAACGGCGCACACATTTAATAATGTTCTGTGCAGCGCTGACCGCACCCGTAACCATGTGCACTTTCGATTCCAGGCGCACACCGGACATGCCGACCGGCTCTTTGATGCCCTCCTGGTTATCGATGATGAATTCCTGCGGCAGAATGTGAATAATTTTCTGATCTGCAGGGATCGCCACGGCGCGTGCCGCATCGATTACCCGGTCCACATCACTGGGCGTTACCTCTTTGTCGCGGATAGCAACGATGCCGTGGGAATTGAGGCTGCGAATGTGACTCCCGGCGATGCCTGCATAAACCGAATTGATCTGGCAACCCGCCATCAACTCCGCTTCTTCGACAGCGCGTTGTATCGACTGCACAGTGGATTCGATATTGACGACAACACCCTTTTTCAATCCACGCGATGGATGAATGCCGATACCGATGATCTCTATTACGTCGTCGTCCGACAACTCGCCGACGACAGCCGACACCTTGGATGTACCGATATCCAAACCCACGATTAGTTTCTTGTCGATCTTACCCACCAAACTCAACCTCCGCTGGCCCTTTCGGAGACCTGCTTCAAGCGCACGGCGAAACCGCCCGCATAACGAAGATCGACTTGCTCGATCTGATCCAGATGCTCGGCAATCTCCTTGGCTGCCGCACGCGCGAATCGCTTCAGCGTCGAAGCCCCCTGCCCCTCGGCAAGCACCAGCGTCGTGCCGTTGACGAGCACCAGACGCCAACCGCCACGCTCGAGCAATCGCAGGCTTTCGATACCACCGCCCAACGGTCCCAGGGCAGTGCGGAATCGGCCATAGGCCGCAAGAACTTCGCGTTCGCTTTGCGCCGGACCAGCGAGCATCGGCAGGTTCAACCCGCGAGCCCTGCCATGGGGCTCGAACAGCGACCCGTCCGCCTCCATCAGGGTCTCGTCGTTCCAACGCGCGATCGGCTGGCGCTCGACAATGGCGACGTGCAGACTATCTGGCCAGACCCGCCGAACGGAGGCCTCACGCACCCAGGGAAGGGCGCGCGAAGCCGCTCGCACGGCCTCCACGTCTACCTCGAAAAACCCCTTCGTTATCTGATCCGCAACCACATTCTCGAGGGCGTAGCGCGACACGTATCGGAAATCCCCCGCGACCCGCACCGAGTTCACCTTGTGTCCGTCCAGACGCTGCACCATCGGCACAGCCGCAGCGGCCAATGCCACCAGCAACGAGGCGACCAGCAACTTTCTGGGACCGAGTCCGAGAATCATCGATCCGGCCCTCCTTCTACGGAACGGCCGATAATGCGCACCTCGCGCGTGAGAAGTATCCCGCTGTCCGCCTGGACGCGCTTCGCAACCCGCACAATGAGTGACTCCACGTCGGCGGCGGTCGCGCCGCCGGTATTGATGATGAAATTGGCGTGTTTTTCCGATACCACCGCATTGCCAACACGTTCACCCTTGAGACCGCTGGCTTCGATGAGGCGCGCCGCGTAGTCGCCAGGCGGATTGCGGAAAACCGAGCCGCAATTGCGGGTTCCCATGGGCTGAGTTTCGGCGCGACGCCGCAGCAATTCCTTGATGCGCAGCGCGGCGTTTCCGTCCTCGTCTCCGGCGAGGTGCAGCTCCGCTGCCGTGAACCATTCTTCGCCTGGCCCCTCGACGCTGCGATAACCGATTGTAAATTCCTTCACCGTGCGCTGGCGAAGCTTCCCGTCACGCGAGATTGTCTGAACCGATTCCACCAGATCCCAGGTCTCACCACCGAAGGCGCCGGCGTTCATGGCCAGCGCGCCCCCCAGCGAGCCGGGGATCCCGGCGAAGAATTCAGCGCCGCCCATTTGCCGCGCGGCACAGAACTTCGCCACCTTCGGACAGGCGACACCCGCCTCCACCCGCACGCGGGTGCCCTCGACGACTTCGATCCCATCGAGCTCATCGGTGGCGATGACCGTGCCATCGATGCCCCGATCGCGCACCAGTACGTTGCTGCCCAGCCCCAGCCAGAAGATCGACTCGTCCGCGGGCAGGCTGGCCATGAAGCGGGTGAGATCGTGTATGTCCGCAGGCCGATAGAATCGCTTCGCCGGCCCGCCGATACCCCACACGGTGTGGCGCGACAGCGGTTCGTCGATACGCAACTCGCCACGGTATTGATCCATGCTCAGTACCGGGACCATCATGGCGCGCCCCGACTTTTGCTTGCAGGCGCGCGCTCAGCCCAGAGCTCGGCAAGCTCCGGTGCCAGGGTGCCGATGTCGCCGGCACCGAGCACCAGCAACACGTCGCCGTCTGCGAGCACACCGGGGAGCATCCCGGCGACATCTGCCAGCTTGTCCACGAACACCGGATCCACCTGGCCACGGGCACGGATGGCACGACACAGCGTGCGTCCGTCGGCACCGCTGATGGGCGTTTCTCCGGCCGGGTAAACATCCAGCATCACCAGCGCGTCGACCTCCGACAATGCTTGACTGAAATCCTCGAACAAATCCCGCGTGCGTGTGTACCGGTGCGGTTGGAACACGACCACCAGGCGCCGTTCCGGCCAGCTCGATCGCGCAGCCTGCACGGTAGCGGCAATCTCGCGCGGATGGTGCGCATAGTCGTCCACCAGTGTGATGGGACCTGCGGGACTCATTCGCTGCCCGTAGCTCTGTGAGCGCCGCGCAATACCCTGAAAACCGGCCAACGCGCGTGCCACGGCATCGTCATCCACGTTGAGTTCCCTCGCCACCGCGATCGCCGCGAGGGCATTCAACACGTTGTGCCTTCCGGGCAGATTCAAGACCACGGCCAGGCTGTCGTCGACACCATCGTCGTGGCTGCGACGGTGCACGCGGAAGTGACTGCGCGTACCTTGGTGGCGCACTTCGGTGGCATACACATCGGCTTCCTCGCTGAAGCCGTAGGTGGTCACCGGTTTCGCGACCTCGGGCAGCAGCTCGCGAATGGTCGGATCCTCGTAACAAAGCACCGCCTGCCCGTAAAAGGGCAGGCGGTGGAGAAAATCCAGGAAGGTCTGGGTAAGACGCTGGAAGTCACCGCCATAAGTCTCCAGATGGTCCGCATCGATGTTCGTGACCACCGCCATCATTGGCTGCAGACAAAGAAAGGAGGCGTCGCTCTCGTCCGCCTCGGCGACCAGATAGCGGCTCGCGCCGAGTCGCGCATGAACACCGCTGCCGATCAAGCGGCCACCGATCACGTAGGTCGGGTCGAGCCCACCCTCGGCCAGTACGCTCGCCACCAGGCTGGTGGTGGTGGTCTTGCCGTGGGTACCGGCGACGGCGATGCCGTGGCGAAAGCGCATCAGCTCGGCCAGCATTTGTGCACGCGGCACCACCGGGATGTGCCGCTCGCGGGCGCTGGCAAGCTCCGCGTTGTCTTCGGCGATGGCGGTCGTGATGACGACCACCTCACAGCCCTCCACGTGTTGCGGGTCGTGGCCGATGTCGATGCGCACGCCCAGACCCTCGAGGCGTCGGGTCATGGCGTTGACTCCCAGGTCCGAGCCGGAAACCTGGAAGCCGAGGGTATGCAGCACCTCGGCAATGCCACCCATGCCGGCGCCGCCGATGCCGATGAAGTGCACGCGGCGCACGCGCTTCATCCAAACATCGTGATCCACGGGGGCAGACCCGGCGTCGGCAAGCGAGCGGCCGCTGGTTGCGATGATGCCCGAGCGCTTACGCATGGACGAGCTCCAGGCAACAGTCGCTGACCTGCCGGGTGGCGGTGGGAATACCGAGCCGCCTGGCCGCCACCGCCATGCGCAGCAGGCGTTCCCGGGCGCCGTGAAACTCGGCCAGCAAAGCGCCCAGGCGCGTGGCATCCAGGTCACTTTCGGGAATCAGTACCGCGGCTTGCGCGTTGGCCAGATGAAGACCGTTGCGGGTCTGATGATCGTCCACCGCGTAGGGAAAGGGCACCAGCACCGAGGCGACTCCGGCGACCGCCAGCTCCGATATCGTCAACGCGCCAGCCCGGCACACCACCAGGTCCGCCCACCCGTAGGCGCCGGCAATGTCCTCGATGAAGGCTACCGTCTCGGCCACCATGCCGGCCCTGTGATAACGCTCAACCGTATCCTGCAGATGCGCTTCCCCGGTCTGGTGGCGCACCTGGATGATGCTTCTGTCGGCGAGCCCGGCGATGGCACTCGGGACCACCTCGTTCAAGACCCTGGCACCCTGGCTACCGCCCAGCACCAGCAGACGCAGAGGGCCGCCGCGCCCCGTCAGACGCTGCTCCGGCGCGGCCACCCGCAGCACCTCCTCACGCACCGGATTGCCCGTGTGGCGGGCCCGGCGCGACGCCGGAAAACTGCAGGGGAACGCTTCCAGCACGCGGGTGGCGATGCGCGCCAGCAGCCGATTGGTGAGACCCGGCACAGCGTTCTGCTCATGGATCACGAGCGGTTTTCCCAGCAATCTTGCCGCCACCCCGCCGGGCCCGGTCGCGTAACCACCCATGCCCAGGACCAGATCCGGGGACAGCTCGCGCAGCGCCAGCAGCGCCGACAGGAGCGCGCGGGTCAAGGCAAACGGTGCCTGCATCCAACCGAGCCAGCCCTTGCCGCGCAGCCCCCTGACCGGCACCTGGTGAAATGGGATGCCGGCATCGGCAATCAGCCGTGACTCGAAGCTGTCCGGGGTTCCCAGCCAGACGACGGTTGCACCCTCGCTTTCCAGCTGCCTGGCCACCGCCAGCGCAGGGAAGACGTGACCGCCGGTGCCGCCGGCCATGATCAGCACCGACAGGGACGCGTGTGGGCGTTGACCTCCACCCTGGCTCATGACCGCCCCCGCAGCTCGTGGTCGACACGCATCACCAGCCCCAGGGCAAAGCTGTTGACCACCAGACTGGAGCCGCCGTAGCTCATGAGCGGCAGCGCCAGCCCCTTGGTAGGCAGGAGCCCCATGTTCACGCCGATGTTGATGAAAGCCTGCAGGCCAATGAGCAGGCCCACGCCGTAGGCCAGATGAGCCCCGTACTCGTGCCCGGCGCGTTCGGCGCGGGTGCCGATGGCAATGGCGCGCCAGACGAGAAATGCGAAGGTCAGGATCACCACCAGCACGCCCAGCATGCCGAGCTCCTCGGCGAGCACCGCGAACAGAAAATCCGTATGCGCCTCGGGCAGGTAGAACAGCTTCTGCACGCTGCTGCCCAGACCCACGCCCAACCATTCCCCACTGCCGATGGCGATGAGCGCCTGAGTGAGCTGGAATCCGCTACCGAAAGGGTCCGCCCAGGGATTCATGAAAGACAGCAAGCGCTCGACACGATAAGGCGCCGCCAGCACCACCGCAGCCATGCTGACGGCGACGAATGCGGCCCAGCCGACAAAGCGCCAGAAAGGCACGCCGCCCAGGAACAACATGCCCAGCGCGGTGGTGAACAGCACCACGGCGGCACCGAAATCCGGCTCGAACAGCAACAGCACGCCGATCACGGCGAGCATCGACATGGGGCGGATGAACCCGCCCACGGTGCTGCGCACCAGCTCGCCGCGCCGCACCAGATAGCCAGCGAGATACAGAACCATGAACAGCTTCATCGGCTCCGATGGCTGCAGATTGAACGGTCCCAGACTCAGCCAGCGCATGCTGCCGTTGACTTCCCTGCCGACTCCGGGAATGAACACCAGCACCAGCAGCAACGCGCCCACAGCCAGCAGCACCGGGCTGAGGCTGCGCCAGGTTTTTAATGGAATGCGCGTCGCCGCCAGCATCAGCGCCAGACCGATGGCAACGTAGGCACTCTGGCGCCAGAAGTAATAGAGGGGATCACCGAGCTCGCGGGCTGCGATGGAGATGGACGAAGAAGCCACCATCACCAGCCCTAACCCTAAGAGTGCCAGCACCGCGATGATCAGCTGGGCGTCGTAGCGAAGACGCAAGCCGCGAATACGCTCGACCTGCTCGTGGGACCAGGCTTGCTGCACGGTCGCCGTTCTCATGACGCCAGCACCCGGCGAACCTGGGCGGCGAAGGCGTCGCCGCGTTCCTCGTAGCTCGTGTACATGTCGAAGCTCGCGCAGGCCGGCGCCAGCAGCACGCTGTCACCCGGCCGCGCCCGGGCACGCGCGATTTCGACGGCATCCGCCATGCCGTCGGCCTGCACGACCTCGGCCACACCTTCGGCCACCGCGGCAATGCGCCCGGCGTCGCGGCCGATGAGCAGCGCGAGACGCACGTAGCGGGCCAGCGGCTCCGCGAGAGCGGAGAAATCCGCGCCCTTACCATCGCCGCCGGCGATCAAAATGAGACGCTTGTCGCTATCCAGGGGGCTATCGAGACGACTTTCGAGGACCTCATCGGGGCGAGCGGCAAGCCCTGCTATCGCTGCCACTGTGGCGCCCACGTTGGTGGCCTTGGAGTCGTCGATCCAGCGCACACCGTCGGCTTCGGCCACCAGCTGGCAACGATGGGGCAAGCCGCGGAAATCCATCAAGGCGCGCGCCATGGTCTCGTGGCAGACACCCAGGCGGCTTGCGATGGCCATGGCCGCGAGCCCGTTGGCGAGGTTATGGCGTCCCGCCACCATGAGCTTTTCGGCGGCCAGAATGGGGGTCTCGCCGAAGCTGAGAGCATCACCATGGTCGCCGGGCAGAAGACCGAACTCGCCAGCCCGGGGAACACCGAGGGTGTAGAAAACCACCTCGCGACGCTCAAGCGCCATGGCCGCGACCCGCCCATCGTCGCGGTTGAGCACCATGGCGCCACGGCCGGCGAAAATCCTGGCCTTGGTGCGCGCGTACTCTTCCATATCGGCGTAGCGATCCATATGGTCGGCGCTCAGGTTGAGCAGCGCGGCGACCCGCGGCTCCAGTGAGTCGGTGGTCTCGAGTTGAAAGCTCGATAGCTCCAGCACGTACACCTGGGGACGCTCGCCATCGAGCAACGAGAGCGCCGGCTCGCCCAGGTTGCCGCCCACAGCCACCCGCCTGCCGTCGAGGCGCAGCATGTCCGCGACCATGGTGGTCACGGTGCTCTTGCCGTTGGAACCCGTGATGGCAACCACCGGCGTCGCACCCACGGCGCGCGCAAACAGCTCGATGTCGCCGCACACCGGGATGCGCGCCGCCCGCGCCTGTGCGATGGCGGGCTCCGCCAGGGACACGCCCGGACTCACGACGATGTCGGCTACATCCTGGAAAGCCTGCCGGGGGAATCCACCCAGGGTGACGCGCACCTCGGGAAACTCTTCGCACACGGCAGCCAAAGCCGGCGGCGAAGGCCGGCTGTCCACCGCCGTCACGCGGCGGCCCAAGCGTCGCAGATGCCGCACACAGGACAGCCCGGTCTTGCCGAGACCCACCACCAGCGTGCCGGGGTCGCTGCGCTGGGTGCTGCTGCCCTCAGTCATTGCCTTTCATCATTGCCTGTCAGCGAATCTTCAAGGTCGCCAAGCCGACCATTACCAGAATCATGGTGATTACCCAGAAACGCACGATGACCCGGGATTCCGGCCAGCCCTTGAGCTCGAAGTGATGGTGCAGCGGCGCCATGCGGAAAATGCGCTTGCCGGTCAGCTTGAACGACACCACCTGCAGGACCACCGACACCGTTTCCATGACGAACACGCCACCCATGATCAGCAGCACCAGCTCCTGGCGCGTGACCACCGCCACCACGCCCAGCGCTGCGCCCAGCGCCAGCGCACCGATGTCGCCCATGAACACCTGGGCCGGATAGGTGTTGAACCACAAGAATCCCAGCCCGGCCCCAACGATGGCGCCGCAAAATACCACGATCTCCCCGACTCCTCCGATGAATGGAAAGCCGAGATAGTTGGCGAAGGAAAAGTTGCCCACCACGTAGGCGAAGATGGCCAGCGCCCCCGCCACCATCACGGTGGGCAGAATCGCGAGTCCGTCCAGGCCATCGGTGAGGTTGACCGCGTTGCTGGTACCGACGATGACGAAGTAGGTGAGCAGGACGAAGCCCCAACCGAGATCGATGGCGACGTCCTTGAAAAACGGCACGATCAGCTGAGTCTCGGCGGGAAGGGTGGCCGTGTAATAGAGGAACAGCGCGCAGCCGAGCCCGATTACCGATTGCCAGAAGTATTTGTAACGCGCGGACAGACCTTTGGGATCGCCTTTTACGATTTTTTTGTAATCGTCCACCCAGCCGACGGCACCGTAGAGCAACGTCACGATCAACACCACCCATACGAAGCGGTTGCTCAAATCCGACCAGAACAGCGTGCTGGTGGCGATGGCCACCAGAATCAGCGAACCCCCCATGGTCGGCGTCCCGGCTTTGGCCAAATGGCTTTCCGGTCCGTCGTCGCGCACCGTCTGCCCGATCTGAAATTTGCTCAGGCGGCGAATCATCGACGGGCCCACGATCAACGAGATCGTGAGCGCCGTCAGCGCGCCGAGAATGGCGCGCAGGGTCAAGTACTGGAATACGCCGAAGCCGCTGTGAAACTGGCCCAGGTATTCGGTTAGTTTCAAAAGCATCGGTTAATCCGAAGTCAACGCCGCCACCACACCTTCCAGCCCCATGGAGCGCGAGCCCTTGATGAGCACCGTGGTGTGCGGTTCGAGTGTTTCTTCCAGCGTCGCCACCAGGGCATCCATGGATGCATAGTGGCGCGCGCCCTCACCGAAACTGGTGCTGGTCAAGCGGCTCAATTCACCGATGGTCAGCAGCCGTTCGACGGAATAGTCACGCGCCAACTGCGCCACCTGCCGGTGGTAGTCGCAAGCCTGGTCGCCGAGCTCCGCCATGTCGCCGAGCACCAGCCAGTGGCGGCCGGGAAACCCGGCCAGCACTTCCAGTCCCGCCTTCAACGAGGCGGGGTTGGCATTGTAGGTATCGTCGATGATGCATATGCCATCGCCGATGGACTTCGGCTCCAGGCGCCCCGGTACTGGTCGCATGCCTTCGAGCCCGTTGACAATGGCTTCGGGCGTGGCGCCCACCGCGAGCGCCGCGGCGGTGGCGGCAGCAGCATTCGCGACGTTGTGCCGTCCGGGCAATGCCAGGCGCAGCCGGATCGGACCGGCAGGTGTGGTCATCTCGATGCGGCTCCCGGTGTCCTCCTGACACCACTCGGCGCGCACCTCCGCAGCACTGTCGATGGCGAAGCCAATACAGCGCCGGGAGCCTGCGAGGCGGCGCCACAGCTGCGCGAAGTCGTCGTCGATGTTAATGACCGCGGTACCGTCCCGGTCCAGATTTGCGAGCAGCTCACCCTTGGCCCGCGCAACTCCTTCGATGCTGCCGAAGCCCTCCAGGTGTGCGGGCGCGCACTGGGTGATGACGCCCACGTGGGGGCGCGCCAGGCGCGCCAGGCGCGCAATCTCACCGGGATGATTGGCGCCCATCTCGATGACCGCCAGGCGGTGCTCGTCGTTCAACTCCATCAGCGTCAGCGGCAACCCAATCTCGTTGTTCAGATTACCCCTGGTCGCCAACACCCGGGTGCCGGCGCTCAAGATCGCCGCCAGCATTTCTTTGACCGTGGTCTTACCGTTGCTGCCGGTCACGCCGATAACGGGAAGCTCGAAACGATCCCGCCATACGCCGGCAAGACGACCCAAGGCTTGCAACGTATCGCCAACCCGGATCAGCGGCAACGACGCATCCACCGTCCGGGATACCAGGGCCGCCGCCGCGCCACGCCGCCCGGCTTCAGCCAGGTGCTCGTGGCCGTCGTGGTTGGGACCCTTGAGGGCGACAAACAGCTGTCCCCGCATGCAGCTGCG
>Ga0209980_10000096_pt1 | contig 42662 bp, 39 predicted proteins | sample CR02metaG_FD_183611 | JGI IMG/M metagenome (GOLD analysis project Ga0209980, IMG submission 183611) | Deep subsurface microbial communities from Mariana Trench to uncover new lineages of life (NeLLi) - CR02 metaG (SPAdes) (version 2) | ecosystem: Environmental > Aquatic > Marine > Ocean trench...
GGCAATTCAGGAATTTTCCGCCGCTGCAGCTGCGTCCGACCTGTTTACGCATGGCTCTAAGAGCCGCGAAATGGTCCGATAATCGCCGCCGATCAGAAGTTAAAGACGAAGCCCAGTGATACGACCGGATAGGCCTTGAAACTGCTCATTTCGTCGGCAAGTTGCTGCCGCTCTATTTCGACGGCCGCGAGAAACGTCGGGTCATTCGCAAGTAAACCCGAGGCCTGCATCGTTACAACCGGCTCATCCTGCCAAAGAACGCCCAGGTCGAGGTTCATGCCGACCTTGTCGAACACGGTAAAGTCGAAACCGATACCAAGGTAGGGCGCCGTGTCCTCAAATGACACGACGCTGGTCAGCGATCCGACGTCGGCCAGGGTGTACGTGCTGCCGCCGATATCGAAAGTACCGCTGTCGACGCTGGTAAACTGGAACTCGTTGCCATTCGAGAACAGGCCCGCAGTGATGCGGAACGGGCTCAACGGGAAGTGGAAATTGCCCGTCGCGTACACGGTATCGAGCTTCAGAGTTCCGTTGTAGTCCAGGCCTGCCTGTGGACCGTTGTACGTATAATCGTACGAATTGGCGCCGACCCGAATATCCATGAACGGAATCGGCCTCCAGATTGCCTCAATGCCGATTCCCAGTGTGCCGGCTTTCACGCCTATGCCGAAAGAATTGTCCGCACTTGCCACGCCGGCCGCGCAAAATGCCACCGACAACAGGCAAGCTCTTGCGAGAATATTTTTCATGATCGTATCCGTTTGCCCAAACGAAGAATTGCCTTGGCAGCGTAGACCGCTGGAACAGCACGTTCTGTGCGGCGTATCACAGGCTGAGAGACGCTTCGGGCGTCAGTTGCGCCGAATTTGTCAAATATCGGCTAAATGCCGCATTAATCGGGCGGTTAGCCACTGAGGCAACGATTACGTTGATAGTGCGCAGGACGCGCAAATGACGACTGACATCATTCAACAAGGAGGTTGGATCATGCGGGAACTAACAGCAAGTGAACTGGATTTCGTGTCGGGCGGCAGCGATTCGTGCTCGGGCGATGGCGGCAACACGTATGGCGGTATCAACGATACAGGCACGTTTGGCGACGAAATGATCAATTTGTATGAAGGCCTTATCGAAGCGACGTCGTACATCATCGAACGCGTCGCCGACGCGCTGTAGCGCGTTCTAATGTCGGGATGCCGTGTGCATCCCGACATTTTTCAAAATAAGCCAGGCAACCATGCCGATGGAAAACGCCAGCCCGCCGATTGCGACGACACCCGGCCAGATCAGCGGCAAATCGGAGCTCGGGGGGTTCCACGTGCCCGTCATGCAACGCCAGTCGAGCTGGATCAGACCGTTATAAGTGGCATGCGATACCAATGAAGGCAATAGAGTCTGCGACTTCCAGAATTGAATGCCAAAGACGATGCCCCAGGCGAAGACGAACAGGTACGACGCTGGAGGATGAAATACGGCAAACAGGATGGCCGATGTTGTAATAGCGACCACTGGTCCGCGGTGGCTCATCGATGACTGGATCAGGCCGCGGTGAACGATTTCCTCGATGACGGGAATCAGCACGGCCATGACGACAAAGCCCAGCGCGATAACGGGTAACGGGGGGCAACCAAAAGAGAAGCTCGGTCCAGCGAGGGCTGCCGGATCGGGATCCACAGAGATTCCAAACGAAACTCGCACAACGAGCTGGCACCACCATGCTATTCGCATCAATACGCCGATAGCGATTGCGGTGGCGACCAGCCGCAACGTCAGGTACTTTCTTCGGAACAAGCCGAGCAGAAACGTCTTGTTGTCTCTGAGAATCGGAAACATCAGGATGCCGAGGATGACCGGCACGACCAGGTAACTCAGGTCCTTCGCGAAGTCTGCGTCAACCCCCCGTTCTTGCAGTCGCAGTTGCAAAAACGATCGTGCAAACAATGCCGCAGTCAGGATCACGAGTATTGCGACGATTGGCGCACGAATCGAACGCTTTGCGGTCATCGAATCGGGTCCTGAAAAGTTGGATCGCACAGACTACCGCGGTGAGACCATCGCGCCAGGCCAATTATTTCGGCAAATCGTTGCAAAACAGCGCTCACGCCCGCCGTTCAAAGTTGCCGCGGATCTTTCCTGTACCGGTCACCGGACTCCGGAGATTCAGTTTGCCTTATGGGGAACCGAGCGTTGGCTCGATCATCTGGTTGCGTCCGTATTGCAGAAAGATCGCCGCCCGCGCATCATCGTCGATGTTGAGTTTATCCAGATCGCCCTGGACATGGGGCAGGTTCAATAATCGCTTGTCCATGACATGGAACCAAAGCCACGGTATGTAGGCGAGCAGGTAGACTCCGAAGTAGCCGTTCGGAAGTTGCGGTATGTCGTCAAAATGGCGCAGCGACTGGTACCGTCGGTACGGGTGCGCATGATGGTCCGAGTGACGTGCGAGGTGGAACAATACCAGGTTGCTGAAAACATGATTGCTGTTCCAGGAGTGATGCGGCTCGCACCGTTCGTACCGACCCTGTTCGTCTTGCTGGCGCAATAACCCGTAATGCTGGACGTAATTTGCACTGGTCAGCTGCCACCATGCAAACACGTTATGGACGAGCAGGAACGGGATCATTATCCAGCCGAATGCGGCGATCAAGCCGAACGATAGTGTGGCAGTAAGAGCAAACGACTGCAGTATTTGATTTTTGGGGTGCCATACCGACTTGTCGCGAGGCGCGAGCCGCTCTCTCTCAAATGACCAGGCGCGCATGAATGCCCCGGCAAAATCCCGCAGGGCGAATTTGTAAATGCTTTCACCCATTCTCGCGCTTGATGGATCTTCCGGTGTTGCGACGTCGCGATGGTGTCCGCGGTTATGATCGATTGTGAAGTGGCCATAGGCCGGCACGGCCAGTACGATTTTCGCGAGTGTCTTTTCAAGGAACGAGTTCTTGTGGCCGAGCTCGTGGCCCGTGTTGATGGCCAGCCCCGACGCCATGCCGGCAACTGCCGCCAGCCCAAGCACGGCCCACCAGCTCAGATCCTGCGTGCCGATGTACCACGCGACACCGATCATGGAAACGTAGTGCAGCGGCACGGCGGCATAGCACAGACGCCGATAGTAGAAGTCCCCGTTAACCTGCATCACGACTTCCTCGGGCGGATTGTTACGATCTTCGCCCACCAGCCAGTCAATCAGTGGTGCAATCCCGTAGTTCAGCAGCAACGGCAGCAGCAGCCAGAGCTGACTGCCCGTCATCGAGTGCAGCCACATTCCGGGCAATGGCTGCAGCGGGTAGATGACGGACAGAAGCCAGAGCCAGCGCTTGCGGTCCACATAGAGAACGGTTTCGCCGCTTGATAATGTTGCTGAATACGTTTTCATCGAGTCGGGTCTTGTGATGTGCCGAATACCGGGAAGCCGTGATTATCGCTCTTTTGCGGGACAGCTCCAATCGGCAACACGGTGCGGGTCAGGCGTAAAACTGCAGATTCTGTCACAGCTTTGAACACGATTACCCAAATATGATGGGTCCGAACCCGCCAGGACAGAAAACAGACGAATGGGGATGGCACGAATGGATGTGACCGACGCAGTCGATGACAAACGGGATGAGGTGAACCGGCGAAGGTTTACCTGGCGCACTGTATTATTCGGGTTCCTCCGCTCGCGTCGGCGTGACATACGCAGACGCGACGAAGACGATGTTGTGTTCCTCGACTGGCACCATCCGTGGCTGTTCTTCCTCGCCGTCGGCACGATGTTGCTGAGCTGCATCGATGCGATCATGACGCTCAAGTTGCTCGATGCGGGCATGATCGAGGCAAACCCGTTCATGGCAGTTTTACTGGGGCACGGCACGGCTGCGTTTACTGCCAGCAAAATGATTCTCACTGGCACCAGTATTCTGATACTCGTGTTTCTCGCGAAGGCCCGGTTTCTGAATCGGTTTCGGACCGGATTGCTGCTCACAATATTCTTCAGTTTCTACTGCTGCCTGGTCTGCTACGAGTTCATCCACCTGCTAAAGGTGCTGTAGCGGCGATTCGATTCCCAACGTCAATGGCTTGGGATAAACTAGCGCCCCGTTTGCAAGCTGCGATTCAAGCAACCCACGAGGGGCCTCGCAGGGCCCGCAAGTTCCTATTGTCATGAGCACTTCCCTGAAGGACCAGTACGCCTCGACACCGCTGTTCGGCACCAACGCCAGTGCTGTCGAAGCCCTGTACGAAAAGTTCCTGAACCAGCCGGAATCGATTCCCGACGAGTGGGCTGAATATTTCGAATCGCTGGGTGACCCTGACAGCGAAATTGCTCACTCGCCGATCCGCGACGACCTGCTGAATCTTGCCAGGAATGGCCGCCGCAGTGGCCGTATCAGGTCGGCAGTCTCCGGCAGCGCCATGCCTTCCGGGGAAAAACAGGCCGCGGTGTCCAGATTGATACAGGTCTATGGCTTACGCGGCCATCAGATTGCCGACATCGACCCGCTGGGGCTCATGGAGCGGCCAGTGCCTGGCGTGTTGAAGCTGGATTACCTCGGCTTGACCGAGGCTGATATGGACGACGATTTCTATACCGGTGGGCTGGTCAGCAATAGCGCCAAGCGGATGAAGCTCAGGGAAATCATTGCCCTGTTGCAGTCTCTCTACTGTGGCAAGATTGGCGCCGAATTCGCGCACATCTCGCGGGCTCGAGAGCGGCTATGGCTACGCAGCCGATACGAAAAGGGGGCAGCGGCAGATACGTTGTCCAGTAAAGAGCGCCTGACGATACTGGAGCAGCTGACGAGTGCCGAAGGCATCGAGCACTATTTGCACACGCGTTACGTCGGTCAAAAGCGTTTCTCCCTCGAAGGCGGCGAAAGCCTGATTCCGATGCTTGACGATCTGATTCATCAGGGCGGTATTTCCGGCATTCGCGAAATTGTGATCGGAATGGCGCATCGCGGGCGTATCAACGTACTCGTCAATATTCTCGGCAAGTCAGCGGACGAATTGTTCGAGGAATTTGAGGGCGACTACGACCCCGGGGAGCTCAAGGGCTCGGGTGACGTCAAATACCACAAGGGATTTTCGGCGGACATGAAAACGCCGGGCGGGAACGTGCATATCGCGCTCGCGTTCAATCCCTCGCATCTGGAAATTGTCAACCCGGTCGTGCAGGGTTCGGTGCGCGCGCGACAGCAGCGACGAGACGATGTTGAGCGTCAGGAAGTGTTGCCGGTGCTGATTCATGGTGACGCCTCGTTCTCGGGACAGGGGGTCGTCACCGAAACTTTCCAGATATCACAGACCAATGGTTTTCGAACAGGCGGTACCGTTCATATCGTCATCAATAATCAGATCGGATTTACAACGAGCCGTCCGTCCGATGCACGCTCGACCGACTATTGCAGTGACGTTGCGAAGATGATCGAGGCGCCGATATTTCATGTGAATGGCGACGACCCGGAAGCTGCCATTTTTGTGACGCGTCTGGCGCTTCAGTATCGACAGAAATTCAAGAAAGACGTGGTCATTGATCTCGTCTGCTACCGCAGACACGGGCACAATGAAGCAGACGAGCCCGCGGCTACCCAGCCAATCATGTACGCGCGCATACGAAAGCATCGCACGACGCGTGAGCTGTATGCCGACAAGCTGATTGACAGGCAGATCATCACGGCTGCCGGCGTAAGTGATCTGCAGGAAAAGTATCGCGATCGGCTTGACCACGGTGAACCCGTGCCAAAATCGTCGCTGGGAATGATCGGTAACGAATTTACGGTTGACTGGTCACCGTATATCAACGCGACCTGGGACGAGTACGTCGATACGACGATCAGCCCGGGTCGAGTCGCGAAAATTGGCGCAGCCGTGACTACCTTCCCACCGGATATGAAGCTGCATGGAAGAGTTCAGCGCATTGTCGACGAACGCAAACGAATGACGGCTGGTGAAGTCGACATGGATTGGGGCTTTGCCGAGACGATGGCATACGCGGCCTTGCTCGAGGATGGCTATTGCTGCCGGCTGGTCGGGCAAGACAGCAGCCGTGGCACATTTTTCCATCGTCATGCGGTCCTGCACAGCCAGGTCAACAATCGCGAATACACGCCGCTCGAGCATATTTCCGATCGGCCCGATGCGTTTCGCGTCATCGACTCCCTGCTATCGGAAGAAGCCGTGCTTGGATTCGAATACGGCTATTCGACGACCGAGCCGGACACATTGGTAATCTGGGAGGCACAGTTCGGTGATTTTGCCAACGGTGCTCAGGTGGTCATCGATCAGTTCATCAGTTCTGGCGACGCGAAGTGGGGAAGACTTTGCGGCATCACCCTGTTCCTGCCGCACGGATACGAGGGGCAGGGTCCGGAGCACTCATCGGCCAGGCTCGAACGCTTCCTGCAGCTATGCGCGGAGCACAACATGCAGGTATGCGTGCCGTCGACACCGTCGCAGATGTTTCACATGCTGCGCCGGCAGATGCTGCGATCATTTCGCAAACCGTTGATCGTCATGACACCGAAGAGCTTGTTGCGGCACAAGATCTCAGCATCGCCGGTCACCGAATTGTCGACCGGCCAATTCGAACTGATCATCGCGGAGGTCGAAGACATCGGGCCGGATGATTCGCGTCGTGTCGTATTTTGCAGCGGAAAAGTTTATTACGATCTGCTCGAAGCGCGGCACGTACACGGCTGTCGTGACGTGGCGTTGATTCGTGTCGAGCAACTGTATCCATTTCCGATTGCCGAGTATGCGAGACTGCTATCGCAATACCAGCATGTCGAAAATATCGTATGGTGTCAGGAAGAACCGCAGAACCAGGGAGCGTGGTATCAGATCCGGCATCGGTTACAGGAGCCGTTGCAAGATCACCAGCATCTTTACTATGCGGGTCGGCAGAGTGCGGCGGCGCCGGCATCCGGAGTATTCAAGCTTCACTTACGACAACAGCAGGCGTTGGTCGAGGCCGCTCTCGGCATTGACATCAAGGCGAGCAAATCCACCAAGCCCAGAAAAACGAAACGGAAGTCCAAATGACGATTGAGATCAAGGTGCCACCGTTGCCGGAATCGGTGAGCGATGCAACTCTGGTTGCGTGGCACAAGAAAATTGGTGATTCGGTATCTCGTGACGAAAATCTGGTTGATCTGGAAACGGACAAAGTGGTTCTCGAGATTCCGGCACCGGCTGCCGGTGTACTGCAGGACATCAAAATCGGCGACGGTACGACCGTGACGACCGGGGACGTATTGGCGATTCTACAGGTAGGAGCTACTGCCGAGGTCGCCGCGGCGCCGGCCGCAGCAGCCGTTGACGCAGCAGAGATTCCCGGCGAGCCGGCGGCAGCCAAAGTCGTCAAGACCAGTCCCGCAGTGCGTCGATTGCTCGACGAACACGATCTCGATGCGACGATGGTCACCGGTAGCGGCAAAGACGGTCGTGTGACCAAGGCTGACGTCATGTCGTTTCTCAAGTCTTATGACGGCGGCAATGTCGCACCGGGCGATTCCGCACCGGCGGGTGCTGACGATGGCACCATCGTTGCGCTCGAACGCAAGGAGCAGCGCGTGCCCATGACACGGCTACGTGCGCGTATCGCGGAACGAATGGTTGCAGCACAGCAGCAGGCGGCGATGCTGACGACATTTAATGAAGTCGATCTGACCGAAGTCAAGGCGTTGCGAAGCCGCTACCGCGAAACGTTCGAGGAGGAGCACGGCGTCCGGCTCGGGTTCATGTCATTTTTCGCCAAGGCAGTCGTCGAAGGTCTGAAGAAATTCCCGGTCGTCAATGCATCAGTTGAAGACAATGACATCATCTACCACAATTACTACGACATCGGAATTGCCGTTTCGTCTGAGCGTGGCTTGATGGTGCCGGTCCTTCGCGACGTCGATCAATTGAGTTTCGCCGGCTTTGAGAGGGAGCTTGGCGACATGGCCAGGAAAGTTCAGGATGGCTCGATCGGTATGGAGGATCTTACCGGTGGCACGTTCACGATTACGAATGGTGGCATTTTCGGTTCAATGATGTCGACGCCGATATTGAATCCACCGCAGAGCGCAATCCTCGGCATGCATTCCATCGAGCAGCGACCGGTGGTTATCGACGGTGCGGTCGTCCCGCGGCCGATGATGTATCTCGCTCTGACCTATGATCACCGTATCATCGATGGCCGTGAGGCTGTGCAGTTTCTTGTGACGATCAAACAACAGCTTGAGGATCCAAGCAGACTGTTGCTGCAGGTTTAGGAACCGGAGAAAAGATGAGCAAAAGTTTCGACGTTGTCGTCATCGGCGCCGGTCCCGCCGGCTATATTGCTGCGATTCGTGCGGCTCAGCACGGCATGACCGTTGCCTGCATCGACGAATGGCAAAACAAGGACGGCAAGCACGCCTTTGGTGGTACGTGTCTGAATGCGGGTTGTATTCCATCCAAAGCGATGCTCGAGTCTTCCGAACTATTCCATCGTGCGAAGCATGAGTTCAAGAAGCACGGCATCATGGTCGGCGCAGTCGAGCTTGATATCGCCGCTATGCAGAAGCGGCGCGCGAGCATCGTTCGGCAACTGACCGGTGGCATTGGCGGTCTTTTCAAGGCAAACAAAGTGGAGGGGCTGGTTGGCCACGGAAAATTGCTGGCCGGCAAGAAAGTCGAGTTCACACCGGCCGCAGGCGAGGCCGAAATCATTGATGCGCGCCACGTAATTTTAGCTCCCGGTTCGACTCCGATGGAGCTCAAGTTGGCGCCCTTCGACGACGACAGGATTGTCGACTCCTGGAGTGCGCTCGAATTTGATGAAGTGCCGGAGCACCTCGGCGTTATCGGCGCCGGCATCATCGGGCTCGAACTCGGAAGCGTGTGGGCGCGCCTCGGTTCGAAGGTAACGGTGCTGGAGGCGATGGACGAACTCTTGTTCATGACGGATCGTGATGTTGCGAGCGTGGCTGGCAAGGAATTCAGGAAACAGGGCCTCGACATTCGCCTCGGCGCGAAAGTCACTTCGGCGAAAGCCGGCAAGAAAGGCGTCAAGGTGGAGTTTGACGATGAGTCCGGCGAGCAGGTGATCGACGTCGACATACTGATCGTTGCGGTTGGCCGCAGACCGTTCACCGATGATTTGTGTGCCGAGGATTCCGGAATACAGCTCGACGAGCGCGGCTTCATCGTCGTCGATGATGCGTGTCGCACTCGCGTCAAAGGTGTATTTGCAATCGGCGACTGCGTTCGTGGGCCCATGCTCGCGCACAAGGGTTCCGAAGAAGGTGTCATGGCAGCCGATCTGATCGCCGGTGAGAGTTCGGAAGTCAACTACGATGTTGTTCCTTCGGTGATTTACACGGCACCCGAGATCGCCTGGGTCGGCAAGACCGAGGACGAAGTAAAAGCCAGCGGACGACCTTACAAAACCGGATCATTTCCTTTTGCCGCGAGTGGCCGGGCGAAGGTGATGGAACAAACCAGTGGCATGGTAAAGGTCATCGCGGCCAAGGATGACGATGAGATTCTCGGCGTGCACATCATCGGACCGATGGCCGGAGAATTGATTGCGGAAGCCGTGCTTGCGATGGAATTTTCGGCGAGCACCGAGGACGTTCAGCGCACAATTCACGCTCATCCGAGCTTGGCGGAAGCCATTCACGAAGCCGCGCTTGCCGCCGACAATCGCGCGCTCAACTTCGTTAATCGCTAGGCAAGGGCCATGTGCCGGACCTTACTAATCGTCATGGCTCGCTTCGCTGCGCTTTACTTCCGATCAACAAGGTCCGGCACGTGGCTCTGCCGATCGTCATGGCTCGCTTCGCTGCACGTTACTTCCGATCAACGACGTCCCGCACGTGGCCTTGCTAGTCGTTATTTTTCGTCCAGAAATCCGCGTTCTTGATGCCAAGCGCCTCCGGGTCGAAGGTGTAATTCGTGACACCCGCTTTGCGTTGTGATTCATAGTCCTTGAGTGCCTTTAGAGCGGGACTGCCCTTAAAGAATATGATCAGGATCGCGATGATGTTGATCCATGCCATCAGGCCGACGCCGATTTCGCCGAGGCCCCAGGCGAGACTCGCGCTGTGCACGGCCCCATAAAATACCGACGCCATCAGCGCCAACTTGAGAATGATGAGTTCCCCCGGCACTTTGAAGAAACGGCGCAGGTAGGCAATGTTCGTTTCGGCAATATAGTAGTAAGCCAGCAGCGTCGTAAACGCGAAGAAGAACAGCGCTACCGCGACAAATGGTTTGCCGACTCCGGGGATCATGCTCTCGACAGCCAATTGCGTATAGGTCGGTGTATTCGGGTCGATGGTTACGGGCAAGTTTGCAACGATCATGCCGCCATCCGCGCCATGGACATTGTAGGCGCCGGTTATCAGGATCATGAATGCCGTCGCCGAGCAAATGAAAAGCGTGTCGATGTATACCGAAAAAGCCTGCACGAGACCCTGTTGGGCAGGATGCCGCACCTCGCATGCCGCTGCCGCATGTGGCCCCGTACCCTGACCGGCTTCGTTTGAGAATACGCCGCGTTTGACGCCCCAGCCGATTGCGGCACCGAAACCAGCCTGCGCTGTGAATGCATCTGTGATAATTAGCCTGAACACTCCCGGAAGTTCCGAGATGTTGAGTGCTACGACGACTGCCGCAACGATGATGTATGCGAGCGCCATGAACGGCACGACGATCTGCGTAAATTTGGCAATACGCTTGACGCCACCGAATATGATGAAGCCAAGTACGATAACGACGCCGATTGCCGTAATCAGTTTGGTGCTGCTCACGGTGCCGAGATCGGTTACGATCATCTGGCCGGGTCCCAAAGCAAGTTCGGCGGCACTTGTGATGCTGTTACTCTGAATGCCGGGCAGAAGCAGGCCGGTCGCGACGATCGTCGTGATTGCAAACAACCAGGCGTACCACCTCTGACCCATCGCCTTTTCAATATAGAAGGCCGGGCCACCGCGATACTCGCCTTCATCTTCTTCCTTGTAAATCTGGCCGAGCGTCGATTCAACATAAGCTGTCGCAGCACCGAGAAACGCGACGACCCACATCCAGAAAACGGCGCCCGGGCCGCCAAATCCGATCGCGGCGGCGACGCCGGCAATGTTTCCGGTGCCAACGCGGCCTGACAGCGAGACGGCCAGCGCCTGGAAAGACGATATTCCGCGTTCGGAACTTTTTCCCGAAAATATCAGCCTGATCATTTCGCGAAAAAGCCGGACCTGAACAAAACGTGTCAGGACGGAGAAAAACAATCCGGCGCCGAGACACAGGAAAATGAGTGCCTCGCTCCATACCAGTCCGTTAATGCTGTCGACAATCTCCTGCATGCCTGTTCCTCGATGTAGGCGCCATCGCGCGCAACGGATAGTACCTGATAAATGTGCCCGAGTGCCCCGGCTTGCGTATCAGGGTTTTACGTCAGGCGTTGCGTTTCACCGATATGACGTTGGCAATTTGTTCGAGACGCGTGATCGTCGTGCTCAGCGTTGGCAGGTCGCTTACCTCGATGCTGATTTGCATGATTGTCTGCATGGAGTCTTTGTCAGTGTGTCCCTGGAGATCCGTGACATTGGCATGTTCGTCCGCCAGAACGGTACTGATGTCTCTAAGCAAACCGCTTCGATCGTAAGCACGCAAGGTAAGGTCGACCGGGTAGGTCGAGGAATCGGACGCACCCCAACTGACTTCGATGATTCGCTCCGGGTGCTTCCGGTTGAGGCCCAGAAAATTGCCACAGTCCTGGCGGTGAATGCTGACGCCACGACCTTGTGTGATGTATCCAACAATAGGCTCCGGCGGCACGGGTCTGCAGCAACGCGAGTAATTGCACAGCAAGTCGCCGACGCCGCTGACGGCGATCGCGTCCGGCTTGTTTTCCTTGCGGCGCGGTGATCGCTTGCGACGCATCGACTTCGGCATCTCCGTACCGCGCAGCTGTTGCAAGGCCGTTGCGATCGAGGCCGAGGTCAAATCGCCGGCGCCCAGGGAGATATACAGCGCGTTCGTGTCACGCAGATTCAGTTGCGAGGCGACGGAATCGGTCGCAACATCTTTGACATTCAAACGCGTCAGTTCACGTTCCATGATTTCACGCCCCTGACGCAAGTGTTGATCGCGATCCTGCTGTCGAAACCAGCTACGCACTTTGGCACGCGCGCGCGCGCTTGCCAGATAGCCGAGCTTCGGACTCAGCCAGTCGCGACTGGGTTGCGCCTGATTGCCTGTAAGGATTTCGATTTGCTCGCCGTTTCGAATCTTGTATGTCAGCGGCACGATACGACCATTCACTTTGGCTCCGCGGCAGCGGTGGCCGACCTGCGTATGCACGTGATAGGCGAAGTCGAGTGGTGTCGCATTCGCCGCAAGTTCGATGACTTCACCTTTCGGGCTGACGGCATAAACGTGATCTTCGAAGACGTCATTGCGGATTTGGTCGAGGAGATCGCTGTCATCGCCAGTCGGCTCCAGCAAATTGCGCAGAAAGCGAATCTTCTGATCGAACGCAGCCGGTGCGCTGCCGCCTTCCTTGTAACGCCAGTGCGACGCGACGCCGAGTTCAGCCTGCCGGTGCATATCATGGGAGCGTATCTGCACCTCGACCGTCTTGCTGTCGGGGCCGATCACGGCAGTGTGGAGAGACTGGTAATCGTTGTCCTTGGGATTGGCAACGTAATCATCGAATTCACCCGGCAGGTACGACCACAGGTTGTGGACCACTCCGAGCGCCGCATAACAGTCCTTGACATCGTTGACGAGTACACGCACGGCATGGATGTCATACAGTGTTTCAAGACCGCGATTCTTGCGCTGCATTTTGCGCCAGATGCTGTAAATGTGTTTCGGCCTCCCGGTAATATCCGCCTCGATGCCTGCCTCGGCGAGTTCGCTTTGCAGCAGCGCCTTGACCCGTTCGATAAACTCCTCGCGTTCGGCGCGCTTTTCGTTGAGCGTCCTGGCTATCGTCTTGTACGTCGCCGCGTCGAGATACCGAAATGCGAGGTCTTCAAGTTCCCACTTCAGCTGCCAGACTCCGAGGCGACTGGCGAGCGCGGCATAGACTTCGCGAGTTTCAATGGCAAGCGCCTGTTGTTCGGATTCAGGCCTCGCCTTCGCCTGTCTCAAACGATACAATTGCTCGGCGATGCGCACGAGCACGAGACGCACGTCGGACACAACGGCCAGCAGCATCTTCCGCAGCGCTTCCGACTGCCGCACGGCGAGCGCCTGGCCCGGGCGCCACTCCGGTGGCAGCGTGAAGCGGCGTAACTCCAATAATCCAATAACCAGTCGAGAAATATCCTTTAATTCATTATTTTCTAAAGTTTTTTCTTGAATATAGTGATCACGTACCAGCGGATAAACGTGCGCCGCGGCGATGACATCCGGCGGCATTCCCAATGAGGCGACGACGGCCGCAATCTCGCGCCCTTCAGTGATCGTGGCGGACATGTCCGCCGGGCCGGGAAGGGCATCGATGAAGCGCCGGGTTGCGGCGAGGATATCGGCCGTTTCGGCGCCATTCGTGGCTTTTTGGGACTTCGCAAGGGACATTTGGCGGAACTTGACTATTGTGCCAGCGTGAGCAATAACCGTTATCATACGCGCTGAAATCGGCCCGTGGCCCGGCTGATTTCATCACTTGGGCACAAGGGTACAGGGCATGAAATCGTATCAGGCTGTTTTGACCGTTGCGTTGGGCCTGTGCACCGGCTTGGCATCGGCGCAGACCACACATCGCGCGTTCGATATCAATCTCAATGATGACGCCGCACGGGCGGCATTGTTTCTGCGAGCGGGCTATCCGAAGCTGCTTGCCGATCTGGGCTGGTTGCATCATCAGACCAGAGGCGACGTTATCCACATCGGGATTCATCTGGTTGACGAAGCGAGCGACGGAAAAGACCCATTGCAAGCCGGACTCGGCGTTCGATTCGTCTACACGCAGCCGAACATCGCACTCGTCGATGGCGGCGCGCTGGCATTGGGCGGATTCGTCCGCTACACATTGCCGAACGCGAACCGGTTTAATGTCGGGGGTTATCTGTATTACGCACCGGATGTCGTATCGTTCGGTGATGTTCAGGAATACTACGAGGTCGGAGCTCGCGTCGGCTACAACGTCGTACGCGATGCCGATGTCTATCTCGGCGTGCGCTCGACGAAGGCGGACTATGGCGGCCCGGGTCGATTTAGTTTCGATTCGGGTTTGCACATCGGCTTTGAGATTCGTTTCTGAGGCGTCAAGCAGGCGACTATGGCGGGACACAGCAAGTGGGCGAACATCCAGCATCGCAAGGGCGCGCAGGACAAAAAACGCAGCAAGCTGTTCACCAAGCTGATTCGCGAGATTACGGTTGCGGCCAGGATGGGTGACAGCGATCCGGATTCGAATCCGAGATTGCGGCTTGCGATCGACAAGGCCAGGTCGCAGAGCATGCCGAAAGACAATATTGAGCGAGCGATTAAACGTGGTGCCGGAGCTCTGGATGACGCGAACTATCAGGAAATGCGCTACGAGGGTTACGGTCCCGGTGGAAGCGCTGTCATCGTCGATTGTCTGACCGACAACAAGAATCGGACGGTGGCGGAGGTGCGGCATGCGTTCTCAAAATTCGGCGGCAATCTCGGGGCTGACGGTTCCGTGAATTATCTCTTCAATCACGTCGGCCAACTGCTGTATCCCTGCGGCAGCGACGAGGATGCGATCATCGAAGCTGCAATCGAGGCAGGCGCTGAAGACGTCGTCGTCGACGATGATGGTGCGATCGAGGTGTTGGCGGATCCCGGAAACTTCGAATCGGTCCGCGACGGAATGCTGGGAGCCGGTCTCGAACCAGAGGTGGCGCAATTAACCATGCGCGCCTCGACGAGCATGCATCTCGGCGTCAAGGAAGCGACGTCGATGATCAAGTTGCTCGAGATGCTCGAGGATTTGGACGACGTTCAAGAGGTGTACAGCAACGCCGATATCAGCGACGACGTGCTGGCACAGATTTGAGGGTGGCATTGACGGACAAGCGACGCATACTCGGAATCGATCCTGGATCGCGGCAGACCGGATTCGGCGTGCTGGACTTCGACGGCGAACGGCCGGTCTACGTGGCAAGCGGCACGATCAGCAGCGCGGACGGTGATTTTCCGGACAGGCTCAGGCAGATTTTCACGTCTGTCGGCGAGATCGTTGCCGAATACAGGCCGGATATCGTGGCAATCGAAACCGTGTTCATGCACAAGAATGCTGGTAGCGCGTTGAAGCTCGGCCACGCGCGCTCGGCGGCATTGTGTGCGACGTTTGCATTTGACGTAGAGGTGTTCGAATACGCACCGCGCGAGATCAAGCTGGCGGTTGTGGGTACGGGATCGGCCACCAAGGAGCAGGTGCAGCACATGGTCGTGTCGTTGCTGCGACTCGACAGCCTACCTGGCCTCGATGCCGCCGATGCCCTTGCGACAGCTCTGTGTCATGGGCACCAGCACCGCACGCGGGCACGACTGGCCGGCCTTGCGCCCGTTGTAAGTCTGCGATGATTGGTTCTGTCCGCGGTAAGCTGACGTTCAAGCAAGCACCGGTGATCATCATTGAGTGTCAGGGAGTCGGCTACGAAATCGAAACGCCGATGTCGACTTTTCTCGATTTGCCGCCGATCGGGGCGGAGCTGTCTCTCTTTACGCATCTGCTGGTTCGCGAAGATGCGCAGATTCTTTACGGATTTGCGACAGACTCCGAGCGACTATTATTCCGTACGCTGCTGAAAATCAGCGGTGTCGGTGCAAAGATGGGGCTGGGAATTCTGTCGGCGATGAGCGTCGGGGATTTCCAGCGTTGTGTTGAATACGAAGACACGGCAATGCTCGTCAGAATTCCCGGTATCGGCAAGAAGACCTCGGAGCGTTTAATCATCGAAATGCGCGATCGCATCGGCAAGATGCCGGTAGCTGCGGGTACAACCGCAATCACAGTGGAGCACGGTCCTTGCAGCGAGGCTGTGGACGCATTGATCGCGCTTGGTTACAAACCGAGGGAAGTCAACAAACTGGTCGGGAGCCTCGATGTCGACGGCAAGTCCGCGGAAGACATCATCCGACTGGCCTTGCGGCAGGTGGTGCAGTAGATGGCGGCTGGTATTGAGCATGATCGCTTGAGCAGCGCGGAATCGAAAGCCGAAGACAGGGCATTCGATCGTGCGATCCGTCCGAAGTCGCTGGCCGAGTTCGTCGGTCAGCCCGGCATCAAGCAGCAGATGAGCATTTTCATCGAGGCGGCCAGGAAGCGTGGTGAAGCATTGGACCACGTTCTGATTTTCGGCCCGCCCGGGCTGGGCAAAACCACGCTTGCGCATATTGTTGCGAACGAAATGGGCGTCAATTTGCGGCAGACATCCGGTCCGGTGCTGGAGCGCCCCGGCGACCTGGCAGCACTGCTGACCAACCTCGAGCCGAACGATGTGCTCTTCATCGATGAAATCCACCGCCTGAGTCCTGTGGTCGAGGAAGTGTTGTATCCGGCGATGGAAGATTTTCAGCTGGACATCATGATCGGCGAGGGGCCGGCTGCACGTTCGATCAAGTTGGATGTGCCGCCGTTCACGCTGGTTGGGGCTACGACACGGGCAGGCTTGCTAACGTCACCGTTGCGCGATCGATTCGGCATCGTGCAACGGCTCGACTTTTATTCCAGCGACGATCTCGAAACCATTGTGCGACGATCGGCCGGCATCCTGAATCTGCCGGTCGAGAACGATGGTGCACAGCAGATTGCGATGCGCGCGCGTGGCACCCCGCGTATTGCCAATCGGCTGCTGCGCCGCGTGCGGGATTTCGCCGAGGTACAGGCCGACGGCGTTGTGAGCGGGGAGGTGGCAATCAGCGCAATGGACATGCTGGAGGTGGATCCAACCGGGTTCGATGCGATGGATCGACGATTGCTGTTGACCATTATCGAGAAATTCGATGGCGGGCCGGTCGGAATCGAAAGCCTTGCCGCGGCGCTTGGCGAGGAGCGGGGAACCATCGAAGATGTCATCGAGCCTTACCTGATTCAGCAGGGTTTCATGATGCGCACGGCGCGTGGCCGCGTTGCGACGCGCAATGCGTATCTGCATTTCGGCTTGCTTGCACCGGCGAGTGAGATGTCACAGGACTTGCCGTTGTTCGACAAGGACTGATAGTGCGCATGACAACGGCGACAACCACAGAGGCATTTGCATGGCCGATTCGTGTCTACTACGAGGATACGGATGCGCAGGGTGTTGTCTACTATGCGAATTACTTCAGGTTCATGGAGCGCGCCCGGACAGAGTGGCTGCGGTCTCTGGGTGTGAATCAGGAACATATGCTGAACGTCGAGCGACGCCTGTTCGTCGTCGTCAGGACCGAAGTCGATTTCGTCGCACCCGCCAGATTCAATGACGAACTGATAGTAACGGCGCGACTGGCAGGTATGTCCAGGGCAACTTTTGACATCGAACAAAATGTTTATTGTGGCGGCCTGGATGGCACATTGTGTTGCCGGGGCAAGATACAGGCAGCGATTCTCAACGCGGACTCGCTGAGGCCATTACGGGTACCGAAGACCTTATTCGAGGAAAGCAAATCATGACAGCAGACATGTCGGTCATTGGAATGGTACTGGGCGCAAGCATACCGGTGCAGCTCGTAATGATTATTCTGGTCGTGGCATCGATCATGTCGTGGACGATCATTTTCACGAAACGACGGTTGATTCGGCGTACCAAGGGCGCATCCGACGACTTTGAGGCGAGTTTCTGGTCGGGTGGCGATCTGAATACATTGTATCGCAGCGCAAGCCGGAGCAAGGGCGGTGCGATCGGCATGGCAAGCATATTTGAGTCCGGTTTTCGCGAATTCAATCGTGTGCAGCAGCAGGGTGACATTGACGCCGACAAAGTGGTTGAGGAATGCCGACGCGCAATGCGCGTGGCGCAAATGCGCGAAGTCGACCGGCTGGAGCAAAGCCTCGCGACCCTGGCGACGATCGGTTCGACGAGTCCGTACGTCGGTCTGTTCGGTACGGTCTGGGGAATCATGAACGCTTTCATGGGGCTGGCCAACGTGCAATCAGCCACGCTTGCTACCGTGGCTCCACCGATCGCCGAGGCACTGATCGCAACCGCCATGGGTCTTTTTGCCGCGATTCCCGCAGTCGTCGCCTACAACAGCTTTGTCGACAAGGTGGTGCGTCTCGAGTATCGATACGACGGCTTCACTGAAGAGTTCTCAAGCATCCTGCAGCGACATGCGCGCAGCAATAAGGGAGCATGACATGCCAGCGTCAATGCAAAAACGCAAGCTCATGGGCGAAATCAACGTTGTTCCGTATATCGATGTCATGTTGGTGTTGCTCGTCATCTTCATGGTCACGGCGCCATTGCTGACACAAGGCATCGAAGTCGAATTGCCCAAGGCGGGCGCGGAACCGATTGACGACGTGCCGAACCATCCGCCGCTCGTCATCAGCATCGATGCCGAGGGAAATTTGTACGTCAACGTCGGCGACAATGAGGACGAACCGGTCAGCGGCAAGGAAGTGGTCGCGCGCGTCGGCGCGGTATTGCGTAACAGCCCCGACACACCGATTCTCGTCAAGGCCGATCGATCGGTACCTTACGGCAACGTGGTCGGCGCAATGGTGTTGCTGCAACGGGGTGGCGCCGAGAGCATCGGCTTTGTAACGGATCCTCTGGATACCTATCCAATACCCGAGTAACGCGTGACACGCGACAGCTACAACGTTGTTCCAATCTCGCTTGCCTTGCTTTTGCACGCGCTGATGTTTGCAGCGATCGTGGTTGGGTTTGATTTTTCCGTGGCGGCGCGTCCGGTCGGACCACTGGCCATCAAGGCGACACTGGTTGCCGAGAGTGCTGTCACACCACCGCCCGTCGAGGAACAGCGCCCGGAGCCAGAGCCGTTGCCGGCCGAACCGGAACCTGACCTTGATGAGCTAAAGCGCATAGCGGCCGAGGAAGAAAAGCGAAGGCGAGATACACTGATTGAGCAGCAGCGTCTCGAAAAAATCCGGTTGCAAGAAGCAGAACGAAAGCGTCGCGATGAGGAAGCCGAGACCGAGCGCAAGCGGGCAGAGGCGGAGCGCGTTCGCCAGGAAGACATAAAACGACAGCGAGAGGAAAACGAGCGTCTTCGGCGTCAGCAGGAAGCCCTTGAATTGCAGCATGAGATCGACGCCGAGGACGAGCGTCTGCAGAGCATCAGTTCCGGGGCACGAGAGGCGTACATATTCGCCATTCAGCAAAGAGTCCAGCGTAGCTGGGTAAAGCCTGCAAGTGCGCAGCCGGGCCTCGAGTGCGATGTGCGCGTACAGCAGTTGCCTGGCGGCGAGGTCGTCAGTGTCATCATCCTGAGTTGTAACGGCGATGAAGCTGTACGGCGCTCAATCGAGGCTGCGGTATACAAGGCATCGCCATTGCCGGAACCCTCGAATCTCAACATTTTCGAACGCAACTTGATGTTAGTGTTCAGACCTGAACAATGATGCCGTGACACCTGAATCGACGAGGCAGACGTGCTCCGACATACTTTCAAGACACTGATTATCGCCATCCTGCTGGTTGGTACCGCCCAGGCCGAGCTGAAGATCGAAATCACACAAGGTGCGGGCAGTCGCACGCCGGTTGCGGTCGTGCCTTTCGCCTGGGTGGGCACATCGCCCGGTATGCCGCTGGACATTGCCGAGGTCATCGGCGCTGACCTGACGCGCAGCGGGCGCTTCGCGCCGATTCCAGAGGGAGACATGCTGCAAAAGCCGACGGCAGGCGCCGATTTGGACTTCGACGACTGGTCGATACTCGGAGTTGAGGCTGTCGTGATCGGTCGCGTGGAGCAAACCGGAGCTAACGCCTATACCGTGCAGTTTCAGTTATTCGACGTATTTCGCCGTCGCCAGCTTGTCGGCTACCGCATGCCGGCCAGCCGTGGCACGATGCGTCGCGTTGCACATCGCACCGCCGACATGATTTACGAAAAATTGACCGGCATCAAAGGCGTCTTCGGGACCAAGGTCGCCTATGTAACGGTTGAGGAACAGCGTGACGGCAAGCTCTACAAACTGGTTGTCGCGGATCAGGACGGTGAGAATGAACACACGATCATGGAAAGCGCCGATCCGATCATGTCCCCGGCGTGGTCACCCGACAGTCGCCGGCTTGCATACGTTTCCTTCGAGGGCAGTAAGTCGTCGGTATTCGTGCAGACCCTTCGCACCGGGAACCGGCAACGGGTATCGAGCAAGCCCGGTATCAACGGTGCACCGGCGTTTTCGCCGGACGGCCGCAAACTCGTGCTGACGTTGGGTGGCATCGACGGCAACCTCGATATCCACATACTCGATATCTCCACGAAAAAAACGAAACGTCTGACGACGCACCGCGCGATCGATACAGAGGGCAGCTGGTCGCCGGATGGACGATTTATCTACTTCACCTCGGATCGCAGCGGCGGGCCGCAAATCTACAGGGTAGCGGTGGATGGCGGAACTCCGCAGCGCATTACGTTCGAAGGGAGCTATAATGCGCGGCCGCGATTGTCGCCGGACGGCACCCGTCTCGCGATGGTGCACAACGATCGTGGCAATTTTCGCATCGCGATCATGAATGTGGAGCGTCGCGATCTGCTTATACTGTCGGTTGGACGGCAGGATGAGTCGCCAAGCTTCGCACCGAACAGCGATACACTGATTTATGCCACGCGTCAGGGCCGCAACGGGGTGCTTGAATCCGTGTCGGCCGACGGTTTGATACGGCAACGACTGGCGTCCGGACAGGTCGACGTGCGGGAACCGGTTTGGTCGCCGTTTCCGCGCTTCTAGAAAGTTAATGTATTACATGAAAATATACGTATAAATCATTGTTGATAAATGCATTTCTATACAAAACGGAATAAGATACCAAAGGACCCTGATATGCCTCACTACAAATTGATCGTATTTATCCTGGCCGCCGTGCTGCTCGTTGGCTGTACGGGGCAAACACTACCGGACCCGGATGCTGCCGACACGCAATATGGCGGCGATGGTGGTGCCAGTACCGACACGTATAGCGATGATGCGTATGGTAATGGCGAGCCCATCGCCGACCCGTACGCCGGCGAACTCAGCAATATCATTTATTTTGATTTCGACTCGTGGGAGGTTCGTGCCATGGACACCGACATCGTCGCGCGCCACGCTGCCCAGATGGCCAACAATTCGCGGCTCGAGATCCGCCTCGAAGGCCATGCTGACGAACGCGGTTCGCGCGAGTACAACATCGGTCTCGGTGAGCGTCGCTCGCAGGCAGTGCGACGTTTGTTGTTGATACAGGGTGCCGCTGCGGGGCAGATATCGACGGTTAGCTTTGGCGAGGAGCGTCCACAGGCGTTTGGCAGCAGCGAAAGCGACTATGCACAAAATCGCCGTGTCGAGATCAAGTACATCAACTGACGCTTTCGGAACGCTACCGTGAAGATTACGACCTCCGTCCTTGCTGTATTTCCTGCGCTGGCGCTCGGTGCCTGTTCGGTGCTGACGCCGCCGTCAGAAGATCCGGTGTTGATCAAGCTGTCGGAGCTCGAACGTCGATTGCAGGCCGTCGAGCGCGTTATTCAAAACCAGAGCCTCGTCAACATGTCGCAACAGGTCGCGGCGCTCGAGCGGCGGGTCGATGAGCTGCAAGGCGGCGCCGAGATACTGGAGCACGACGCATCGACGATGGCTGAGCGGCAGAGGGATCTGTACGCAGATCTTGACGCCCGCATACAGGAACTCGAGAGTGGTCTGCAGGCGCACAACGTCAGCGTGCTCGACGGCGGTGAGTTATCGCCGGGGCAACTGCCGGTTCCCGGTGGCTCGGATCGGGACAATTACCAGGCAGCGTTTGAGCTGCTCAAGGAACAGCGTTATGAGCAGGCTGCAATGGCGTTCAAACAGTTTCTTGTTACCTACGCCGATAGCGAACTGGCTGATAACGCGCAGTACTGGCTGGCGGAATCGTATTACGTGACGCAGAAGTTCAATAATGCGCTGGCCGCGTTTGCCGTCGTAATTGACGAATACCCGCGCTCGCGCAAAGTACCCGATGCATTGCTGAAGGTCGGGTACTGCAACTACGAACTTGAACGTTGGAATGCAGCGCGCGGGGCACTGGCCAAGGTCCAGTCAAACTATCCTGAGACGACCGCCTCACGTCTCGCCGGGCAGCGTTTGAAGCGCATGGTAACCGAGGGCGTATAGTGTCCTGTCCCGCCACTACTCGTCGTCATGCCTTGCCAGCGGTGACAACGACCCGACATCTTCGCGAAACCAGGTACGGGACAGGACACTAGGCAATCGTCTTGTCATTCGATGCTTATTCGGTATGATGCCGCCGGTACTTCGGCGGCATGCCGCTATCCGCCGATCACGGGGCGTTAGCTCAGAGGTAGAGCATTCGGCTTTTAACCGACTGGTCGTAGGTTCGATCCCTACACGCCCCACCAGTTCTCCCGTTTCACGACGCCCGGCAATAACATCAAATAACGCGTGCTGTGTGCCTGATTCTGCCGCTGTCATGCAGCCGTTTGCAGTGGAGGTGCCGGATTAAGTGGCGAAGAATCGCTGGAAAATTCACAAGTTCGGCGGCAGCAGCCTTGCGGATGCCGACTGTTTCCGTCGTGTCGCGGACTTGCTGCTCGACTATCAGGACGAACGCATCGGTGTCGTGGTGTCCGCCATGAGCGGCATGACGGACGCACTGATCCACCTCACGATTGTTGCGGAGCAGGGCGACAGGGGATTCGATGCCGAACTCAACACGATCGGTGAACGCTATTCGGAGACGGCCAGGGCGTTGATCGAGGGAGACCGGCTTGTCGCGTTACTCGATTCCTGGGGCCAGGATGCGATTGTTATCAGGGAAGTGCTGAGCGCGATCGTGCCGGTGAAGTCGGCGCCGCAACGCAGCCGGGACGTCGTCGCCGGATACGGCGAAATTTGGTCGGCGCGCCTGCTCGCTGCGTTGCTGGAACGGCGAGCACCCGGTCGGGGTGGCACCTGGATCGATGCTCGAGACATTATCACTGTGCGTCATACTGAGTTAGGCCCATCTGTATTGTGGGACGTTTCGCGGTCCAGGTTCGCATCGCAAATAGCGAAGAAGTTCTCCGGCATCGCGGTCATGACGGGATTCATCGCAGTTGATGAAGATGGCTTGCAGACCACGCTGGGACGCAACGGCAGCGACTATTCGGCGGCGATCCTGGCGGCGCTTTGTGGTGCCGCAGAACTCTGCATCTGGACAGACGTCGACGGCGTCATGAGCGCTGATCCGAAGCGTGTCCCTGAGGCGCACGTCATCGAACAGCTGACGTATACCGAGGCGATGGAACTCGCGTATTTCGGCGCCAAGGTCATTCATCCGCAAGCCCTTGGACCCGCCATTGCAAATGACATACCGATCACTATTCGAAACAGCCATAATCCGTCAGCCCCGGGTAGCCGGATCGCCGCCGATGTGACGTCGGTGGACAGTATCAAGGGCATTACGGCGGTTGGGGGAATGGCGCTCGTGAATGTGGAAGGCACCGGCATGATCGGCGTTCCCGGCACGGCGGACAGGCTGTTCGCAGCGCTCAGAAAAGCCGGTGTGTCGGTCACGCTGATATCACAGGCGAGTTCCGAGCATTCGATCTGTATCGCCGTGCCACTCGACGTCGCCGAGTGTGCGCGCGAAGTCATTTCTGAGGCGTTCGCGGACGAGGTCGCAGGCGGTCTGATTCAAAGTGTCGAAATCAGCGACGATCAAAGTATCATTGCGGTGGTCGGCGACGGCATGGCGGGTACGCCTGGAATTGCTGCGCGATTTTTTGGCACACTGGGGCGCGCCGGCATCAATGTCCGTGCGATCGCGCAAGGATCTTCGGAGCGGAATATCTCGGCCGTGGTCGATTCTGCCGACGCGACGCGGGCACTGCGTGCCGTCCATTCCGGCTTTTACCTGTCATCAAAAACGATTTCGATCGGCCTTGTTGGACCTGGCACAGTGGGCGGCACGTTGCTGCGTCAAATCGAGATGCAAACCGAGCGCCTGATGAGCGAATTCAAGCTGGATTTGCGTGTCCGCGCGATTGCACGTTCCCGTTCAATGCTTCTGGGCGACCGGCGCATCGATCTCGCCGACTGGGCATCTGAATTCGAGAGGTCGGCGATCGATTTCGATCTCGACAAATTCGAACGTCATATCAACCCGGATCACTTGCCGCACGCAGTTATCATCGATTGCACGGCGAGTGAATCGATCGCCGCCTGTTATGCGGGTTGGCTCGAGCGCGGTATCCATGTCATCACGCCGAACAAGAAAGCGGTCAGTGGTGCGATCGGCGACTATCACAAATTGAAACAGACAGCGGAGCGAGGCAGTTCGCATTTTTTCTATGAGACCACTGTCGGTGCGGCGCTACCGGTCATCAGCACGTTGCGCGATTTGATCGATACCGGCGATGAAATTCGGTCGGTGCAAGGTATTTTCTCGGGTACGCTGGCGTACCTGTTCAACGTCTATGATGGCACGACACCATTTTCGGAGATCGTCAGGGATGCCATTGAGAGCGGCTACACGGAACCGGACCCGCGCGACGATCTCTCCGGCATGGACGTGGCGCGAAAACTGACTATCCTGGCTCGTGAACTCGGTCAGACAGTGGAAATCGGCGACTTTCCGGTACAAAACCTGGTGCCCGAAGCATTGCGCGATGTGGACATTGGCGATTATCTCAATCGATTGCCCGAATACGACGATGACATCAAAGCTTTGTATGAGCAGGCCGCAGCCGATGACAGGAAACTTCGCTACATTGCCAGGCTTGATGCCGGTGGTGCAGCCGAAGTCAGGCTCGAAGCCGTCGCAGCCGATCACCCGTTCAGCAACATCAGTTTGACCGACAACATCGTGCAATTCGAGACATCTCGATACGCATCCAGCCCCCTGGTCATACAGGGCCCCGGCGCCGGGCCGGAAGTAACAGCCGGTGGCGTATTCAGCGACTTGCTGCGGTTGGCAAAATACCTGAGTGCAGGCGATTGATATGAGCGACACGGCGACTGCGTTTGCGCCGGCGTCCATCGGCAACGTTGCCGTAGGATTCGACATGCTCGGGCTCGCGCTGGAAGGTGCCGGTGATCGCGTCACCGCCACACGCAGAGATGCGGCTGGCATAACGATCGCGGAGGTGCGGGATCTTGACGGAGAGCCGCACCGCGATCTGCCGACGCGGGCCGATGAGAATACTGCCTCGATCGCAGCCCGGGCGCTGTGGGACGAGCACGGCGAATCGGGTGGTGTTGAGCTCCGAATATTCAAGGGCGTGCCACTGCAATCCGGCATGGGCAGTTCCGCCGCTTCGGCCGTGGCTGCAACCGTCGCGGTCAACGCCCTGCTGGAATCGCCGCTCGAGACCACGGACCTGTTGCCGTATGCACTCGAAGGTGAGAAATACGCAAGTGGCGGGACGCACGCCGACAACGTCGCGCCCAGCCTGCTCGGTGGGCTGATATTGTGCCCACCCGCACTTTTGCCCGAGGTCATTCGATTATCGGTACCCGAGGGTGTCAGTTCGGTAGTGCTGCACCCCGACTTGCAAGTGAACACGGAACAAGCGCGCCGCGGGCTTGCAGACGCCTGCTCGATGGAGCAATGGTTGACCCAGCAGGGCTACTTGGCCGGATTCGTGGCCGCTTGTGCATCGAGTGACCTGGCGATGATCGGCAGGACGCTCAAGGACATCGTGATCGAGCCGCAGCGCACGGCTGCGCTGCCTTACTTTGAGGCTGTCAGGGATGCCGCCATCGGCGCCGGTGCGCTCGGATGCAGCCTGTCGGGCAGCGGCCCGAGCATATTCGCGTTATGCGACGATCAGCAGGCGCCCGAACTCGCGAGCGCAATGGCACAAGCCTGCCGCGGGTTCAAGATCGAGTGTCAAACGTGGATAAGTTCAATGAGCGCTCCGGGCGCTCGCCTCGAAACCTAGTGTCCTGTCCCGTAAGTTCGCACAGTTTCAGCGCGGGTCTCTCAAGGCCTTTGGCAAGGCATGTCGTGCCGTTAATGGCGGGCTCATTGACAAGCGGCGTAACACCGCCAAAGGCCTTGAAGGACGCGCCCTTCGGGAAGCAGCAAAAAGCGCCGCTACGGCGTTGCGTCCCTTGCCAATATGCCGGATATTGCCTGCGTAACGCGCCTGGTAACAGCGCTTTTTGCTGGTTCTGAAATCATGCGAACTTACGGGACAGGATACTAACCATGCGCTACGTCAGTACGCGTGGATCGGACCCGGTGAGCCTCGATACGGCCCTTGTTGAGGGGATCGCTGCCGACGGCGGCTTGTTCATGCCGACGCACCTGCCGATATTTGCGGAAAGTGACTTTTCGGCATCGAAGACAATCATCGACGTTGCCGAAGTGATGTTGCGGCCTTTTTTCGAAGCTTCGTCGCTGGCGGCCGAACTCGAAAACATCCTCGCCGAAACTTTTTCATTTCCAATCATTGTGACGCCGTTGCCCGTCGAGCAAGGACGAGCGTCGCTGCTCGAGTTGTTTCACGGACCGACAGCGGCTTTCAAGGATGTCGGTGCAGGCTTTCTCGCCGCCTGCCTGACCCGGCTCGAGGGTGATGCGGCATCACCATTGACGATACTCGTCGCTACGTCGGGCGACACTGGCGGAGCCGTGGCCGCCGCATTTGATCAAAGGCCCGGGATGTGTGTCGTCGTGCTGTATCCGGACGGGCGTGTTTCGGAACGACAGGCGCAGCAACTGACGTGCTGGAGCGACAATGTGTTGTCGCTGCGGGTTCGTGGTGCGTTTGATGATTGCCAGACCCTCGTCAAGGTGGCATTTGCTGACGAGGATTTGTGTGCCCGGTATCGTTTCAGCTCAGCGAACAGCATCAATATCGGACGATTGCTGCCGCAGGCAACCTACTATGCCGACGCGAGTCTGCGACATCATCGAGAGCACGGAAACAAGCCCGGCTTCATCGTCCCGACCGGCAACCTCGGCAACGCGCTCGCGTGCATCATGGCTCGCGAAATGGGCCTTCCAATCGGTCCGATCGTCTTGGCGACAAACGCCAATCGAACGATCGGTGACTATTTCGAGAATCTGAAGTGGCTGCCGCGGCCCAGCCTGCAGACATTGGCGTCTGCAATGGACGTCGGTGATCCCAGTAATATGGAGCGATTGCGCGGCCTGATCGGCGAAGCTGAAATATTGCGCGAGCGGCTCGGTGTTGTTTCCGTTGACGACTCGCAGATCGAGGAGCAGATCAGGAGAAATTACGAGGATTTCAATCTCGCCACCTGTCCGCACACGGCGACCGCGACCTATGCGTGGCGGCAGCTCGACGCGCAGGCACGAGTGGCAGACGACTGGATTTTGGTCGCGACGGCGCATGCGGCGAAGTTCGAAACCATCGTTGAACCGATCATCGGAGAGGATATACCGTTGCCCATCGAACTCGCGGAGATGATGACGCGGCCGAGCCGCTCCGACGTCATCGAGCCGGACGTCAGCGCACTTGCTGCTGCCATGGATCAATATTTTGGGAATTGAAGTCTTGACGCGCGCAGACCTGGCGGACATTAATAGGACTGTCGTGAATCTGCGAGCCGGCGCCAATGGCTGAAGTCCTGCAATACATCGAGGAGCCGTGGTTTCTACCCGTCCTGGCCCTGTTACTGTTCGTGTGGTTGCTGTACCGGTTCAGCAGGCGCGGCGACAAGTTGCAAAGAACACTCAAGGAAATTGCGCACGAGCGCATTGACGCGGTGGTCATTCCCAACGGTGATGACGGCGAAATCCAGCTTGACTACCTGTTACTGACATCGCAGGGCGTGCTGATCCTGCACATCAAGGACGTGCAGGGCACGGTCTTCGGCAGCGACAAGATGCAGGACTGGACGGTTATCAGCGACGATCGGCGCTACACGTTTTCAAACCCCCAGCCCGCGCTGTACGATCGCATTGCAGCCGTGCGGCAAATCGTCAATCAGGTACCGGTTGCCGGCCGCGTATTATTTCTCGAGGGCGGCGAGTTTACCAAAGGCGTGCCGGGGCTTGTCTGTAATCTCGATGAATTGCTCGAAGAGTTCAGCGAACATGACAAGGCTGCCGCACGGAAAAATATTGAGGCCTTCAAGCCGCACTGGGACCGAATGCTGCAACGAACGCTGAGTGCACGGGCCGGCAGGAACCCGGCGAGACCTCCTCACTAGAACTCTGTCAGGGTGATATGACCGCGCACGAGATTGAAGTCCGTGAGGCCACGAAGCACGATGTCGCTGCGTTGTCATTGGTAGGACGCCAGGCGTTCCTGACAGCCTATGAAGGCACCGCTAACGTCGACGCCATAGCACAGCATGTCGAGCGTTACTTCAGCGAGGCCTCGATCGCCAGGGAACTCGGCATTGACGGGCAGGCCTATCTGATCGCGACAAGCGACGGCGAGGCAGCCGGATTCGCGAAACTCGGAAAAGGTGACGCACCAATCGCCATGCCGGAAAAGCCCGCCCTCGAGGTTCAGCAACTGTATGTGTCACCGCATCACCAGCGCAGCGGTGTTGGTGCGAAGATCATGAATGCCGTCATTGTTATCGCGAAGCAAAAGTCATTTCGGGGGATCTGGCTCAGCGCCTGGGAAAATGCCGATTGGGCGTTGCGCTTTTACAGGAAATGCGGGTTTGTCGAAGCAGGCACCACCCGATTTCGGCTCGGCGACGATGTGTTCGACGACCTGCTGATGTGGTTACCTGTCGATCACCGTGACTGAGCCGCCAAGGCACGCTGCCGGGGAGAGTGGTAATGGGCGACGACAAAGTTATCAAATATTCGGGCGATCGTGCGACCGTGGCATGGCACGGTCGCCTGTGCATCCACATGGGTGAATGCGGTCGTGCGCAGGGCGATCTGTTTGTCGGTGGCCGCAAGCCCTGGTGTCAGCCTGACAAAGCCACCGACGACGAGGTCGACGACGTCGTGCTGCGTTGTCCAACCGGAGCGCTGTCTGTCGAATTTGCGGATGGCTCGCATGTCGAGCAAGCCGACGTGATCAATACTGTGCATGTCGCCTACAACGGGCCGCTTTTCGTGCGTGGAAATCTCGATATCGATGGCGCTCCGGCGAATGCGCCGGGCCTGAAGTACCGGGCGGCGCTTTGCCGCTGCGGAGAATCCGGGAACAAGCCGTACTGCGACAACTCGCACGAGAAGCACGGCTTTCGCGATTATGGCGCCGTTGGCGAGACCGGACGCGCCGATGGGGAGCGAGGTGGTCCACTTCAGGTACGGCCGGTCAGGGACGGACCACTGATGTTGCAGGGCAATGTCACGATCTCCAGCAGCAGCGGCAGGGCCACATGGCAGGGCAGCAAGGTCGCGTTATGCCGTTGCGGTGCTTCAAACAACAAGCCGTTCTGCGATGGCCAGCACAAGAAAGTCGGTTTCGTGAGCGACTGATACGCTAGCCGAGGTCGAAAAAAGACATCGCATTGTCGGTCGTGATGCGGGCGACATGCTCGCGTGACTGGCCACGGGCCTCCGCGACGACACGTAGTACCTCTGTCAAAAAGGCGGGTTCGTTACGGCGCGATCTCGGTTTCGGCTCCAATGTTCGGGGCAGAAGATAAGGCGCGTCGGTTTCTATCATCAGGCGATCGTCCGGAATGATCGATGCGATGTCCTGCAGATGCATGCCACGCCGTTCATCACAGATCCAACCCGTGATGCCGATGTAGAGATCCATAGCAAGATATTGCCGCAGTGATTCTCCTTCGCCCGTAAAGCAGTGCGCAACCGCACGCGGCAATCGCGGCAACATCGGCTCGAGGATCTCAATGAAATCGTCGTGTGCGTCCCGCTGATGCAGGAACACGGGCATTCCTTTGTCTGCAGCGATTTCGAGCTGTGCCTGAAATGCGGCCAATTGCGCATCACGAGGAGAGAAGTTACGGCAGTAGTCCAGCCCGCATTCGCCGATCGCGACAACGGCGTCTCTCGCGGCAAGTTCGCGTATCCGGGCGTCAGTGGCATTGTCATAGTTCGAGGCATGGTGAGGATGCACTCCCGCGGTTGCATACAAAACGCTACGGTGGGATTCAGCAAGCCTTAGTGCCGCCTCGTTGCTTTCGTCACTGCTGCCAGTGACGATCATCCTGGTGACGCCCGCAGTGGCCGCACGTTTCATGACGGCGTCGCGATCTTCATCGAAGTTGTTATGACTGAGATTGACGCCAATATCGATGAGAGGGTGTGGCATCAGTATTGTGACCAGCGAAAAAACCGTGCCCCGAGCGCGAGGAAAATGACACTCATGGCGGTCATGGCCAGCAGGCTCGGTGCGACATCGAACAGGGTAGCGCCATCGAGCATTACAGCTCGCGCAGATTTCAGAACATGGGTCAGCGGAAAAATATTTGCGGCTTGTTGCACGACTGCCCCGGCGCCCTCTAGTGAAAACCAGACCCCGGATAGCAACATCATTGGCCAGTTGATCAAGTTGAGCAGGCCGCCCGCGAGTTCCTCGCTGGTGACGCGCGCGGCAACGACCACGCCGAGCGATATCATCGACACCGCGCCCACCGCGGCAATGAGCAACAAGGTCAGGTAATTTCCCTCCATGCGCGTGTCGAGCAACACGTGTGTTCCGGCATAGACGACAATCGTGATTGTCATGATCAGCACCATGCGCGATGCGACCTGGGCCACAATAAATTCAATGGGGCGCAGTGGTGTTGCCCGCAGACGCTTCAAGAAGCCGTTCTTGCGATAGCGTACAACGACATATCCCACACCGAAAAGACAGCTGAACATCATGTTCATGCCAAGAATACCGGGCAATACCCAGTCTACGTAACGAATTGCCTCGCCGGATATTTGCGATTTCCTGATGTTACTGCTGCCGGCAGTGTCCGACTGCAGCAGTGCAAGCTCGGCGAAATACCCCTTAGGTGAATCGGGATTGACCCAATACTGCCTGTCTCCCTCAAGTTGCAGCAGCAGATCCAGTTGGTGCCGGGACACCTTGCGAAATCCCGCTTCCCGATCATTGATGGCGACAAATTTCACGTAGCGCGTCTTGAGGAACGGGTGCTGGTCGAGGATCAGTTCGCTTCCTTCTTGCAGCACGCCAACCGTGTACTCGTTGCGCCCACCGCCGCCGAATATGAACGCCAGGCCAAACATCAGCAACACGGGCAGGATCAAGTTCCACGAAAGTGCGGCGCGATCTCGCAGAAACTCCAGGTTGCGGGCACGGAAGATTGCGTAGATTCTTTGCAGCATGATCGGTGGTCGCTTTCAGGCGCGCAGGGAATGACCGGTCAGATCAAGAAAAAGGTCTTCGAGCGTGGGCTGGCGAATCTTGATGCGATTCAAGCCGGTCACATGTGACGATAATTCCTTGAGGCTCGCGGCGATATCGTCCGATACGATTTCGACGACGCCCAGGTTATCGATGACGCGGTGCTCGATCGCAGCCAGGTCGCCGCTCAGATCTGCGATGGGCAGTTCGATGATCAGACCCTGGTAACGTTCCTGCAGCAAGGTGTCCGGCGCGCCCTGTAAGATGATCTTGCCGACGTCCATGATAGCGATTTCGTCACATAGAACTTGCGCTTCGTCCATGTAATGCGTGGTGAGAATGACTGTCGCGCCATCGGCCAGAATGCCCTGTATGAGCTCCCAGAAATTTCGGCGGGCCTGTGGGTCGAGCCCGGTAGTCGGCTCGTCAAGGAATATGAGCTTTGGGCGATTGACAAGTGCGACGGCGAGCAACAGGCGCTGTCTTTGACCGCCAGACAATTTTCGATTATCGCGCTGCAGTAATTCACCAAGTGAACAGTCCTCGATGATTCGATCGAGATTGGCGCGGCGGTTGTACAAATTCTGAAACATTTGCAGCGTCTCACGAACGCTCAGGAAATCCTGCAGGGCAGTATTCTGGAACTGGATGCCGATTTCCTGCCGAAACCTGCTGCCGGCCAGTTCCCCGAAGTAGTAAATCTCTCCCGACGTCGCTGTGGCCACGCCCTCGATGATTTCGACCGTTGTAGTCTTGCCAGCGCCATTGGGGCCGAGCAGGCCGAAACAGCTGCCTTCGGGCACCGCAAAGCTCACGTCGTCAACAGCAAGCACGCCGGGATACTGCTTTGTCAGGTGTCGGGCTTCGAGGGCTGTCCGCATGGGTAAACTAAAATGTGCCGCCAGGGATGACGGACGAAGGAAATGGACCAGGGAGATAGATTAGCGAATGGCCGGCAAAACGGCCAGCAATGGCGTGTCTTGCAACCAAAGTGTCGCGCGCGGTATCAAATACATACAACGTTCAAACGGGATATCCGATCATGATGATGTTAGTGAACAGATGCGCTGTTACGGGGGCAGCCCTGGCGCTGCTGCTGGCAGTGCCGGCCTACGGCAGTATGAACAAGAGCGTCAATATCGCTGCGGGCGAGGACTCCAGCGGCGCCTCAACAGTGAATGGCAGTATTTCGGTCGGCCAGGGCGCGACCGTAACGGGTGCATTGGAGACGGTGAACGGTTCCATTCGAATCGACCATGACGCCCGGATCGGCGACGCAGAAACCGTAAATGGCGCCATACGTGTCGCCGAAAAAGTACACAGCAAAAACCTGACGACCGTCAACGGATCGATTCGTGTTGGCGCAGGTACGACTGTCGATGGCAGCGTTGAAACCGTGAACGGTCGCATCGATGTCGGCAAGGGTAGCTCCGTTGCCAGCGACGTCGGCAATATCAATGGTCGGATCGAGTTGACGGGTAGCCAGGTCGGCGGCGACGTATCGACGGTGGGTGGCGATGTTGAACTCGCCGATGGCGCGGTCGTCAGGGGCGACATCATTGTCCGAAAACCGGGTGGCTGGAATTGGGGAAAGCAGCGCAAGCCCAGAATCGTGATTGGCCCGGGTTCTCGCGTCGAGGGCGCAATCAGGCTCGAGCGCGAAGTCGAACTCTATATCAGCGAATCAGCCGAGGTTGGCGGCGTCGAGGGCGTGATGACGATGGACAACGCGGTTCGCTTTCGCGGCAAACGTCCGTAAAATCGGGGCTGTGCAGAGCGCAGCGACCCAACTATCACTGTTCGCGGATGTCGAAGGGCCCGACGATATGTCGGGCTTTGGTGCCGACATATCGTCGGGCTTTTCGGTGCGTCAAAGCGGCCGGGCCAAACGGCTGTCCATCAAGGTGTATCCGCGCGGGCGTGTCGAAGTCGTGGTGCCGAGGCGGACGCGAGCAGCCGAGGTGCAGGCCTTCGTCAGCGAGAACCGTGACTGGATTCGCAGGACGCGCGAATCGTTCGCGAAGTCGCATCCTACGGAGCCGTTCGCACTGCCGAATCGCATCGAACTGCCTGGCATCGGCCGCAGCACACGGGTCCAGTACAGGTCGCGCAGCGGCGCCAGGACAGTTCGGTACCGGCAGCATGGCGACATGCTGGTCCTGAGCGGCCGCACGAATGATGATCAACTGTGCGTTGTGGCGCTGAAGCGATGGCTCGCATCCGTTGCCAAGGAAACGCTGGAGCCGAGGTTGCGTGCGCTGGCAACCCAGACGGGCAATCCGTTCAAGAAGATGCAGGTCCGCGGCCAGCGAACGTGCTGGGGGAGCCACTCCAGTACGGGAACGATCAGCGTCAATTACTGCTTGTTGTTCCTGGATCCGCCGCTGCTTCGTTACCTCTTGATCCACGAGCTGTGCCATGCGCGCCACATGAATCATTCACGCCGCTTCTGGCAGTTCGTCGGCCGCTTCGAGGCCGGGTACCGGCACCTGGACCGGCAATTGGCCGACTCCTGGCAAAAAATTCCGACTTGGGTAGGTATTTATTAGAATACAGTGTCTTACAGTCACTTATTAATGTCACTTATCATCCTTGATCGAGCAATTCCCGCAGATTGATCACGGCAGCATTCGCGCGCGCGAGATAATTCGCCATGACCAACGAATGATTTGCAAACAAGCCATAGCCCCCGCCGTTCATGACTATCGGTGAATGCAGCGATTCGAGGCTTGCCTCGAGTTCACGGATGATCTGTCGCACGCTCGTGCGGGCGTTCTTGTCCTCGAGAACCCGGGCGAAATCGAATTCCGCGGCGCGAAAGAAGTGGACCAGCGCCCAGGCGTTGCCACGGGCCTCGAAAAAGACGTTGTCCACCTGAAACCAGGAGGTTCGGACCGTAATATTGTCCAGTAGCGTGTTCGCTGCCCGGGCCGACGGGTCCCCGGCCAGGTCGGTGTTGATGCGTGTGGATACGACACTGTCGCCAAGTCGGCGTGTCAGACTGCCCAGTCGTTTTTCGACCTGCGCCAGCCATTCACGAAGATTGTCCGCCCTGGCATAAAATCGTGCCACGGGCTGTTGGGCGCCGGTCAGGCGGTCGCGGTAGCGCGTGAATCCCCTGATGGCGTCGCGATACTCCGATTCCGATCGTGGCAAAAGCCAGGAATTGTTGTCGAAGAAAAAATGCGGCTCTGAAACAGCAATGTCCTCGTCCTCCTTCGATTGCGACTGGCTCCGGCTGTAGTCATTGCGAATGACGCGAGCCAGATCGCGGACCTGCTGCAAAACGCCAAACTCCCAACTCGGTATATTGTCGAGAAATACGCTGGGTGGCATGCGGTCATTGCTCAGATAACCACCGGGCTTATCGAGCAGCGTTTCGGCGACGCGAATCAATGTGTCCGTTGAGGAGTAGCCTACGACAATGCGATCGTTATCGACGAATTCGTTGACCCAGAAGGTGTCGGGGGTTCGCGACCAGTATATGCTCAGCGCCACTAACACGATCAGTATGACGCCGGCTGAGTAGAAAATAATTTTTGCGCGCCGGGGCAGCGACAAAATGCTGGCAGCGGATCTGATCTTCATGCAGCGAGCTGACGCAGCACGTAGTGCAGGATGCCGCCGTGCTCGAAGTATTCCCGTTCTTTCGGTGTATCAATGCGGATCGTGGCTTCGAACTCGAATGGATCACCATCTACCGGCGTTACCGTGACGGCGACGGTGCTGGCATCGGCATTCGTGTGCCCCTTGATATCGAAGGTCTCGGTGCCGTTTATGCCCAGCGATCCGGCGTCGTCACCTTCCTCGAATTGCAATGGCAGCACGCCCATGCCGATCAGGTTGGAGCGATGAATGCGCTCGAAACTCTTTGCGATGACGGCCTGGACACCGAGCAACAGCGTTCCCTTCGCCGCCCAGTCGCGCGATGAACCGGTGCCGTATTCGCTGCCTGCGATGACAATCAGCGGCGTGCCTTCCTGTTTGTACTTGAGCGACGCATCATAAATTGACATTTGTTCGCCACTGGGCTGGTGACGGGTCCAGCCACCCTCGGTTCCCGGTGCGAGCTGATTGCGCAATCGAATGTTTGCGAACGTGCCCCGCATCATGACTTCGTGATTGCCGCGACGCGAGCCGTAGGAATTAAAGTCCGCGGGCTTAACGCCCTTGGCCTGCAGGTACTCGGCTGCCGGGCTATCCGCTGCGATGCTGCCGGCCGGAGAAATATGGTCCGTCGTGACCGAATCCCCGAGCAAAACGAGCACGCGCGCCTGCCGCACATCTTGAACCGGTGGCGGGCTCAAGCTCATGCCTTCAAAGTACGGCGGGTTCTTGATGTAGGTCGATGTTTCGTCCCAGGTGTAAATCGCGCCGCCCGGAACATCGAGACTGTTCCAGTTGCTATCGCCGGCGAAGACATTGTCGTAGCTCGACTTGAACATGTCGGAGTCGATATTCGCCGCAATGGTGTCATGTACTTCCTTCTGGCTTGGCCAGATGTCTTTCATGAAGACAGGGTTTCCGTCTTGATCGTCGCCCAGCGCATCGTTTAATAGATTTACGTCGAGATTTCCCGCGAGCGCATACGCTACGACGAGGGGTGGCGATGCGAGAAAGTTCATACGCACGAGCGGGTGAATACGGCCCTCAAAATTACGGTTGCCGGACAGAACGCACGTGCCAATAACGTCGCCTTGCTGAACCGCTGCGGTGATTTCCGGAAGCAGCGGACCGGAGTTGCCTATGCAGGTCGTGCAGCCGTAGCCAACCGTATAAAAACCCAGCGCATCGAGGTCGTCGAGAAGCTCCGATTTTTCGAGATAGTCTGTAACGACCTTCGACCCGGGTGCGAGGCTCGTTTTGACCCATGGCTTGACTTGCAATCCTTTCGCTCGCGCATTCCTTGCAAGCAGTCCCGCAGCAATCATGACGGCGGGATTTGATGTATTCGTGCAGCTTGTGATTGCGGCAATCAGAACTGCGCCATCGCGGATTTCGACATCTGTGCCATTGATGTTCGCGGTGGCGCTGCCACTCCCGTTGCGATCTGCCGTCGCGGCCGCGAGATGCCCAGCGTAGATTTTGTCCGCGCTACTCAAAGGAATGCGATCCTGCGGCCGTTTCGGTCCCGCGATACTCGGCTCGACCGTGCTCAGGTCGAGTTCGAGCGTGTCGCTGTACAGGGAAACGGCTTGACCATCTTCACGCCACAAGCCTTGCTCGCAAGCGTAGCTCTTGATCAGCGCGATGTGCGCCGGATCGCGGCCCGAGAGCTCGAGGTAACGAAGCGTTTCATCGTCAATCGGGAAGATCGCACAGGTCGAGCCGAATTCGGGTGACATGTTGCTCAGTGTTGCGCGGTCGGCCAGTGGCAGCAGCGACAATCCGTCACCGTAAAATTCGACGAACTTTCCTACGACGCCTTTCTCGCGAAGCATTTGCGTCACGGTGAGCACAAGATCGGTCGCAGTCGATCCTTCTTTGAGTTCGCCACTCAGCTTGAAACCGATAACGTGCGGGATCAGCATCGTGATCGGCTGGCCGAGCATGGCTGCTTCCGCCTCGATACCACCGACTCCCCAGCCGAGCACGCCGAGTCCATTGATCATCGTCGTGTGCGAGTCAGTTCCGACAACGGTATCAGGATAGGCACTGCGGCTGCCGTCGTCTGAGACATCGAAGACGACGCGGCTCAAATACTCGAGGTTCACCTGGTGCACGATGCCTGTATTCGGCGGTACGACGCGAAAATTTTCGAACGCAGACTGACCCCAACGCAGGAATGAATAGCGTTCCTTATTGCGCTGAAATTCGATCTTGTTGTTGAGATCAAGGGCGTCGGCGCTACCGTAGCGGTCCACCTGCACCGAATGATCGATGACCAGTTCCGCGGGTGCAAGCGGATTGATGCGATCGGCTGAACCGCCGAGCTTGACGACGGCATCGCGCATTGCGGCGAGGTCGACGATTGCCGGCACACCGGTGAAGTCCTGCAGAATGACGCGGCTCGGCGTAAAGGAAATTTCGGTACTTGGCACAGCCTCCGGATCCCAGTTCGCCAGCGCCAACACATCCTCGCGCGTCACGTCACGGCCGTTTTCGTGGCGAAGCAGGTTTTCGAGCAAAATCTTGAGCGAGTAGGGCAGTCGCTCTACGTGTCCTTCCTGAACGGCGTCGAGGCGGTAGATTTCGAAATCCTCGCCCCCGACAGTCAGCGTCGCACGCGCACCGAAGCTGTCCTTCATCGTGTCTGTCTCCGCGATATGGAATCAACACCGCGGCCAGCCGGCCGCCGGGGTGGCGCATTATAGCGAATGGCAGATTGCATCGCTTATGAATTTACAGCAGGTCGCACGCCCTCACGGGATATGGGACGGGTCAGGACTCGATCGATCGTGGCCCCGCCCAAACAGCGGTCGCCTGAGTAAAATACGACAAACTGTCCTGGGGCCACAGCACGTTGCGGGTCATCGAAACGGACTTCGACCGCTCGGTCATCGATGTCAGTTACCGTGCACGCCTGATCGGCCTGCCGATATCGAATCTTCGCGCTGCAGCGATAACCGCTCGCCAGGCCCGCAGGTGGCTTCCCGATCCAGCTTGCTGCCGTGGCCCGCAGGCTTGCGGCAAACAGCAGCGGGTCTTCGCCCTGGGCGACGATGAGGGCGTTGTCGTCGAATTGCTTGTCGACAACGTACCAGGGCGAGGCTGCGGCATCACTGCGGCCGCCGATCCCGAGGCCCTGTCTTTGTCCGAGCGTGTAAAACGCGAGACCGTGATGACTACCGACCTCATTGCCGTCGGGTGTGCGGATTGGTCCCGGATTTGCGGGTAGGTAGGTACTCAGGAATTCACGAAACGGCCGTTCGCCGATGAAGCAGATCCCGGTGCTGTCTTTCTTGTCATGAACGGTCAGGCCGTGCTTGCGGGCCAGCTCCCGAACCTCGGACTTCTGCAATTCACCGAGCGGAAATAAGGTTTCTGCCAGCGCGTCACGACTGACTGCGTGCAGGAAGTAGCTCTGATCCTTGCTCGGGTCGGCAGCTTTCAGCAAAACCGTTTCGTTATCAATTTGGTCAATGCGCGCGTAGTGGCCCGTGGCCAGGAACTCTCCGCCAAGCCGCTTGGCATGATCACGAAAAACTCCGAATTTGATTTCCCGGTTGCAAAGCACGTCGGGGTTCGGCGTGCGTCCGGCACGATATTCGGCGAGAAAATACCCGAACACCTGGTCCCGGTACTGCTGCGAAAAATTGGCATGGTGCAGCGGTATGTCGAGCTGCTCACAGACGCGACGCGCATCCTGGAGGTCTTCGGCCGCCGTACAATAGCTGTCGTCGTCCTCCCAGTTGCTCATGTGCAATGCGTGCACATTGGCGCCGGCCTGCTGCAGCAGGACGGCTGCAACGGCCGAATCGACACCGCCGGAGAGGCCGAGAATGACTCTGCGGTTGGCAATCGAGTGGAGATTCTGCGCCATGTGCGTACCCATCTGCAACGCATTTTAGCAGTTGCTGATCGATGGCGAGGAGGTGGCTTTGCGGTGAAGTGCCTGGAGTGCGGCGCCTATACCCCGAGTTGACGAAATTCCAGTTCGACTTCGCTGGCGAGCCAGATCTCATCGAACATCTTGCCGTAGAGTCTGGCAACAGGGGGTTCGTAGGTGTCCGCAATACCCTCCCAGCGATTGGCCTGCAAACGGTAGACAAGGGCTTTTTCGTCCGCAATGCAGAACGATTCGGCGTGGGTCCGCAGATCTTCGCGAACGTGGCGAAATTCGATATAGCTATTCAGGCGGCGGCCCAGGTGAACGAAGTTATTGCCGTTCTTGATGGCCCGAGTGGGGTCGGCGATCAACACGCGAATACGGGCATACGATTGCGACAGTACGAGACGTTTGATGATCTCGAGAAAGTCCGGGTCATCGTAAATGCCGGGCTCGAGATCGTGAGTGAATATGGATACTTTGCGGGTAGCCTCGCGCGCAATATCGATGACCGCCTCACGCATTTCCTCACGTGTCGATATCACCCATCGTTTGCCTTTTTCGCGTGCCTGTTCCATGTTTCGTGGCTGCTGTTTTCCCGAGGTCGAGCGCGCGCTGACTGCACTTGTCGCTATGTTGGCATATTACCGGTCGGAAAAGATTGACCTTGCCAACTGCGTCACGTTTTGATGCGCTGCCGGCGAGTCGAGAATCATTCCCAAGCCCCGACTCGCGCGTGTTTCAGGCGATTGGTGGCAGCCGTCAACAGTCTTTGGCGAGCTCCTCGGCAAGTCCAACATACGTCTCCGGCGTCAGGGCCAGCAGACGCTTCTTCTCTGCGTGCGGTATATCGAGTGTCTCGATGAAGTCCTGGATTAGCTGCTGCGTGACTTTCTTGCCGCGAGTCAGAACCTTGAGCTTTTCGTACGGCTCGGCGACCCCATGGCGGCGCATGACGCTCTGCACGGCTTCGGCGAGTACTTCCCACGCGTCGGCGATGTCGCGATGAATTGCCTCTTTGTCCACTTGTAATTTGCCGAGGCCCCTGGTCGCCGACTGCATCGCGATGATCGTGTAGCCGATCGCGACACCGAAATTTCGCTGCACCGTGGAATCTGACAGGTCCCGTTGCCAGCGCGATACTGGCAGCTTTTGCGCAAAGTGCTCGAGCAATGCTGTCGCCATGCCCAGGTTGCCTTCGGCATTCTCAAAATCGATCGGGTTGACTTTATGCGGCATCGAGGACGAACCGACTTCATCTTTTACGACTTTCTGGCGGAAGTAGCCAAGCGAAACGTAGCCCCAAATGTCGCGGCACAAGTCCGTCAGTATCGTATTGATTCGAATGAGCGCGTGCGAATACTCGGCGGTCCAGTCGTGTGGTTCGATCTGAGTGGTGTGTGTGCTCGGATCGAGGCCAAGTGCTGCAATGAAGCGCTGACTGATTGCAGGCCAATCAACGTCCGGATACGCGACCACGTGCGCGTTGAAATTTCCAACGGCACCGTTGAATTTGCCGCGGATCACAACGTCGGCGAGTTGCTGCTGCGCTCGCTGCAGACGTTTGACGAAATTGGCCATTTCCTTGCCGAGGGTCGTCGGTGTCGCCGTCTGCCCGTGTGTTCGCGACAACATCGGCAGGCCTGCGTTTTGCCTGGCCATGGCTTGCAGCTTCGTGCGGAGTTGACGCATCTGCGGCAGCAGGACATCGGTGCGTGCCGCGCGCAGCATCAGTGCATAAGCCAGATTGTTAATGTCCTCGGACGTGCAGCCGAAGTGCAGAAAGTCCTTGAGCTCCGATGTTTCCGGACCGTCACCCAGACGTTCGCGAACGAAATACTCGACGGCCTTGACGTCGTGATTGGTCGTGGTCTCGATTTTCTTGACACGTTCGGCATCGTCGAGCGAAAAACGATCGACAATGTTATTGAGGACATCTTTCATTACGGGCGACAGTGGTCCGACTTCGGTCACTTTTGGTTCATCGGCAAGGCACTGCAGCCACCGCACCTCGACGAGGACGCGAAAGCGTATCAGGCCGTATTCGCTGAAAATGTCGCGCAGACCGTCAACCTTGTCCGCATAGCGGCCATCCGCCGGCGAGAGGGCCCTGAGGGTTGAGACTTTCATGTCACCGAAACCAGTGTAGACTTGCGCGCGCAAAGCGCGAATCATACACGATTGCTACGGTCAGCCGTCACATGCGATGGGGTCGAGAGCCGCTTTGTTGGATGGTGGCACACAGTTCGCGCATGGAGAAACCAGGGCAATGAGCGACAAGGCATATCGCATTGAGCACGACAGCATGGGTGAACTGAAGGTGCCCAGGGACGCGCTCTGGGGCGCGCAGACACAGCGGGCGGTCGAAAACTTTCAGATCAGCGGACTGACGATGCCGCGTCAGTTCATCGCCGCACTTGGGCTTGTAAAGTGGGCGGCGGCCGGGGCAAATGCCGAACTGGGTTTAATGAAAAGCGAAATCGCGATTGGCGTGCAGAATGCTGCGCTGACTGTCGCGGCCGGCGACCATGACGAGCATTTTCCGATCGATGTCTTTCAGACCGGATCCGGGACAAGTTCGAACATGAATGCCAACGAAGTGATCGCGCACCTGGCGAGCGACGCTCTCGGCATTGAAGTACATCCGAACGATCATGTGAATATGAGTCAGAGCAGCAACGACGTCATACCGACCTGTGTGCATGTCAGCGCCGCGATCGCCATTCACTCCCGGTTGCTGCCCGCGCTCGAACACCTGTCCAAGGTGCTTGAGAGCAAAGCGGATGAGACACGCGATATCGTCAAGACCGGGCGCACGCATCTCATGGACGCCATGCCGTTGACCCTGGGACAAGAGCTCGCCGGTTGGCGATCGCAGGTCGACAATGCCGCGGCCCGGTTGCGGGATTCGTTGCCGCGATTGACAGAGCTGGCGCAGGGCGGGACTGCAGTGGGTACCGGAATCAATGCGCACCCGAAATTTGGCGCCAAGGTCGCGGTTCTCCTGGCGGAGCGAACCGGCATCGACGGGTTCCGGCCGGCCGAGTCCAGCTTCGAGGCGTTGAGTTCCCAGGACACGGCCGTGGAAATCTCAGGTCAATTGCGCGTACTGGCTGTCAGCCTGACCAAGATCGCGAATGATCTTCGCTGGATGAATTCCGGGCCTTTGGCAGGTATTGGCGAGATTGAACTGCCGGCATTGCAGCCGGGTTCGAGCATCATGCCGGGCAAAATCAACCCTGTGATACCCGAGGCCGTGGCGATGGTTGGCGCGCAGGTGATCGGAAATGACGCAACGATTGCGATTGCCGGGATGTCGGGCAACTTCCAGCTCAACGTCATGTTACCGGTAGTCGCTTATAACCTGTTGCAAAGCATTGAGCTGCTGGCCCGAGCCTGTCGCTGCCTTGCCGACAAGGCCATTGCGGATTTCACAGTGAACATCGGCAACATCAATCGGGCCCTCGATCGCAATCCCATCCTCATCACGGCGCTGACCCCGGTCATCGGCTACGATAAGGGTGCTGCCATTGCGAAAAAAGCGTATGCCGAGGGTCGTTCGATCAAGGATGTCGCAAGGGAAATGACCGACTTGAGCGACGAAGAACTGGATCGTTTGCTGGATCCCGCGGCTTTGACTGAGGGCGGAATAAAACACTAGTGCTCCGTCAAAGTGATATTGATGCGTTCAGAGCCACCGGGATGATTCAAGACAAGGCGCAGTCAGCAGGAAATGGCATATGCTTTTCAAGGACTGCAACGCCGTATCGGATCATCCCGGTGGCTCCCCACTTTGAGCGAAGAGTGTGACAGTCGATTGCGGTGTTGCGTCTATTGGGAG
>Ga0209980_10000098_pt1 | contig 42157 bp, 52 predicted proteins | sample CR02metaG_FD_183611 | JGI IMG/M metagenome (GOLD analysis project Ga0209980, IMG submission 183611) | Deep subsurface microbial communities from Mariana Trench to uncover new lineages of life (NeLLi) - CR02 metaG (SPAdes) (version 2) | ecosystem: Environmental > Aquatic > Marine > Ocean trench...
CATGAGGGATATGGATTTCCTGTTGGTGGGGTGGCAGCAACTGATGCAAATGATGGAGTTATCAGTCCAGGAGGAGTAGGTTATGATATTAATTGTGGAGTCAGACTATTAAGGACTAGTTTAAAAGAACACGAAGTTAGGCCAAAGCTTAAGGACTTGATAAATGATCTTTTTACTTCAATTCCTTCTGGTGTTGGTTCAAAAGGTGCAATAAAATTATCACAATCACAACTTGAAGAAGTACTGGTAAAGGGAGTTAGTTGGGCAATTGAAAACGGATATGGAAATAAAAAAGATGCTGAAGTTTGCGAAGAGAATGGACAAATGCTTAATGCTGATCCTAACAAAGTTTCAGAAAAAGCAAGAAAACGTGGTGCCCCTCAACTTGGAAGTTTAGGTTCAGGAAATCATTTTCTTGAAATACAAAAGGTTGCTGAAATTCATGATGAAAATGCTGCTAAAAGAATGGGATTAGAAAAAGGTCAAGTAACAATACTTACTCACTGTGGTTCAAGAGGCTTTGGCCATCAAGTATGTAGTGACTATCTTCGTGTTTCTGAACAGGTCCAAAAAAAATACAATATATCATTACCTGATAGAGAACTAGCATGTGTGCCAAATAATTCTGATGAAGGAGAATCTTATAGGAAAGGAATGTTTGCAGCTCTTAATTTTGCTTGGAGTAATAGACAAATGATTACACACTGGACACGAAAGTCTTTTGAGCGAGTTTTCAAACAATCTGAATCGGATCTTGGAATGAATTTAGTTTATGATGTAGCTCACAATATTGCTAAGGTAGAAAAACACAAAGTAGATGGTGAATTAAAATCCGTGGTGGTTCATAGAAAAGGTGCCACACGGGCATTTCCAGCAAACAGAGACGAAGTACCTAAAATTTACCGTGACATAGGACAACCAGTTTTTGTTCCTGGTTCTATGGGTACAGCAAGTTGGGTTTTGTTAGGACAACCAAATTCCATGAATCTTACCTTCGGATCTACTGCCCATGGTGCAGGCAGAATGATGTCACGTTCAAAAGCAAGACGTAACTATTCTGAATCGCAAGTAAGACAGTATCTAGCTGATAAAGGAATAGTAGTTAAAGCAATGACTCGTGATGGTGTAGTTGAAGAAGCACCACAAGCATACAAGGATGTAGATTCTATCGTAAATGTCTCACATGATTTAGGAATAGCTACAAAGGTTGCGAAATTAGTGCCTATAGGTGTAATAAAAGGATGACAGATGAAGACAAAGAACTAGAACAATTAAAAAAGAAACGTTTAGCAGAAATGCAAAAAAATATTTCATTCAAACAACAAAAAAATGAACAAATCTCTGCAAAAAAAAGAGAGCCTAATCCACGTGAATTAGTACTAAAATATCTTGGTTATAGAGGACTCGAAGTTTTACAGAATGCAGAATATCAATATCCAAATGAAACAAAAATAGTATTACAAAAACTTGCTGAACTAATTACCACTGGAGAAATTAATGAAAAGTTAGATGGTGGCAAGCTATTAGCATTGTTTAGAGTAGTTGGGTTAAATGTACACATGCAAACAAAAATCAATGTTGTAGAAGATGGTAAATTTATTTCAATTTCTGAAAAATTTGCTAATAAATCATCTAGTAATGAAAGCAAAGTTCAAGATAATGACTCTTAATGAAATAATTTTTGAAATTAGCATTACTGACTATGAAAAAAATATCGAAAATGTGACTAAATCTTTAGATGATCTTTAAAAATATTATGAAATTGAAAATGGATTTCTGTTTAGTAAACCAATGTCAAGATTTGGATGGACTTTTTTTAAATTATGGTTAAAACCTAATCTTCATTCAAAAATAGACGATCATTTTTCAGATGTGATAAAAAAAGCTAAAGGAAGAAAACAAAATGAAAAATTTCTTAATTTTATGTCTGATTTTTTCTTATCCAAAGGTTATAGTGTAAAATTAAAATTAATTGAAGAATATTAGACTCTTCTTCCTCTCTTTCCGCCCTTCTTTCTAGTGGTGTCATGAGGAATTGGAGTTACATCATCTATTCTTCCAATCCTAAATCCCCCTCTTGCAAGAGCTCTAATTGATGCCTGTGCACCAGGTCCTGGTACTCTTGAACCAACTCCTCCAACTGCTCTTACTCTAATGTGCAAAGCTGTAAATCCCTTAGTAATTGCAATTTCTACTACTGCTTTTGCAGCCTTCATTGCAGCAAAGGGTGAAGATTCGTATCTGTCAGCAGTAACATGAACACCGCCTGAACTAATTGCAACAGTTTCTGCTCCAGTAAGATCTGTAATGTGAATAATTGTATTATTATAACTACTATAGATGTGAGCTATTCCCCATTTTTCTTTGACATCGTCTTTGCTCTCTTTAGGTTTTGATTCAACTATTTCCTCTTTTGATTTCAGTAAATCCTGAGTCTTAGTTTGCTCAGCTGATTTTGCTTCAACTTCTTTCTTAATTTTTTCAGCTTCAGCCTTGATTTCTTCTAACTTTGTCTCTTTTTCGGACAATGTCATCATAAACCTTGAAGGGTTTAAAAAACATTAACTTTCAAAATGTAACCAACCCTTCTTTTTGATCTTTGTAATTTTCTTTTTGTCTGTGTATACTACCCCTTTTCCATTAGAAACATAACCTATCTCAAATAGTGGGATTTTCTGTACTAAGGCATTTCTTTTAACTAAGGTTAGATTTTTTCGAGAAACTGTTGCTACCATTTCATATTCTTCTCCACCATAAAAAATTAGTTCCATAGGATTAATTCCATTCATTTTTGCAAACTCAAATAAATCTGAGTTTGCTGGAAGTTTAGTTATTACAAATTTCTTTTTACTTTGTCTTGACATTTCATGAAGGGTAATAGCTAAACCATCACTAGAATCCATTGAAGACGAAAAATATCTTTTATTTTGAAGTCCAAATTTTAGTCTGGGAATAGGTCTAAACGTTGCCTTTTTTGCCTTTTGAAAAAATTTTCTATTTGCTTTTTTCTTATCTAATATAATTTTCAAGCCAGCTGAAGAATAGCCAAAAGGTCCAGTTGTAATAATAATTTCATTAACTTTTGCACCTTTTCTTTGTACAATTTTTTTTGCAGTTCCAAATATACAAGTTTGAATAACTAATTCTTTTCCTTCATTTGTGTCCCCTCCTAAAATTTTAAAATTAAATTCTTTTGCAGCTCTTGCTAATCCGTTAGCAAGTTCTATAATTTTTGTTTTTGAAAATTTTGTTGGAATAGTTAATGAAACGATTCCATAACTTGGTTTAACTCCCTTTACTGAAAAATCACTCACACAAGCAACTACACTTTTTCTTATAGCTTCTTGAAGTTTCATTCCTGTAGGAATATCTGTACTTGCAACTAATGTGTCAATTTTAGCTACGATAGGAATTTTCTTTAATCTAAAAATTTCTACATCCTCAGATGCAAATTTTCTGTTTCCTAACTCTTTCTGAAAAATTCTAATTATATTTTCTTCATTTAACTTCTTCATAACTTTGTTTCACTAAATCTTTTACTTGTTGGAAAATGTTTCTAGTTTTTTCTAATTCATTAGATTCAGCTGAAATTCGAATAACATCTTCTGTATTTGATTTTCTTACAAGTACCCAAGTATTATCATCAATAATAGCTTTGATTCCATCAAGAGTTATGATTTCATTATATTGTTTTTTCATTTTATCTAATAATTTCTCTATAACTCTGTCATGAACTTTTGAATCAATTTCTACTTTGTCTCTTTTTTGGTGATAATTTTTCATAAAGTTTAACAGATCATCCATGGGTTTTGTGCCATGCATTGATGCGATAAAACCACAAGTAAGAATTCCATCTCTACAATAATTGAATTCTGGAAGAATAAATCCTCCGCTACTCCCCTCTCCACCAGCTTGTGATTTTGTCTCAAGCATTAACTCAATTACATTTGATTCGCCAACTGCTGATCTTTGAACAGTTCCACCCATTTTTGTAATATATTTTTCAATTGAAATGCTTGTATCAAGACTTAAAACAAATTTTTTATAACCAAGCTCAAGTGCTTTTACGATGCCTAATCCTAATGTAACATCAGGTGACTGTTTTTTACCATCTTTTACAACTACAAGACGATCTCCATCTAAATCAAAAGCAAATCCCAAGTCCTGTTCATTAGTATTTGAAACAAGCTCATCTAAGTCATCCGTAGTAGGATCTGGTCCACGGGAAACCTGGTTTATATCATCATTGATAGTTTTAACATTACATCCAATTTTTTCTAATAAATTAGGTGCAATATCTTTTGCTGCACCACCACCAATATCTACAGTTACCTTGGCATCTGATTTTTTTCCAATTAAGTTATACGCTTCTTCCACATATTTTGATTGAATATTAGTTTCTGAACCAATTTTTGTTTTCAAATTTTCTTGCTTAGTTGTAACCACTTTCAACTCTTTTTCATTAATTATTCTCCCTTTGAGAATGAATTTTAAGCCATTCCATTGTAAAGGATTATGAGATGAGGTTATCATAAGACCAGAAGTAAAATTTCTTGACTCTCTAAATGCTACAGGTGTAGGAACCATTCCCAAATTGTAAATGTCAATACCATTCTCCATCAAAGTTGCACTTGCAGCATCAAGAATCATTTTTGATGAAGGCCTTGTATCCATTGCAACTATGCATTTTTTTGATTCCACTAATTTTGAGAAATTGGTACAAAATCTCATAACATCTTTTAAAGTGAAATCATTCCCAAAAATTCCCCTTATGCCGGAGATAGATACTTTCACTGAATCCCAACAAGAAAGGCTTTTTATAAATTCTGATAGAACCGATGTGTGCCTCGATAGCTCAGCCTGGTAGAGCGAACGCCTCGTAAGCGTTAGGCCGTGGGTTCAAAGCCCACTCGAGGCTTTAAATCAAAAATGTATTAAGAAAGTTTGAAAAATATTTGGCTATTTCATTCGCCAAGGGCTTCAATATCTTCTTGAAGTTCTTTGCCTAAACCTTTCCACCATTTTATTGCCTCTATAGTCATGCTCCCCTCGATATTACCGAATATTCATCCTTTATAGATCTGTCGGTTATTTCCTTACAAAACAAAACGTAGCAAAAAACTATATCTAGATTTATTTTCAATATTTTTTTAAAAAATAATTAGAATTGTTTAAAATTATGATCTTTTTTTCTTCCATCTTCGAAACAGAATAACAGCTAAAGCACCTGCTGCAAATGTCCAAAACAATGGCCATCCAATAGGATTTTGTTGAGGAATCAAACCAAGAAAAGCGTAAATTGTCCCTCCTACACAGCCAAACCCAATTAATTCAAGAATTTTACTCATCTAACAAACCTTCCTTTTCTTCAAGTAAAAAAGATATATTATTTTGTGATCACGTTCAAATGTGGATATAGTTCTTCTAATAGTTTTGATGCTTTTGATTACAGGAATGATTATTGCTGTAACAAAAGAGCCACCTGTATTTCCACTTTTTTACACCATGCTAGGAGGAGCAATCATTGTAATAATGTATGGTACTATTAAGAATAGAAGGGAACAAAAAGAATTACGACGTCAACGAAGAAGGTCAAAAAAATAATTTTATAGTTCTAAGCCAAAAGATTGTGCCAAATCTGAGAATCTCTTATATGATTCAAGATATTGTCTACCCTTTGGTGTAATTACAAAGGAATTTTTTCCATCAAATTCAATTTTTGTAATTAGTTCTGCACCTGTTAAGTTTTCAAGAAATTTCGATAGTCTTGAATGTGAAAGATTAGCCTTTGTAAGTAATGAAGTGGTCTTGATTCCTTCCTGGCCAGACTGGTCAGTTACAATTAGCAAGTCTGCTACTATCTGTATACTCGTTCTATAGCTAACCATACAAGAACCAACAATTAGCAGTAATATAAGAATATTACCCATAATTTTGAACAGATTAAATAGAATCTGGCTCCCTCTGGTGACGTGCAAAATCAATCATCAATCCCCTGGTTTTCGGATTTTATTGGGGTGGCATATCGATATTACGACCTCAGAATGAATGTGGTCCCATTATTTTCTGAGAGAAAAGAAGCGGTCAAAATATGGAATGAAACAATTCATTGGTGGCATGATCATTCTATTAAAATTCGTTTTGTAGAAGCGGGTGAAAAGTACTGGTTTGTTTTAGGTGGTGAATCTAAAAAACCTCAAACCAACAAATCTTTTTTCAAAATTTTATCAAAATCTGAACATTATGAACGGTTTAAAAAAGGTCATGGAGGAGAGGCATATCTTAGATTAGGAACTTATGCTACAAAATCAATAAATGAAGTTAAAGATGATGCTGTCTGTAACTGTGGTCACATTAAAGAAGATCATGAAGAAGAACAAAATCATGATTCATGCCTAATTGAAGAATGTGAATGCAGAAAGTTTGAAACCTTTCAAGTCAATCTTTTAAAAAAGAAAAAAACTGTTACTGACATAAAATTTCTTCAAGAAGATGATGTAAAACAAGATCCACTAACTTGGAATTGTCTTTATGTAAATAAATATAGAGAAACTAATTGATTAACAACTTTCAGCTAGGAACTAATCGTCAGATAAATTAACTCTAACATGTTTACCGGGGTAATGCTCAAAAATCTTTTTTGAATAACATTTTCCACATAAAAGGCCATTAATTTTCCAATCATTCATGGGAACATACTTGACTTCAATAGGTTTATTACATAAGCTACAATTTTCTTTACTTTTCAAATTATTTCTATTCCTATTTAATCTATATAAAAATCATTTTAGATATTTTTCAAGGAAAAAAATCATATTAATATTACTATATTTAAAAAATTATGGTAGAAAGTCTGGCCAATGTAAACCTCCTGCAAGATTTACTTGGTCAGTCCTCTACCTAAATTTTATCAAAGTTATATTATGATAGATTACTTACCAATTTTTTTATGTTAGATAATTCCTCTTCTTCCTGTTTTATTTTTTTTTCAATTACTCGAAGCATTGCATCATTCCAAACATGATGAGAGAAAAAATTATGCTTTGTGTTTGCAATTTCCATTTCATCATCAACTGCTGTATCTTCGAGGAATTTTGTTACTACCAAGTCTGTGAGCTTGAGAATTCTACTATTAAGCTTCAAACTTCGAAATATTGACTCTAATTTTGTAATATCCTTCTTAAAATCTCCCTTTGTTTCAAGTATATTTCTATGTAAAATTCTAAAATAAACTGCAACAAAAAATAATGTAGCGTAACGTTTAGTTTTATGTCCGCCTCTCTTTCCATATTTTTGTACCATTTTGGCATACTCTTTAACCAAATAAGGATAAAACAAAAGACGGTATTCGTCTTTAAGATTTTCATTAAAAACTTCATCATACTTACTTCCACGTGGTAAAAATTGAGCAGGAGAACTGTAAGCTTCAGTAGGTCTTTGTTCAATTCCTGCAATCAATGCTTGGATTGCATCCTTTGCTACAATTACTTTTTTATGATTTACCGGCAAGTATTTGTTGAATATAACATCTCCTTTGTATTCGGATTGCTGAGATTTTGTTTTACTGTCAAAAGATCCTGCTTGAATTTCATAGAAATAACACAAGTTTTTTAATTGTGATTTAATAGATTTGTGGAAATCCATTAATGAAACTAAATCTTTTCCTCTTACGGAATTCTGCGAATTTCTATATTTTGTTATATTATTTAGATCTTTTTCATCGTCTGCTTTGATTATGGTAACAGTAATACTTCCATCCAAATTATGAGTGCGTTTTGCCCGATCAAGAATTGAATTAGAAGTTTGGGCTCCATTTACTATTTGTGGGGCATTTAATATCAATGAATTATTTTCACGTTCTTCAAAGTCAGCTACAACGATAGTTATGCCGTTATTGTAATAGAAGAATTTATCAGGAACATTTTGTAGGGTTTCACGAATTCCTTTATTTATCATGGTCTTAAACTGCATCCATTGTCTAATGTTTGATTCAAAAACATAATCTCGATTTTTGATAATAAAATCACTTAATTCTCTTAGTTTCATTACGCCTAGAATCGTGTTTTCATGACGTAACATTTTTTCTAATTTAATAGATGATTTTTTTCCTGCAGCAGGTTTTTTTATTCTTGACCATAACCTTCGTATAATTTCATCAATATCCACTACCTCAAAATATTTTTCATTCTGGAATTCCACCTTTTGATCAGTAACATAACAACATTCAACTTTGAGATTTTTTTCTCGTATTTGAGTAACTAAATGAGCTAATTCAGGCCTCATTTTTGTTACATCCCGCTTTATCAACTTCTTTACATCTTCTCGAAATTTGGAAATAGCTTCAGCAGAATGAGAAGTTCCATATTTTGATTGAAATAGTCTGATTTTATTCTCTGAAAAATCCACAGGTAGATAAGCATCTATTCCAAGATCATTTGCACCATCAACTATTGCATCGGCTGCATCATCCTCTGTTGCTTCAAAAACTCTAGTTAATACCCACTGCAAAAAGTTTTTTCCTTTTTCTACTTCGTTTTTTGCACTTTCTGAATAATCAATAAGACTTTGTTTAATATTTTCTGAAAACCCTTCCAAAGGTTGATTATTATTTTCTTGGAGTAGTATAGATCTTGAACCTGGAATGTATGTTAACAAATTATTCTTTTCTCTTTGCATCAATCTAACAACTTTAAAAATTCATCCATTTAGAGAAGTGGGTAATTACATAATAACTCATTTTCTTGGAGGTGAGGAAGGGAGTCGAACCCTCTTAGATAGGCTTTGCAGGCCCACGCATAACCGCTCTGCCACCTCACCGCAATCAAAAAAACATGTTATTAACAATTAAACTCTTAGATTAGAATTTGGAAAATTGTTTTGAAGCAAGCTTTACATCATCGCCTCTTACCGTTTTTCTTCCAGCATGAATTGACAATTCAACAGCACTTTTAGCAATAGCTATAGCTATTTCTTCAATAATTCTTCTAAGTTCATCTGCTGATTCATCGCTAACTCTTTGGGCTCCTGATTTTTTTAATATTCTATACATGGCAGATAGTCCTAATTCTGAGGATTTCATTGACTGAATTTTTCAGGTCGATGATAAAAGACTTTGAGTGAAAAAATATCACTAAGAAATTGATTTAAACAGACTCTTTTACTAGCTCACAAATAAAGAACACATGACATGGTTATATGATTCACACATACATTTCTCTGATCCTGAATATGATTTTGAAATGCCAAACATTATTCGATTAATGGAAAATCTTCAAATCAAAGCATGTTGTGTTTCGATGGATTATGATACTTCAAAAAAAACCCTTGAACTTGCCAGCAAAAGTAATCTCATTTTGCCCTTCTTAGGAATACATCCTGAACTGGCTCAAAAAAAACCTGATTCTGTTTTAGAATTGATTAAAAAAAACTCCAATAAGGTGATAGGAATTGGTGAAATAGGCCTTGATAAAACCTATACGTCAACAGAAAACGATTTTAAAAAACAAGAGTTAGTATTTAGAAACCAACTTTCTTTAGCTGAGAAACTTCAAAAACCCATTTCAATTCATTCTAGAAAAACCCTAGATGAAATTTTTGAAATATGTTCATCTTACTCACTAGCAGGAAAATTACTACATTGGTTTGATGGGAGTAAAAAACAACTTAAAAAAGCAATGGAGATGGAATTTTTTGTTTCATTTGGACCCGTCATGGTTTATGCAAATGACAAACAAGTTTTATTATCCAATTCTGATAAAGATAGAATTCTTGTTGAAACCGATGGTCCAGTTAAATTTTCAAAATGTTTTGAACAAAAGACTGCACAAATTAGTTTAATTCCAAGTGTTATATTTTGCGCTTCTAAAATATTAAGAGAATCATATGACAACCTAACTATAATTTTAGAACAAAATTCAAGGAATTATCTAGGAATATAGGTATAAAATACCCACACAAATTACCCGGTTTGTGGACAGAATAAAACGAATTTCAAGGGAAATTCTACAGGATTACAAAGACGACTTTGGAGTGGATTTTCTAGAAAATAAAAAAATCTTGAATAAAATTTCTATAATTCGTTCAAAACAACTAAAAAACAAATTAGCTGGTTATATTACAAAAATCATCAAACGTGAAATCAGAGAAAAAACTGAAAATGAGAGAAAAATTGCAAGTCAATCAAAAAAATATGTTGAAGAAGTTGAGACAAAAACGCTTAATGAGAATCAATCTAATGAAAAGAATCAAGAGCAAACCAACGAAGAAAATAATGCTTCTACAGAACAGCAAAAAACTCCATAAAATTTGTATGTAAGAATAAATGTGTTAAATTTTTGAGCTAAAAATTGATTACAGTAAAACTCCTTGGTGGCGCAAAAAAATCCTTTGTTTCTGATATTATTAAAATTAACGAAAATGATCTTACAATACAAAAACTTTTGAATATTCTCCTTGAAAAAAAACCAAAGAATACTCCTGATTTGGACTTGAATAACATACTTGTAGCCGTGAATGGAGTAGAATCGTCTGCTCTTAATGGAGTTCAAACTAAATTAAAAACTAATGATGTTGTTTCCATAATACCGATTATACATGGTGGTACAAATAGCAGAATTCAATTTAAAATTTCTTCATCGTTAATTGAATTATTTAAAATTAAAATTGATCACAATTTTGGGGATAAATTTTTAGAAGATCTTAGGAAAAAATTTCCAAATTTGGTTTTACAAGGCATTTCTTCAGACTATATTTTAAGTAAAACACATGCAAAAAAAATAATCGCGATATCATTAGGTTCAAAAAAAAATAATACTTTACTTTCAAAAAAACTTGAAACGGACATTATCATGAGATTTGCTGGCACAACTCAAATTTCTTATGCATTAGAAAGAATAGGGATAAAAAGAACCAAAATCTTTTTCATTATTGCAATTGGTAGAAAACTTTCTCTAAATGCTCTTTATCAACATATTCAACAATTCTTAAATTCAAAACCTTTTTCAGCAGATAATTATGATTTATTGAAAAATTTTTTTAAGATTACAAATCAACATTTAGATGCAATAACAACAAAAACTCCATTAGAAGATTTGCTCACTGAAAAAGCAGCGATTTTAACTTGATATAGAACGCTTCATTTTTTCTACACTAACTATAGATCCTTTACGTAATACAGCTAAACCAGTTGTGATTCCTATGATTTCAATTAAAATGATCCAATCAGGATCTTCTAAAGAAACCTTATTCGTTAAATAATTAGCAATTTCTTTTATGATTTCATTTTTTGAAATATTAAAATTTCTTTTTTCTATAGTTATCCTGTAGGTTTCATCAGAATTAATAACTCCTATAAGTTTTCCAATCTCTTTTCGGATATCTTCTAGATTAGTAGTTACTGTACTTTGAATAGGAATTATTCTTAGGCAATATCTAATCCTCCAAGGTTCATCTAAAATCTTCTCCTGAATGTTCTTTATCACCTCTAATTCGTTTATTTTTGTACTAATAGTTAGAATCCCAGGCATTTCTGTAATCGAAATAATAGGGTTAGCATCTCCCATTTCATTCAAAATTCCTTTAATTTCTTCTAATGTCTCGTTTTCAAAATGTCGCGGACAAGTAATAATTAGATTCATTCTATTTCTAAAATTAATTCCCTTGATACAACACCTTCTCTTAGTATCTTTATTCCGTCATCAATTTCAACTACTGTTGATTCACCCGAACTCTGAATTATCCCATCATCTATAAACACATCATAACCAGTGATATTGTTTCTACACTCACTAGGATCTTTAAAGGATGAAGTTCCAGAAATATTAGCACTAGTTCCCACTAGTAATTTACAATTTTTTAATAAAGACATTATACATCTATTTTTAGGAATCCGTACTGCAATTTTTTCTTCTAGATTGAGTGATTTTTTAATTTTTTCATCTTTTATTTTTAATATCAGAGTAACCTGACCTGGCCAAAATTTGTCAGCAATTTTTTTTGATTTATCATTAAACTCTACAATTCTTTCAAGTTCTTCTCTAGAATAACCCAAAACTGGAAATAATTTAGAATCATCCCTTTTTTTTATTTTATAAATTGTTTTGATAGCGTCTGCATTATATGGATCACACCCTATTCCATACACAGTATCTGTTGGAAAAACAACTATTCCACCATTCTGTAAAGTTTTTACAGCAATCTCAACTCCTTTTGTATCACATGAAACCTTCAACATCTAATTCATGAAATGGTATCATTAATAATAATCTGGTTTTTCAAATAAAGATAAGATGATAAAAAGTACTTCATCTGATTTTGAAGATAATGATTTTGAGGATGAATTTGATGATGAAGATGCTTTTGAAGAAACTAATGATTAAATGATTAAACCAAAATTTTCTGCAAATTTACTGAAAGTGTGATAAGCTACTAGAAATTCTCGTCCAGAAGAACTAATAAAATATCTGCAGGCACCTTTCGAATCAACCTGTTGAATTAGTCCTTGAGAAACTAAATTGTTCAAAATTTTAGAAATTCTTACATGAGAAACATTTGCCTTTCTAATCAAATAAGTAACGCTTGCCCCTTCAGGAGAATCAACATCATCACGTGTTGTTGATAAAATATCCCCTATAATCTTCATATGAGTTCTATATGCAGACACCTGATCTCCCTCCAAGTTCAAACATAGACATGCTATGATAGTTACTAGATATTGTTCCATATACTAAGAAGATAAAAGAAATTGACAATGTAATCTGTCTCCTTTAATCCCAGCAAATTCACGTTTTTATCGAAGTAAAAATTAACTATTTTTAGAATTCATTATCGAATTTAATTTTACTTAATGGTATCTTACTCACTGGAAAAAATAATGAAAGCAGACCAGAAATTTTTATCACTATAGAAACATTGTAAAGAATAGATTCAGGAAAAACAAACGAATACCAACCTAGGAATTCTCCTAAGGCAAGTAATGATAAACCCAAAGCAACAAAAATAGTTCCTTTCTTCTTTCCTTCAATATAAGAAAGAATGGTTTCAATCGCACCATAAACTAAAAGAATAAACGATACAGATCTCAAAATATGTTCAATGTGAACTGCAGAGATCAAAAATAACGGGATAATGCCAACAGATCTAAAATAGCGTGATTTTGGGAAAAATGATTTAATGCTGTGTGAAAAAGCAATAAAAAAGTAGCCTACAGTTTGGATTCCTATCCCAAGTGTTTGTACCCAACGTTCAATTTCTCCCGCGTGAATTACAAAATCTTCTGCCGTGTAACCAATCCATATTACAAAAAAACCAACACTAATTGAGAAAAAAGCAATTGTTAACCTAAAAAGAGTTGCACTTCCAGTGTTTTTGAAACCAATATAAGAAAAGATTCCAATAACAAGTCCTACCGAAAATCCTATTAAATTTAATATATTTTCTAGAAGAAATTCCAATTATCACAATATCCTTTTAGGTTAATTATTTTAACTTGATGAATCATTTATCATTCTTATCCCAATCGTCCAAGGTTCCAGCTGATTCGCCTTCAGTACTACCTGTATAATCTCCCAATATATCAGAATAAGTAGAATCATTATGTGCAACTAGCTTTACATATTCTCCATAACTTATGTCAAGGTTACAATTTTCACATTTTACAAACGAAAAATCAGGCGCAAGCTCTGCTCTTTCTTTACATTTTGGGCATTTAATTTTCATAAATTATTTAGTTATAATTATGTATTATTAGTTTGGGTAGACATAAAAATAAATATGCATATATCATCTTGTAAAAATATGCCTAAAACATGTACCAAATGTAAAAATTCTATTCCTGATGAAGAAGAGCTTGACCCAAAAGCCTCACTTTATCCATGTTGTAATAAATGCTGGGCTGAATGGAAAGAAAATAGGACAATGGTAATGAATGAAATGCGATTAGATATGTCAGTGTCAGATCATAGAAAGACACTCAAGAAACATGAGCAAATATTCGTTGGAGTTAGGACCCCCGAAGGGGATGTAATTGACTTTAGTAATGAAGACAATAGAAGGCCTGATGAAGCATCTTAGATACCAAATTCCATTTTAGACTTTTCAGGAATAATTAACTTCAGTTTCCTTATCTGTTCTCCTTCCAGTCTAAAAATTACATTTTTTAAAGTTTTTGTGATAACATTTTTTTTATCATTATCAAGTGAACTAAAAATCTCATATATGCCATCTAGATTAAAGTTGATTAATTTTTCTGGAGTATTTGTAATTGCATTGAAGTATTTTAAAAACATTAAATTTCTTTGATCTTCTGACATAGTTGTTAACACTTCAAGCCAAGTCTTGAATAGTTTTGAAAAATTTGGAAATGGAACCGTAGGTCCAGCATCTAAAGCATTATTGATAATTTCATCTTGTTCAGTTTCAGTCATTGAAAAAAATTCCAGCATTCTTTTTTTTAAAATAGGAGTTCGAAGAAAGTCAGGAAGATTAGCTAAAATTATGATTATATTTCCTGCATAGTTTGGTTCAGACAATAATACAAATCGTCAAAAACTGACTATTAAAATGGTTTGTGATAATTTAGCTTAAATATATCGTATCCAAGATGTGACGTGTATGCCTTCAACAGTTGTAGTTGGTGGATTCTTTGGAGATGAGGGAAAAGGAAAGATAATTTCTTACCTTGCGTTGCATGATAATTTTTCTATCATAGTTAGAGGAGGTGCTGGACCAAATGCCGGTCACACAGTAATAGATGGTAAAAAAATATACAAAATTCGAATGTTACCTAGTGGTTTTTTAAATAAAAATTCTAAGGTAATGATTGGTCCTGGAGTAGTTGTCAACCCAAAGATATTATTAAAAGAAATAAAAGAGTTTGGAGTTTCAAAACGTGCTTTCGTGGACAGAAATTGTGGAATTATTGAAGATGTTCATATTAATCAGGATTCTAAAGGAAGATTAAAAGAAAAAATAGGCAGTACTGGTTCTGGAACAGGTCCTGCTAATGCTGAAAGGGCTATGAGGACATTAAAGTTAGCAAAGGATATAGATTCACTTTCATCCTACCTAGAAGACGTTCCTAATGCAATTAACGAAGCTATTAATTCAAATCAGAATGTGTTAGTGGAAGGTACTCAAGGAACACATCTTTCACTTTGGCATGGAACCTATCCTTTTGTAACTTCTAAAGACGTTACTGCTTCAGCCATATGTTCAGATGTAGGATTAGGACCAAAAAGAGTTGATGAAGTAATTGTGATATTCAAATCATATGTAACTCGAGTAGGCACAGGACCTATGGATAACGAACTTACGCCTGAGGAAACTAATAAGAAGGGATGGGCTGAAGTAGGCACGGTTACAGGTCGTACTAGGCGTGCAGCAGAGTTCGACTATGAGTTGGCTAAGCGTTCTGTTATGCTCAATAGCGCAACCCAAATAGCTATTACTAAATTAGATGTAATTTTTCCAGACTGTTCACAAAAAACTTCATATGATTCTCTTAATGCCGATGCAAAATCTTTCATAAAGAATATAGAAGAAAAATTAAATGTTCCAGTTACACTCATAGGAACAGGTCCTTCCATTCACGATGTAATAGATAGACGAACTAAAGTTTAGTCTCATTCCTTGTGATGTTATTGATACAGAATTCAATTACAACACAAGGATTTAATTTAGTTATATGATCATAAAATTCGTGGATAAATTACCAAGTTATATCCAGGTTGATTCCCCTCAAGAATTTTCACGACTAGTTTGTGCTTTGGAGAGAGCACCACGTGTATCATTTATGCATAAACATGAAGGAAAAGAAGTTCTATCTGTACAGATGGATATTCTCAAAGAAAAGCCAATTATTTACTATACGCCTGTTGATATCAAAGGTCATTACCTATGTTATGGTTTCAAAAATGGAAAAGAACATTCCTCTGTAGTAGATTCCACATATGATAATTCTAGATTGTATTCACCCATAGTGAAAATAAAATCCCTTCCTGACAATCTTAAAGGTGATAATGGGGATTCTAGCGACAAATATCATCCGATTGAACTTGAGGATTTGGCTAGCCTTGCAAAATTGAGTTATGGTTTTGAAGAATCACCTTTCCCACTATTTTCCTTTCCCTATAATGGAAAGTGGTTAATGGGTGTATTCATGAACTTTAATGAAGATGGTGCATCCTATTTCTGCCATGTGGTTTTAGATGAATGTCCAAGAAAACCATATCTAAAATACTCTATGAATAATGGCGTATCTCCAACTTTTGTTGATGATCCAGGAGAGCATGGATATTCATACATCAAAATAATAAAATTAAAAGACAGTCATCCATTGGTCAATTATGGCCAACTTCAAAACTAGAATTAAACAAACTGCTAAAAAAAAGGGTAAAGTAATTCTTGCTAACGATTATAATAAATTCTCTACCAAATTACAATCCATAACTCTCAAAAATATCACAACACTTCACAATTATTTGTGTGGTATAAAGCTCAATTTCCATGTTTTATTGCCACTCGGAATTAAAGAAATATCAAAGATTAACCATCATGCTCATAGATATGGACTTCAATCAATTGCAGACATAAAACTAAATGATATTACAAATACAAATAAAATTGCTGTAGAAACATTGTGGAAAATGGGATTTGATGCTGTAATAGTAAATCCTATAATGGGGAAAGATAGTTTAAAACAACTTACAAAGATTGTACATGAAAAAAACAAGGGCATAATTACCCTATGTCACATGAGTGCACCTGAAGCAAAACTGTCTTATGAAATTAATCTTAAACATGGAAAAACAACAAAACAAATGCATCTCTATCAATTATTTTTAGACTGGTCAATCTCTCAAAAAGTAGATGGAGTTATTGTTGGTGCAACATTTCCAGAAATAATCGAATATTGTAAGAAAAAAATCAATAAGAAATTAGATATTTATTCTCCTGGAATTGGAGTTCAAGGTGGCAATGTTAAAAAAGTTCTCACATCCGGAACTGATTTTTTAATTGTAGGTAGAACAATTCTTAATTCTAAAAACCCTGTGAAGGTTGCTAAACAATTACAACAACTTAGCTTTAATGAGTAAATTCTGTGCTTTTGATAAGACATTCCTTGCATTTTGATAAGTAATTTTTTTTACAGCTTTCTCATAATCTAGCCAAATATAATCAGTATGTTCAAACGAGACATTTACTTCCTTGGTTTTAGTTTCAGCAAGAAAAAATAATACTTGTTTGTGTATTAAATTACCATCATATTGAAAATTATATTCAATTTTTTCTTCAAAATCGTCTATAAATTCTAAATCTGTAATTCCAGTTTCTTCTTTAGTTTCTCTGAATGCTGTTTTTTTTGTTGATTCTTCAGTTTCTATTTTTCCTTTTACAAAATCCCAATGACCAGTTGGATAATTTAATAATAAAAAATGAATTCCTTTTTCACTTTTCCTAAATATTACAACTCCTGCAGATCTTTCTTCAATCATTTGAATACTTTTGATGATGACCAGTTCTTTATTGTTACTTACCTAATCTTCTTTTTCGTTTTTGAAAAGTTCGTATTGCACGCATCAAATCTATTTTTCGAAATTCTGGCCATAAAATATCCATAAAAATTAATTCACTATATGCACTTTGCCACATTAGAAATCCACTTAACCTTTTTTCTCCTGATGTACGAAGAATCAAGTCTGGCGATGACTGTGGTAAATGCGAGGTGTAAAGATTTGATTCTATTTCTTGTTTGTTAATATCGTCAATTTTTAATTTTCCCTGTTTTACTTTGTCCCCAATTTTTTTTACTGCATCTACTAATTCATCTTGCCCACCATAAGCTATAGCAATATTCAGAAAATGTTCATTGTAATTTTTGGTGAGTTCATCAAGACGGTGTAACACATCTTTTATCGATTCTGGCAATAGTTCTATTCTTCCAATTGCCTTAACCCTCATCTTATTTCTATGAATTCTTGGATCATTGTATAATTTTTCTAGTCTAATTTTAATTAAATCAAACAAATATTCTAATTCCTTATCTTTTCTTTCTAGATTTTCTGCTGAAAGTGCATACAAAGTAATAATTTTGATGTCAAATTCCTCACACCAATCTAGAAGATTTTCAACTGCATCTGCTCCTCTCCAATGCCCAATCTTTTTTATGATTAGGTTTTTTTTTGCCCATCTTCGGTTTCCATCTAAAATTAATGCTAAATGGTTTGGCATGTCTCCATTACGAATTTCTTTTTCTAATTTTTTAGAATATACTTTATAGAGTCCTGATAAATGAAGCATTACATCTTTCATACCTTTAATCTTTAATCACATCCATATCTTATTAATGGAAAAATCTACTTATAGATATCAGTGTTATTGCCAAACAAATTCTATAATTGATGAAATCTTTTAATTATTAAGAGTAAGCATTCTTTTATTCTGATAATACCTCTCCACCCTTTTTCTTTCTATATTTTCGAAAAAGGACTGTTACAGATATCAACGTAACACCAAGACCTGCAAGTAGAGGTAATATTAGAGTAAAAGGACTTTCATCATGTATCAAGATGTTGCTGAATTGAAATATAGTTGGATACAACGCTATCAAGACAACTATTCTTAAGACATCAGTAATTGCTCTCAAACTTCCTTTCATCCAATTACTAAGTAAAATACCTCCAAAAATTGCACCTAATCCAATCCACCAAAATGGAAGAGCACCTGCTACAAACTGTCCAATTATAATCTGGTTTGATATGATTACAAGAAGAGTAGCATCTACGGGAATTAAATTGGCGTTAACTGAAGCTATACCGGATGGAATGGATGTTAATACAATAATTCCTCCTGTAATCATTGTAAAACTTCTGATTAATCCTGCTGGAGTTGGTTTGGTCCAACTAGTCCATGCTTTATCAATATCAAACGCTCTTATGAGAAATGCTCCACCAAGTATACTGATTAAGACTGCAAAAATTTCTCCTGTAAATCCAAATACACTTGCAATTCCTCCAATTAAAAGTAATATTCCTGGAACTCCCAAAAAGAATTTGGAATACTTTGAATCGTAAGCTATCATTTTCAAATATTTTCCAAAGACAGCATACGAATATTCAACACTTCTACTAACTTTCATTACAACTCTTTGTACTGAAACCACTGGAAGTACATTTTGTATAATCGGTATGACACTTTCATCATCTTCACCATCTGAAACAATTACTGCACCGTTTGCAGAAAACTTTTCTAAGACTTGACGAATTTCTGTAATAATTTTTTCATCAGCTTGGACACCTCGATTTTCTACTCCTGCAACAGTAATGATTTCTACATTGTAACCCTTACTAACCAAATCTTCGTATGTCTTGACTGCATAAAAAATTGAGTTTGAGTCAGCATCTTCGGGATCTTCTAATGCTAGTCTTTGAGCAGCATCTATACATGAATTTCTTCCTATTACGGGAGTTTTAATTCCTGTTTTTTCTCCTAAATCATTGTCTCTATCAACACAAATAACTAGTAATTTTTTTGCTGTACTAGCCTTAAGGTCATTTTTTAACTTTTCAGTGTTCTGAGACATACTTTACATTATCACAAAGTAACCTTTTAACGATTTCCTACTTTTAAAAATATTATTTTTAGGTAATAATCAATAGTGTTAGGGTCTTACTTCATCTGATGCTAAAGAAAGTGATTTTGAATCCATTCTAAAACCATTAATAGTTTCTAGCAATTCTTTAATTTTTTCTTCATTACCATCATTTTTTATTATATTGGCAACTACAATTGTTTCTCTTAGGTAGGAATTGGATTTTTTTAATGCTTCAATATAATTGAAATAACTATCATACCATTCTTCTGGAGGATCACTTCCTACAATTTGAATTATTTCAGAATTAATCTGTGATGATGTCATTTCACCAATTATGATGTAATCATCTGGAGAAATTTCATTATTTAACATTTTTTGAAAATCTTCTTCTATTTCTAAAAGTAAAGTGTCATGAATCTCTTTGACATTATCGAGATAAGTTTCGAAATCAGAAACAACAAAAATATTTTGATTATTTTGAGGAATTATCCAGATAAGAAAGCTTGAAGCTGTTATGGCAACAAGAATCCCAATAGTAAAGATAATTCCTTTTTTTGTTGCCATTAAACATCATTAAGATATTTCAGGTTTATACCTAACTAATGGATCATAGAATCTAACTAATTGAATCAAAAAATAATAAATTTTTGGTATTAATTTGAATATAATAAAAAATACTAAAAATTTTCTATTTTAACTTAAAATAATTATTAGTTAGTTTCATTTAGGTTTAAAAAAATTTACACACATCTAGTCTATAGTTAAATAAATTTCACAGCTTCTTCCTAAATAGAGCAATGTATGAATTTTCTTAGAATGGTAACCGCATATTGTGTAAAATGCAGAAAAAAAGTGGAGATGAATAATCCCAAAAAAGTTACATTGAAGAACGGACGACCTGCTGCAAAAGGCATCTGTCCAAATTGTGGAACTAATGTTTTCCGAATAGGTAAAGTTGAACTTTAGGCCACGTTTTCTTTTTCCACACTAAACCCATATAGGGTACAACTATGTTATTTTTTAAATGGTAAAAACTGAATATGAAAAACTTTTGAAACGAGTTCAGTCAAATTTATCTGAAGAAAACAAAGGTTCCAAAACCAGATTTGAATTACCACCGGTTGATGTTATGTGGGAAGGTCAAAGGACTTTTTTGAGAAATTTTTCAGAATTTCCTAAATTATTCCGAAGAGATCCTGAGAAAGTTCTGCAATTTTTATCCAAGGAATTTGCTGTTCCTGCAGAGAGAGTTGGTGATAAAGCCATATTTGTTGGTAAAAGAGATCCTGATGATTTTACACGATTATTTCAGATTTATAAAAAAAACTACGTTGAATGTCCAACCTGCAAAAGTCCTGATACTAGAATTGAAAAAGAAAAAAGAATTCCTTTTCTAATTTGTGAAGCTTGTGGTGCAAAGTCGACAATGAAGGGTAAATATGCATAATGCTTTTTTCTGTACGTGTAACTAATCATCAAAGTAATGTTATGTTAAACATCTGTGATGCTTCATTACTAGGAAAAAATATTGTTAAAGATAATTTCAATGTAAATATTAGCAAAAGTTGTTATGGAGAAAGAATAGTTGAAAAAGAAGAAGCAGAAGAACTTTTAAAAAAATCTTCAACAATAAACATGGTTGGAAAAGAAACAATTTTACTATCAACAAACTTAGGCATTGGTTCACATAGTGGTGTAAAAGAAATCGACGGTGTTCCATTTCTTATTGTATTCAAAATTTAAAGCACCACAATTATATACAAAACTATCCAAGCTTTTTTGTGGGAAAAAGAAAAGTCCTAAACGAAAGTGAATTAAAAGAAATTCGTTTACAGGAAGAACAAGATTTACACTTGGTCAAGTTGACTGGTTAAAACAAAATGATCATATACCTAAAGATTTCGAAATTTAAAAAGAATATTCTAGAAAGGTAAGAATTTTACTTATGACTAGGTCAAATTTAGAAAAAAAAATAGAATCAAAAATTGATTCAGAGCTATTTACTAAATCAAAACGTAAGACACTTCCTGATGGATTTAAAGGAAACAAAGTTATTAATGAAGTTCTTGACAAATCAACAATTTTCACTTTATATGATTTGATTAAATCCAAAGTTATCTCATATATCAACGGAACAATCAAAGCTGGAAAGGAATCTGTAGTATTTTGGGCAGTAGATGATGCTGGAAAAGATATTGCCCTCAAAGTATATCTTGTGTCTACTTCAAATTTCAAAAAACGTGCACAATATATTTTAGGTGATCCAAGATTTTCAAGGATAAAAAAAGGAACTAGAAACTTGGTATATTTATGGGCAAAAAAAGAATTTACAAATTTGAATCGATGTTTTGACTGTGGTTTACCTGTTGTTAGACCAATTCACGTATCGAAAAATGTTCTAGTAATGGAATTTGTTGGAAATAATGGCATTCCAGCAAAAACATTAGTTGAATCTGAAATCGATGAGAAAGATTACCAATCGACCATATCTATCATTGAAAGACTATACAAAGAGGCAAAATTGATCCATGCTGATTTTTCTGAATATAACATTTTCAAAACCGATAAAGGTTTAATTTTATTCGATCTTGGTTCAGCTGTTCTTCGTCAACATCCAAATGCAGAAAAATTTCTTGAAAGAGACATTAATAATATATCAAATTTCTTCGCTAAGCGAGGATTGACTGTTCAAAATCCCTTAGATGTAATAGTTAAGGTAATGAAATGAGTTTTGAAAAATTAATTAGAATTCCCAATGATCGGATTGGTGTTCTTATTGGTAAATCAGGCATGGTAAAATCAGAAATTGAAAAAACCTGTTTAGTAAAATTAGAAATTGATAGTGAAACCGGAGAAACTCTAATCAGTGGAACAGGAAAAATTGAAGATATTCAACCATTCAAAGCTATGGAAATTGTTACTGCAATTGGTCGTGGTTTTTCTCCAGAAAACGCAATGAGATTACTAAAAGGTGAAAATACATTACATGTAATAAATTTGAAGGAGTTTGCAGGAAAATCTCCTGCACAAATTGAAAGGATAAAAGGGAGAATAATTGGAGAAGGTGGTAAGGCGAGGATAAACATGGAACATTTAACCGGGGGAAATATTTCTGTATATGGAAGTACAGTTTCTATAATTGGTTCACCAGATCAACTAAAACTTGCTGTTGGAGCAATAGTTGATCTTTCTAGCGGTAGCATGCACGGTTCTGTTTACGGCAAACTTGAAGCTGCACGAAGAAGAAACAAACAAGAACGAATGAAATTGTGGGAAGATCAAAATGTCTTCTAACGAAGAATCATTTAATCAAATTTCACCTAGTGAATTTTTTTATAGAAATCGTGATTTAGCAGGATTTAGCAATCCCACTAGGTCATTATATACTGCTGTTAGAGAATTTATTGAAAATTCTCTTGATGCATGTGATCAAAAGGGAATTTTACCTGATGTACATTTATCTATTAAGGCAGTAGATCCCGAAAAACCTGATCCTAAACCATACATACTCACTGTAAAAGATAATGGGCCAGGTATTGAATCCAAATATGTCCCATTAGCCTTTGGAACTGTATTATATGGTTCAAAATTTGGACTAAAGCAGACACGAGGAATGTTTGGACTTGGAGCTACTATGGCCATTCTTTATGGACAAATTACAACTAACAAACCAGTAAATGTGAAAAGTTCCTACGACGGACAAACACAAGATGAATATGAATTATTATTAGATATACAAAAAAACAAACCAATAGTTCTTAAACACCAAACAAAGGAAGTTTCAAAAACTGGTTTGTCTGTGAGTATTACCCTTGAGGGTGATTATTCCAAGGCAGGATCAAAAATTAGAGATTATGTTTATCAAACATCTTTGATCACACCTTATGCTACTATCACTTTTGATGATCCCAAAGGAGAAAAATTTCGATATACAAAAATTGTACGAACTATGCCGCCCCCACCTTCAATCATACGTCCACATCCATATGGAATCGATGTTGAAACAATTAAACGAATGTCACGGGATTCAGAATTTCAGATTCCAACTGTTGATAATAAAACTATAGAAAAGGTTAGATCAGAGCTAGGTTTGAAAAAAAAGGATCTAAACTTTGATGGAATTATGGAAAAAACAAAAAGAAAATGGTCAACTCTAACAAGACCAGTTAGAGTTGTATTAGCAACGATGTCCTTTTTAAAAATGGACTTTGAAAAGCTAAGCAAAATTCGCATTGATTCCATTGATGTAGCAAATAAAAAATTGACTTACTGGGATTTTGGAGAATCAAAATCATTTGATATTGATATGGATCCTGAAAGTGATTACTATAAACAACTAACAAATACTGTTCAAGGAGAAATGTTGGTTACATTTCTTACAAAACGATTCCAAAGAGTTGGTCGAACAACTGCAGAAAAGTTTGTAAATTTTGCTGGTTTTAAACCAGAAAAAAGACTAGGAACGATGACTAATCAAGAACTTGTTAAGCTCAGTGATTCTCTGCAAAAATATACTGACTTTTTGTCTCCTGATCCAAGTTGTCTGGCTCCATTAGGAGAAACACCTTTTGAAAAAGGAATTAAAAGTTTTTTTAATCCAGACTTTTTAGCTGTAGTACAACGAAGAGCCTCGGCATACTCTGGGTTTCCTTTCGTAATTGAGATGGGAATTGCATACGGAGGAGAAATTCCATCAAACGGTCCAAACGTTTACAGATTCGCAAATAGAATCCCACTTCTTTATGATGAAGGTAGTGATGTTGTCTTAAAAGTCGTAAATGATACTGATTGGGGTCGATACAAAGTAAAAAATGATCCTCCTTTAGTCATTGTATCCCATATTTGTTCAACTAGAATTCCATATAAGACGGTAGGAAAAGAAAATGTGGCTGATCGACCTGAAATAGAGAGAGAACTAAGACTTGCATTACAATTTTTGTCAAGAAAGTTATCTTCATACATGTCTAAAAAAGGACAAGCAGAAATGGCAAAAAAACGTGCAAACCTTTATTCAAAATATATTCCGTTGATTGCACAATTCTGCACAGAACTTTCTGGAAGGAAGAAACAACTCAATTATCAAAAAATGCTAGAGGAGGTAAAGGTTGTCGAAACAGAAGCCTAAATCATCAACCAAGGCTTCTGAAGAGAAATGGAAATCTCTTGTTAATCTATTAAAAAGTAAAGGTGATGAGGTGTATACTGACATTGAAAATGGACAATTTCCAAAATTTTCTGTACCGAGCAGATCTGTTAGCAATATTGTTTATGACAAGAAATCGAGACAATACATACTTGGAAACAATTCTAGTATACGCAGTTCTAGAAATATGTCACAGCTTCGTTCCTTTACACAAATGATATGGCTAGCATTTTTTGCAAGTAGATTAGTTAAAGAAAAAAAATCATCTACTCTCAGAGACATCTATTATTCTTCTCAAGCTTTTTCTGTTGATTTTGAGGATCAATCAGAATCTGATAATATCATCGTGGACTTGGAGGCTGTATTAACAAGACCGCGAGAAGATTTACGTATTTTTCCTGAAGAAAGAAGCAGCGTTTTTGGTGATTTGACTATTGAATATACAGTTCCCGGATATGAGGGAAAAAGAACAAATCTATCGGATCATCCTGATGGCTACTTAATTGGTCCCAGTTTGAGTACTGCAGAATTGGTAGACACTAGTGCAGAATTAGTAATTGCCATAGAAAAAGGAGGTTTGTTTACACGATTTGTGGAAGAAAAAGTTCATAAAAAATTTAAAGCAATAATCGTAGACACTGCAGGTCAAGCTCCACGTTCAACACGAAACTTACTAAAAAGATTGCATGATGAAATGGGTTTGCCCGTCGTTATTTTAACCGACGGTGATGTTTATGGCGAGCACATAGCAATGGTCATTAAATCTGGTTCAGCAAATGCTGCCCATCTAAGAGAATTAACTGTACCTGATGCAAAATGGTTAGGAGTTTGGGCAACTGATATTGAAAAATATAAACTACCTACTATCCCAATGACTGAATCTGACATTAAAAGAATCAATGATTTACAAAAAGATCCTAGATATCAAGAAGGAAATTGGAAAAAACAATTAGAAGTTTTTAAAAAAATAAAAAGAAAAGCAGAACTAGAAGCATTTTCAAAATATGGTCTAACAAACATTACTGATAAATACTTGCCAGAAAAATTAGAGTTAGCTAAAAGTTTATAATTTTTTAATTCTGAGTGTCAAAACTCCGTTTCTATATTTGAAATCATTAATTTGCATTTCATTTGAACCTTCAATGATAACTTCCTTTGTAAATCCACCAGAACCTCTTAGGTAAAGTATTCCATCAACGAGTCTAACCATTACTTTATCTTCAGGACCAGGAATTTCTGCAACAAAAATAGTCTCTTCATCCCCCTTGATAAGATCATAAACCCAACTTTTAGTTTCATGATCACTAGCTCTATACTTTGGTTTTTGATCTTTTGTCATCTTTTTTAGAACTTGAACCCAGTAAATCATGGTAAAGGCTGCAGCACCAATAAGAAAAAAACTTACAAAACCCATACCTGATCTTTGGGACATTACGTAAATTATTCCTAGGAATAAAATAGCCATTATTGGAATTACAAAATTTAATGATTGTTCATTTGAGTAAGCGCCTTTATTACTTGCCAATTAACTAAAAATTAATTTTAACATAATATAAAGTATTTTTGTTTTTAATCTAATTTTATTAAGAATATGATTATGATGGAATTCTAGTCAATGAATGACATTTAATTATTTCATAAGAATTTAGAAGTATAATGAATTTTGATGAAATAGAAAAAAATCTTATTTCAGAAATTAAACTTACGCCAATACAGGCTAAAGTTTTTCTATTATTAGTAGATGAAGGAAAAATGGATGTTGCTGAAATTGCATCCAAACTAAAGATTCCAGTTGAAGAAGCTTTGTCTATAGCTAAAACTCTTATTGATTTAGGTGGATTTATTGATTTGTCTGCTACAGAATTTGAAACTATGCATCCTAGATTTACTGCAGTGAACATGTATCGTAGAATGTGTACCAGAGAAAATATAGAATTTAAAAAAAATACTATTGTAGATAACATAGGAATTGCATTAGAGAAACCATATGAAGATGCAAGAACTAATAAAAAAATCGGCTAATTTCAAAATCCAGATAGTTCATATTGAGAACAAAAATTATGTATCAAAATGACTTTAGATCCTGAAACATGTACACATCAACCAGTATATTTTGGTGCAGTTAACATTAACATTAATGAAAGAACAATTGGGTCAGTTGATGTTTGGAGATGTGGTGTTTGTAAAAAACGATTCTGTGAAGAAAAACAACTTGGCATAGAAGCTATTGCAGATATTGTAGGTATGCCAAAGATAGGACCAGATGAAAAATGGGCAGTTCTTGTTAGTAAATTACAAAAAGAAAAGGACAAATGGAAACTAGTAAAATTAAAAGAGAACGGAACAATCAAGTTTGAAACTGTAGATGAAAAATTTTTAGATCTTAAAATTAAAAACTTCCAAATAGAAGATGATCATCATTGGAGCTTTCTTATTGATGAACATTTAGGTAGAGCAGTTGAAATTTAGGTTTTAAGTTTGGATATTAAAATTCACATAAAAAATGTTCATGGAAGTCAGATGGCTGCCAAAATTACTGGAACTTTCGAGATAAACAATAATTCATATCCATTTAATGCTATAGCCTTTGGTAGAATTGGTGGACAAAATATAGGTGCAAAAATTTCAAAAAATACTCAAAAAGAAATTAAAAAATTAGGATATGATGAAGATGATGTAATTATGGAATTACAAAAAAAATTGTTACAAGGTGATTTATCCCTACCAAAGGGATTAAAAAAAGAAACTTTTGTCGATGATTAAAACTCCGCTTCTTCCAGAGCATGTTCGCAATTACATTGTTTTGTTTTAGGAATCTCATCAATCAATACAGTTAAAAATTTTTTTGTCAATTCAACGTTTTTGGTTAATGTTTCTAATACTTCCTTCGCTGTAACTGCTTTTTCTGCCCATACATCATAGTCTGTAATAGTAGAAATTGAAACATAACAGATTTGTGCTTCTCTGGCAAGCTGACACTCAGGAACAAGCGTCATTCCTATAATATCTGCTCCAGAGGCTTTGAAAAATTTCGATTCAGCTTTGGTTGAAAATCTTGGTCCTTCAATACAAACATAAGTACAATCTTTATGAATTGTTATGTTTTGATTGCTTGTTGCTTTCAAAACAATTTTTTGAAGTTCGGGACAAAATGGTTCTGCAACTGATATGTGAATAACTTTTCCAATGTCTGAAAAAGAACCATTTCTTGATTTGGTAAAATCTAGAAATTGTGAAGGAAGCGCAAAATCTCCTGGCTTTAATTCTTCTTTTAGACTTCCAACAGCTGATGGTGCAATTATTCTTTTAACTCCAAGTTCTTTAAATGCCCAAATGTTTGCTCTAAAATTTATCAAACTAGGGGGGATAGTATGTTTTTTTCCATGTCTTGGAATAAATGCAACTTGTCTTCCTCGGTAACTTCCTAAAGTTATAGAATCTGATGTTTTCCCATACGGAGTGTGAATATCAATTTCTTTACTATCTTGTAATAAACCAGGATCGTAAATTCCAGTTCCCCCAAAAATTCCAATTTCTGCTTGTTCATCCATTAAAATTTCACCAGGGATTTACAATTATACTTGCTAATTCCTTTCATACCATTCAGATCTGTTAATTCAATAATAAAAGCAAAACCTGATATCTTTCCACCCATTTTTTCAATCAATTTTGCAGATGCTTTTGCTGTACCTCCAGTTGCTAAAAGATCATCACAAATTAGGACACGCTTACCCTTTTCTAAAGAATGCTTTTGTATCTCAATAACATCCTTTCCGTATTCGGTTTTGTAGGAAATTTTTTCTTTCTTTCCAGGTAACTTGCCTTTTTTTCTAATCATAAACATGCCTTTGTTGAATTTTAATGCCAAAGCACAAGCAACTAGAAATCCTCTGGATTCTATTCCTGCTAATATGTCAAAATCTTTTGGATGAAAGTGTTTTGCAAATTCATCTATTACGTAAGACATTGCAGAAGGATCTTGTAAAATGGGACTAAAATCTCTAAAAAGAATGCCTTTCTTAGGAAAATCTGGGAACTCATCTATCCTTTCTTTTAAATTCATAAAGTGTTGGCAAAAGACACAATATAATTTGTTTCTACTTTAGAAAAAATTATTTTAAATCAAAAGTAGTTTCTACTTCATTTTTAATATCAGATGCTTTGATTGTATACTTTCCTGGAGCAAAGTCTTTAGGTACAATCCAAGTTATTTGGAATTCACCAACTCCTGTTGAAAGTACCCTTAATCCTTCTACTACTACTTCACCATTATCTGAAAATATCTCAAAAGTAACCCATTGTGATAAAACAGCTCCATGCCCGCTAAATGTTATAATTTTTCCAGCTGCAGAGGGCACTATATCTTTAACAAATAAGACCATTCCTTCTTCGTCAGCACCGATCACTGTAATCTCTATAGTATCAAAATTAGGACCACTTTTTGCATTAATACTCCATGTTCCAATTTTGGCATCTTTTGGAATTCTAAATGAGCTTTCAGAAAAAACACCGTCAGAGTTAGTGAACGTTTCTTTTGTTTTTTTCACGTTATTGTCAGGATCAGTTAGTGTCAAAGTTAACAAAATATTATCTGATGAACTACCAAGAATCAAGATTGATTCTCCACGTTGATAAGTATCCTTTGTTGTACGAACATTAATTTCTCCTGAACCTGTTTGTAACCCAACTGAAAAAATATCGGATGTTTGAGCATTGCCACGAGTTAGAACAACAGAATACACTCCTGAACCATATCCACTTAAATCTAGTTCATATTGAGCACTACCATCTGATAGCAACGTAATTGAATCTGAAAATTTGTTTTTATCTGATGGATCTATAATTAATAAAGAAATAGTTGAAGATGCAGGCCCTTGTATCTCAATTATTGCTTTACTTCCAGCTACATAGTTAAGTTTGTCTATTTTAACAATCAATTGTTCAACAGGAAGTTCTCCAAGTCCAATTAGAATAATCTCAGTTTGATCTCCTTGAGTTAAGAAAATAACGTATGTTCCTTCATTAAATGACTGTTCTGTAGGAACTTCAAATGATACAATACCAGAAGCACCTACATTCAAGGAATCACTATAAAATTCAGTTCCTTGGGGGTCTTCAACTAAAATTTCTAATTCTTGATTAGGTAAAGCAGTTCCATTAAAGACAATTATATCTCCAGGTTCGTATTTAATTTTTGAAGGATTTACTTTTATAACCTTTGAAGATTCTACAGTCCAAGTTCTCACTATAGTATTAGTTCCATCTGTAATTTCTGCAGTTTGTTTTCCAAAAGGAGCATCAGGTGCAACTACTCCTTCATATTCCCAATTACCTTTTAAATCGACATCAACAGCAATAGTTGTAATTACATTCCCGTCAGGATCTTTTACAGTAGCAGTAACTGTACTACCTGGCATACCAGTACCAGTGACCTTTACAGTATCGCCTCGGTAAACTATTGGAGGTGTTGCACTAATTGTTAGAGGAATTTCTTTTTCAGATGTAACTCTGTCACCTTCATCTCCAATTCTTAGACTAATACTTTTTTCATTTTTTAATGAATCCTTTATAATAAAATCAATTCTACCTGGATTTTGATCCTCTGGAACTTTTGATGTAATCATAAAGTGTCCATTATCGTCTGTTTCAAACGAAGCAATTTTTTTAGACCCTATATAGAAATCAAGTTTTTGATTTGCTCCAAAATTATCTCCTGTAACTCTCATACTTGAACCTACATTCGGTTTTTCAGGAATTAACCTAAAACTTGAAGAATCTGAAATTCCTGGACCATTTTTTGAACCCTCTTCAGGTTCAACACCAACTGAATCAGTGACCAAAGTTTTTCCAGTTCCAATTTGTTTCTCATTTACATCAATAACCTTCCAATTTATTCCAGGTTTGGGGTTGTCTGTTTTTATTCCAAATTTTACCATCTCACCAGGCTTTAGTGGTTTTGTAGTTGTAAAAACAATAACTCCAGCTGGAGTTTTTTCTCCTATCCATCCTTTTTCAGTCTTAAAAGACTTGAATGATGAATCGGCTCCTAACCACATTCGTATTGTATCAAAGTTAGAACTACCATCATTGTTTTTAAATTCGATAATGGTGGTTTTTTCAAAACCAATGCTTTTTGCTGTAACATCATTAACAGCTGCATGAATTTCAGAAAAAGAAAACAGTGAAACAAATGAAATTACGAAAATTAATGAAAGGACAACTCCCTTCAAATACCAATGCATGTTTATCAACATCTCAATCCCTCTAAATTAAATCTTAACTAAAATAGACATTAGATACATTTCTTAATTAGGGATAAATCGTTAGTAAAGCACATTAACAGCTTTTTAATCAAACCTTCGCTTTAGGAATTTTATCTATGTTAGGACTAGATATTAGATTTTGATGCTGACGTATTCTCTCAGCAATTAACCTGTACAAAGTTCTAAAATTATCTTTTGTTTTATCTGATAAGAAATCTGCTTCTTTTAATGCAATTTTTTTACAAATATATCTTGTAATTTCTTCATTATCAAATTGTCCCCATTCATCATCTTTATGTTCTGCCCAGATTGTGTTAAGATTTTCTAAAACTCCCTTCTTTCCTCCTGATATTACATCCTCTTTAGTGATATTTATGAAACCTTCCTTTCTAAGTTTAATTTCATAAGTTTGATTAACAGCATGTAGATAATCCTCAAGTACCATATAGTCTTCAATTGATTGAATTGGTTTACTACCTAACTCAAAAAATACAGTTTGTACTTTAGAAAAATCATTTGCCATTAATTGAGTTGAAATTTGTTTTGCTTCTTCACCATTATCTAAAAGAACAAAGGTCTTGTATCCATGATCTCTGTAAAAAATTGATAATGGTAAAACAGAATTCTTACTATATGTAGCAATTACGTTAAGCGGATTCATAGAAATATTTGGATCTTCTAGGAATTTGTCAAAAGCATTCAGATACATTGCATCAGACATTGTTTCTACAATAATTATAGGTCGAGAATTAGTTCCTATTTCTCTGTCAACAATGGAATCGACTAAACCTCTTGAAAGTCCATAAAGTATTGGAGTAAGTGTATCATCGTCTGCATTCCAATAATCATAGTAGATTTTACTAAGATGTTTTCTCTTATCTAATTCAACTACTAATAGATTTCCAGGAGTATAATCAAATATCATAAAAGGTGAGTGAGTTGCATAAAGAACTTGGTTTGAACCTGCTAGATTTTTTAATAAATCGGATATACCTCTTTGCTGAGTCGGATGAAGGTTTCTAGCAGGTTCATCAAGTAGTAAAATGGCTTCTTGTAGCTCAGCTCTCTGAGTTTCTGCAGCAAAATTTACAATAAATGAAAAGGTCCACTTGAATCCTTCTGCTCTTCTATTTAGTAAACCTGAATTAGTAACAGTACCGTCTGTATGAATATCTGAGATTACTACACTCATAATATTTCCTGGATTATATCTCAAATCAACATGAATTGGATCACCTTTCCATGCAGGATTTAGCCTTGTAGTTAATCTGTTACTTGCAGCGTTAAGTAATTTTATTAATTTTGAAGGGCTATTTTTGTATTCTTCTAATTTATCAATATCTAATTCTGCAAGGTAAAACAAATTCTTTACTGTTTCAGCTTTGTCAAATTCTTCAACATACTCTATTCCTTCGGCTTTTTGTCCTCTCCATTCTTTAACATACTCATTAAGATTGATATTTCCATAAATTTTCTTGTAATCTGAGAAATATACAAACCGAGGATGTAGGTTATCTTCAATAAAATTTTCTAAAGCTGTACGTTCAGTAGTTCCAACTAGGAGTCTGTCAAATGAATCTTCAAATTTTTCAGATACTTTTTTCCATTCAGAAATAACTTGTTGTTCTTCAGCTGCTAACACATGAATATTGTTACTAAATTCACTCATTTCTCTCTGGAAAACATCTTTACTCTTTGGTGGCAGACCCTCAAAAAATTTGGTATCTAATCTAATTCTAATATGATTCGGAATAGTTTCGATAAAACTCAAAACGTTTTCTGCAAAATTTTCCCAAGAGTTTAAAGCTTTATTTTCTTCTTCACTAATATTAATACTACCAAAATCGTATTGAGTATTTGGATTTTTATTAGTTCTAAAAATTCGTATCTTTTTAATTTCTGAAATGTTAGGAAATTTTTCTTTAATCATTTGTGTCTCGCTTGCAGATAATTCAAATTCTCCTTCTGCAAGATTAATTTCTGACTTGAGCTCTTCAGACATTTCATCACACAAGTCTAATTCAGAAACAGTTTCATCTTTATTCAATAAAGTAAGTGATTGCAGTATTGCAGTTTTTCCGCTTTCATTTCTTCCAATAAAAGCTGCCAAATCTCCTACTTTTATCTCACCTGAGTCATGAATACATCGAAATGCTCGAACTCTAAATTTTCTAAGTCGCATTTAATCGGTAGTCGAAATTAGATGTTTTAACTTTGCTACGTAATTATCCTGAACAATTTGGTCATTACTAAATAAATATAAGGGAATTCTTGAAGGTAAAAACGAACTATTCATGAGAAGCTCAGCTTTTTTTGTTTTTATCTTTCCTATTATCATCTCTTTATTTCTTGGAACATTTGTAATGGCAGAAGTGCTAAAAGAGCCTGATAGATCACTACAAATGTGGAACTTCAAGTTCTCTGAAGGCGGAGACATTTTTCAAACTAAAGAATTAAAAATTATTGGAATACTAGGCAAATATTCTACATCAAATCCAATCGAGATAAAAGTGTCAATACAAGATTCTACATTTGATTGTGGTGATCTTTACATCACAATTTTTGAACTAAGCTCTACAAAACAAGTAATCACCCAGAGTGGCTATTTTGAACAATGCTTTGTAAGAAACAATCTATTGTTACCAGTTGATGACAAATTTTCAGAAACCATAGATGCTCCAGGCCAATATGAAATCCATATTGAAATGAAAGATAAAAGCTCTAAAAAATCAGTTACTGCTAGTGAAAAGTTTATTGTAAATTAGAGAAAGGGAGAAATTTAAATGGGACAAACAAATCAAATCTTGCGATATTGGATTCTGAAAATAAAGTAAATACTTCTAAAAAAGCGATTGCTAAAGAAGCAGAAAAACTTACAAAAAAAATTGAAAAACTCAAATTAAAGCTTGAAGAAGAAACTTCGTCAGCTAAGCAAGTAAAGAAAGAGAAAGTAACCAAAAAAGAAAAGAAAGTTCCTGTTACAGAAGATAAGAAAGTAACCAAAAAAGAAAAGAAAGTTCCTGTTAAAGAGGATAAGAAAGTAACTAAAAAAGAAAAGAAAGTTCCTGTTATAGAGGATAAGAAAGTAACTAAAAAAGAAAAGAATGTTCCTGTTACAGAAGATAAGAAAGTAACTAAAAAAGAAAAGAATGTTCCTGTTACAGAAGATAAGAAAGTAACTAAAAAAGAAAAGAAAGTTCCTGTTAAAGAGGATAAGAAAGTAACTAAAAAAGAAAAGAAAGTTCCTGTTACAGAAGATAAGAAAGTAACTAAAAAAGAAAAGAATGTTCCTGTTACAGAAGATAAGAAAGTAACTAAAAAAGAAAAGAAAGTTCCTGTTAAAGAGGATAAGAAAGTAACTAAAAAAGAAAAGAAAGAAGAGGCTAAAAAAGAAAAGAAAGAAGAGACCAAAAAAGAGAAGAAAACCTTTGAAGAAGAATTAGAAGAACAACTTACAGATGAAGAAATTGCTAATTTTCAAATAGAAAAAATGGATATGGAAAAATTAACTAATAAAGTATGTGAGATTGTAGCTGCTTATCATTCAGATGGAATATTTCAAAGTGAATTATGGAAGAAACTAAAACTAACTAGTAGAGATGGTTCTAGATTAGCACTTAAACTAGAAAGGATAGGAATGATTTCCAGAGAAAAAATACTTGAAAAAGGTAGATGGACTTACAAATTAATAATAAAGAAATCTCCCGTAAGCACCCAATCTATAGAGGAGGCACCATGTTTGACTTGCCCTGTGGAACAAAAATGTTCTTTGGAAGGCGAAATTAGTCCAAGAACGTGCCAATTAATTGAGGATTGGGTTCTTATAGAAATTACAAAATCTAAGAAGAAAACCAAATGAAACTAATTGATGCAAGACGTGATCATTATAGAAAACTAGCTCATGAAGAAGGTTTTAGGAGTAGGTCTGTTTACAAACTCTTAGAACTTAACAAGTCTTACAGAATTATTGGTAGTGGATTTTATGTTTTAGATTTAGGTTGTGCACCTGGTGGTTGGACTCAAGTTGCTTCTAAACTTGTAGGAAATAAAGGAAAAGTTATGGGAATTGACATGGCATATGTGGAAGAAATTCCTAACGCCTACATACAAAAAGGAAATATTGAAGACGAATCTCTAGTACAAGATATTTTGTCATTTTTTAGCGGTAAGATAAACGCTGTAATAAGTGATCTTTCTCCACAAGTTTCTGGTAATTGGATGGTTGATCATTCAAAACAAATTTCACTTAATTACAGTGCTGCCAAAATTATGGAACAAGTTCTTGCAAAAAAAGGAAATGCTCTTTTTAAAGTGTTTGATGGAGAATATTCAAATGAATTTTACCAATACTTGAAAAAAAAGTTTGCAAAAGTAAAATTAAAAAAACCAAAAGCCAGTAGAAAACCAAGTAGTGAATTATATTGTATTTGTTTAGGGTTCACAGGCTAATTTGAGAAAATTTCTATAATTTTATTTATTTTACAATTTGTTCTAAAACCTGTTGTGCTAAGTGAAGTAGGACTTGAAAGAAAGCCTTCTTGATGTAGTTTGTTTAATGCTTCTTTGAGTCCTAAAGGTGCTACCTTCATTTTGGACGCAATTTCATCTAGTGTAAAGTAGGTACCAGGCATTTCTGATTCTAAAATACATTTTTCCAAAATACTTTCACATTTTTTATCTACTGAATGATTCTTACTTTCCTCTAGCATAGATTCTACAAATTTTTTATCAAATAGTTTTCCTAACCATAATGGTCCAGCAATTTCAAGTTTAGAATTGCAAACATCACAATTCTCATTTTGGATTTTTGAAAGACTTCTATGTCCGCATTTTTTACAATGAAGAATATATCCTATTTTATCTGCTGTGTCGGGTTTGTTCAGAATTTTTACATAGGTTCTATAGTAATGCATTTTATTATCTACAAATACAGGCTCGATCTGAATATCTAACCTAGCTGCAACAATACTTATGCATCCTAAAATTAATCTAATTGCAATTTCATTGCTATATTCAGTTTTTACTGGTGTTCCATAGTATTTTCGTTTACAAGCATTTACAAAAAGACCATGCAATACTTGTAAATCTGTAGCTGTACTAGAAAGTATCCCTCCATGCATTGTAGCTCTTATTCCACAATCGATATATTTTGTGGGAGAACCAAATGGATCTATATCAACAATAGATCCTCTTTGGTTCTTTTTTGAGTGCAAGCTAAAAAATCTACAAACTTCATTTACTGAAATTTCAAAGTTTTGTAAATTATTAAGAAAAGTAGATTTTGAAGCTAATTCTATTGCTTTTGAATTAACATCATTAAAGAAAACTTTTTCAACATTTAAAATTTCATTTGCAACTCGTAATGTTCTTGCTCCTAAACCTGACATGCCATCAAGAAAAATTTTAGGTCCTTCAAAATTTTTCCAAAATGTAGAATAAACTATGATAGAGAAATCTCTGTTTAATCGTGCTCTAGGATTGAAAAACGCTGGATCTCTTGGAGGGACTTTATCCGAAATTGAATTGCTAGGAACTAGAATTTTTGTAGTACCTTCAGTTATTTCAATAATTTCATTTACAGAAGTTTGCAATTTGAATTCTAAATTTATTACACCTATAATGGTTTAATATTGCAAAAAATCAAAGGACTCAGTGCTTATTTGTGGGGTTGATGATGCAGGACGAGGTTCATTATTGGGTCCACTTGTAATTGCTGGAGTATTAATAAAACGCTCAAAGATAAAGAAATTATCATCAATGGGAGTTCGTGATTCCAAAAAACTTTCTCCTAGAACCAGAGAAAAACTTTACAAAAAAATTATCGACTATGCTGATAATTATTATGTTGCTAAAATCTATCCAAAAACTATAGATTCTAGTGTACGAAAACACAATCTTAACAATCTAGAAGCAAAATACATGGCTAAAGTAATTTCAAAACTCAAACCAAATATTTCATATGTTGATTCATGTGACGTAAATCCTAAAAGATTTGGTAAAAAGATTGCAAAACTTTCTAATAGTAAAAAGATTCGATCTTATCATCACGCCGATAGTAGATTTGTAATAGTTTCTGCAGCATCTATCATTGCCAAGGTAAATCGGGATAAATCCATTGCAAGATTGAGAAAAAAACATGATCTTGGAAGTGGATACCCCTCTGATTCAAAAACTATCAAATTTGTTTCAAATTATATCTCTAGTGGCAAAGAAATACCCAATTTTGTTCGGAAAAGCTGGAAACCGGTTAAAATTCTACTAGGTTAAATTTATTTTTTCTCAAAAAACTTTGCAATAACCATCGCATGATCTTTATCATATGGGTATAGATCAATTACCTGAATTATTTCAAAGTTTGATTGTAGTTTGTTTTTTTCTTTATCAATAATTTTTTTTGGAGACTTGGTAACATCAATACTTCTAGTTTTTATCACTAAAAATAAGTAACCACCAGATTTTAGATACATTTTACAATTTGCAATTGCAATATCGGTTTGATCAGGTTGTGCAATATCTACATATACGATATCCACTTTGCTATACACTGAAAAATACTGTTGTGGCTGCCTTGCATCTTGTAATATGGGAATAATATTTTTTCTATGACTTGCAACTCTATCAAGAAAATCTCTTGCAACTCTACTTGCGTGTTCTACTCCAAAAATTGTACCCTTTGCTCCAACAATATCGGATATATGGCTAATAGTTGTTCCAGTAGATACTCCAAGATAAAGAACACTGGATTTATCTTTAAAGGGAAATACTTGTAAACCATTCATAATTGAAGCTGCAAGTTTACTTCTAAAATGATCCCATACTCTATATTCAATTCCTTTTTTGTTAACTAGCTTTTCTTTGTAAACTCGGTTTCCAGGAACAAAGTTTTCAGTTGCAAGCTTTTTTTGACCTTCTACCTTAATCCACAAGAAATTTTTTTTATCGTCTTCCAAATTTCTTTCGCTTTTTATTCTTTGATTTTTTAAATTTTGATTTATCTCTAAACGGCCTTGATTTTTCTCTAAATTGTTTTGGTCTATCTCTAAACGGCCTTGATCTTTCTCCAAATTGTATTGGTTTTAATTCAGTTTTTATTGGAGGATCTTTGTACTTTTTACTAATTTCATCTATTCTTACATTTAGCTTTTCTAACAAAACTTGATTTAGACCTTCTCCATAGACATCTACACGTGCAGCAATAGCAGCTTTTGCAGCTATTGCTCTTGCAATTTTTCCTCGTTGCCACCTTGGTGCAGAGTGTACCAATGCATGCTGGAATAACAATCCATGTTTAGGAGGTTGAGAACCTGTTTTTAACGATCTAAACAAAGCTTTTTCTGCTCCCAAAACTTGTATAGTACTTGCAGGCTTTGAAGCAAGTTTTTTCATACTTCCTGCTCGTGCTAGAATTCTTGCTGCAACCGAAGTCCCAAGTATTGCAGAAAGGTTAGGAGCAATTGTTTTCATTTCTTTTTCAACATGTTCTCCCAATTTTTTTCTTAACTCATGAAGGTCGAGAATTTGTTTTGCTAAAGTTTGCACAATTGTAAGATTCTCTTCAGAAATATTTCCACCACGACTTTTTTCTCCTACAAGTGTTAGCATTTCAACTTTTGAATCAGGAAAACCAGCATCCACAAAGACCTGTTTGGATAAAGCATCTCGCTTGCCTGCTAATACGATTTGTGAGTACCCATGTATACTATCTACTATGTTATCTAGTTCAGGAAAATGTAACCCATACCACTCTCGAAGTCGAGAGCTAACTCCGTTCATGATCTTATCTGTTTCATCAAGTGCATTGATTGCCTGAATAATGTGTAGATCTGGACTAGCTGAAATCTCTGAAACTTTGGATGATGAAAGCTGTATAGCAAATTCACGCAATTTTGACATTGCATCATTTTCATCATTAGCAAAACCTACTGTTGTTAAAATTTTGGGCTTTGAAGATTGTATCTTATTTATTTGGTCTTCATTCATTAACTGCGCGTCAATAGATTTCTTTTTTAGTATCGCTAGTAGTGATTGATCATTTACCTCAATTACTTTGTCAATATTTGATAGAAATTTTGCTAAATCACTTAGCCTAGACTCACCTTTTTTTACAAAAACATAATCTTCTGAAGGATTAGAAAATGGAAAAGTCTTCATACACTTTTCATCTTCAAAAACAGCTATTCCTAATTCAGTTAGAATGACAGAATCCATAATTAGATAATTTTCATAGAGCCATTAAAAAACGTACCAACCTTTCATCCTACAAATTAACTGTTATATGAGAACGTTTTGCTAGTTTTCAAAGTGAAACCAAGTCTTTCAACTTCTATTGGAACTATTAAATTGGAACGGCCAACGATTCTTGCATCAGGAATTTTAGGAATTTCACTTGATGTTTTCAATAGAATTTACAGAGCTGGAGCAGGAGCTGTTGTTACAAAATCATTAAGTAAAGAACCATGGGAGGGTTATCCCAACCCAACAATTTTTAGTGTGAAAGGTGATGGATGGATAAACGCTGTAGGACTTTCAAACCCAGGTGCAACTTATTTTGCAAAAATGATTTCATCAAACAAAGATGTTCCAATAATAGTTTCTCTAGTTGGTTCAGAAGAAGAGGACTTTGATTTTATGGTAAAGCAATTTGAAAATGTCAAAGTCTTAGCATATGAATTGAATCTATCTTGTCCTCATGTAGCAAAGGTTGGACTTGAAGTTGGTGATGATCCTGATCTTGTAACAAAAATTGTTAAAAAAGTAAAATCTGTGACTAGTGTCCCTGTAATTGCAAAGGTAGGACTAGGAACTACACATTATCTTGATACAGTATCTGCTGCATGTGATGCAGGAATTGATGCAATTACAGCAATTAACACTTTACGTGCAATGGCAATTGATGTAGAAACTCAAAGACCAATTCTAAGCAATAAGATTGGGGGTTTGTCTGGAACTCCAATTAAACCAGTGGCTGTACGATGTGTATATGAAATTTCATCTAAATATGAAATTCCAATTATTGGTTGCGGTGGAATATCAAATTGGCAAGATGCAGTGGAATTTTTCCTTGCAGGAGCTTCTGCGGTTCAAATTGGCAGTGCAGTTGGTAATGGTTGGATTGATGTTTTTGGTGAGATCAATAAAGGAATAGAACAATACATGGAAAAAAAGGAATTATCGAATATTGAGGAAATGATTGGTAGTGCAAAGAGATTCTAATCATCCCACTATTTGTAAAATTGAAAAAATAATTGACGAAACTCCAACTGTTAGAACATTAATTTTTTCAGATGAAGTATTATGTAATGTTCTTCCTGGTCAATTTGCAATGGTTTGGATTCCAGGTGTAAATGAATTACCAATGAGTGTTATGATATCCCTTGAAAAAGGAAAGGCTGCATTTACTATAAGAAAATATGGTGATGCATCAACAGCATTGTATAATACAAAAATTGGAGAATATATTGGTGTTAGAGGACCATATGGGAATTCATTTACAATTAAAGAAGGTAAACTTTTGCTGGTAGGTGGTGGAACGGGGCTTGTTCCACTAATGCGCTTGTTAACTAATATTAAACCAAGTAATGAAACTACGGTACTTATTGGTGCAAAAACACAAACAGAGGTTTTCTTTGAAGATTTATCAAATAAATTACTTGAAAAAAATAAACACAAAGTGATTGCTGTAACAGAAGATGGTACATATGGAAAAAAAGGATTTGTTACAGATATCATGGAAAATCTTTGCAACGAAACAAAATTTGATGCAGTGTATACGTGTGGTCCTGAATTAATGATGTCTAAAGCAGTAAGTCTTGCAACCTCTAAAGGTATTTTCATTCAAGCAAGTCTTGAACGTATGATGAAGTGTGGGGTAGGAATTTGTGGTAGTTGCTGTGTAAATGAAGATCTTGTGTGTCGTGACGGGACAATTTTTGATGGAGTACAACTTCAAGCTAATAATGAATTTGGTCACACGCACAGAAATAAGGCAGGAATTCTTGAAAACTACTAGGAAAGTTTAAAACAAATTGAAAAAACAAAGGCGATGAAGGTGGGAAAGTGGGACATCCAAAGATTGTATTAACTGCAGATCGAACTTTAATGTCAGACTATAGAGGGATTTCTTTAGCTACATTTTTTGGATGTGCACCAGCAATTGATCCAAATAGATCCAAAAGTGATTTTTGGTACAAAATTTTAAAGCAGCAAGTTACTCCAAAGATTTTATTTGATTTTATTTGTAACTCATCACCGCACATTAATGGTGTTGCAAAATTTGCCCCTTATGGATTAAGAAAAGTGGAAGCTGGATTATTACGTGATGGATTCAAACGGGAAGAGGTAGTTGTTGCACACCCTGATCACATTGAAAAATTTATTGGACCAGAAACTGAAGTAATTGGTACTCATGAGATGGACCCACTTGGTATGGGTCCTGTTACCATGACATTCACTTATGGAAGAAAACAGATGTCCTATGATGAGTTTTACTGCAGAGACTTGCATAGGAGAATAGATGCTGCAAAGAAAAAAAATGGAAGTAACGCAAAAGTTGTTGTAGGTGGTTCAGGAACTTGGCAATATAATTACGACCCAGAGAAAATTAATGAATATGGATTATATGCACTTCTAGAGGGAGAACTTGGTGGTATTGCACCTGAAATAGATGGTCATGCTGGCCGTTTCTTCAAATATCTTATGAATGATGAGTTTGAAAACATGGATCCATTTAGAAAACGTAGTGACTTTAAAGTAAATATCAAGGAATTCAAACGAGGTGATAAGACTTTGCATGGAAGGTTTGTTAATTTCTGGGATAGACCAGACATTGATCAAATTCCAGACATTGTTGAACCTAGTATGCATGGAATGATAGAGGTAATGCGTGGGTGTGGTCGTGGATGCAAGTTTTGTGATGTTACGTTAAGATCATTACGATATTACCCTCCAGAAAAAGTAAAGAGGGAAATTGAAGTTAATTTAAAAAAAGGCGGATCTAAATCTGCATGGGTACATAGTGATGACATTTTTGTTTATGGAATGGACCCTACCGTAACAAAACAAATGGAACCAAATAGAGAGGCTTTAGAGGAACTTTTTACTGCAATCATGTCTACTGGAGTGTCTCACACAAATCCTACCCACGGAACTTTAGCTGGTGCA